>ERZ839767.3221-NODE-3221-length-19162-cov-2.745905_pt1 | contig 19162 bp, 11 predicted proteins | sample MGYA00519879_ERZ839767 | MGnify/ENA primary metagenome ERZ839767 (study PRJEB31850, sample SAMEA3708852) | human gut metagenome | biome: human gut; feature: human-associated habitat; material: faeces | place: China | collected 2014 ...
AAGCCTATTAGAATATCCATCACTTATCGTTTAGAAGTTACTTCCGCTTCGTACTTTTCGATTTCTGCAATGAAATCTTCGCCTACCGGAACGTTGTTCTTCAAGCAGAACATATCCCATACTGCATTCCATGGAAGCGCTTTCTCTTCTTCGAGCAGAGCCAGACGCTGGAATCCCTGTCCGTTAGCTTCGTATTCACGCAGCTTGGCAATCGGTTCATACATTTCTGAGCAGCACGGCTACCGACAACGTAAGCACCGATACGGTTGATAGAAGCATCGAAATAGTCGAGACCGTAGTGTACGCGTTCCAACGCACCGCAACGAACAATTTCACTGAACAGTTCCATTGTAGGATCATCCATAATGGTTACGTGGTCGGAATCCCAACGAACCGGACGGCTTACGTGCAGCATCAATTCGGGCACATAAAGCAAAAGAGAAGATACTTTGTCGGCAACACTTTCAGTCGGATGGAAGTGACCGGTATCCAAAGTTACCATCTTATTACGGGATGCGCCATAACCGATGTAGAAGTCATTGGAACCTACTGTATAGCTCTCCAGACCGATGCCAAATACTTTAGATTCGAGACAATCCTTCATGTTTTTATATTTCGTGGCAAATATCCGGTCGAGGGAGTCCTTAAAGAGGGCACGGTATTGCATACGGTTCACAGTGATATCCTTGCTACCGTCATGTACCCACAGGTTCATGATACATGGGTCACCTTGGCGGCGCCCCATCTCTTCGGCAATGGCACGGCAACGCTTGGTATGCTCTATCCAAAAGTCACGGATACCTTTATCGGGATTGGCCAATGTAAGGTTTCCACTCTTGGGGTGGGAGAAAGAAGTGGAGTTGAAGTCAAGCTTCATCTGGTTTTCGGAAGCCCACTGCATCCAGCTTTCAAAGTGTTTCACCTCTACCTGGTCGCGGTCTACAAACGTTCCGCCAAAATCTCCATAAATCTCGTGCAAATTCAAGCGGTGCTTGCCGGGGATATAGGAAGCGGCTTTCAAGATATCCCGTCGCAATTCTTCCATCGTGCGAGCCTTGCCAGGATAGTTGCCCGTGGTCTGGATACCGCCTGTCAATGAGCCTGCCGATTCGAAGCCAAGCACATCGTCGGCCTGCCAGCAGTGCATGGAGATGGATACCTGCTGAAGTTGCTCCATTACGTTATCTACATCTACGCCAAGGGTGGCGTAGCGTTCCTTGGCAATTTCATACGCCTTGTTTATCAATTCTTCTTTCATGATACTTTTTTCGATTTATGATTTATAAATTATGAATGGTCTATTATTTGTCCGCCGTCAGTTGTCCGAAGTGCAGGTAGGCGGTATCCCATACTTCCATGTCCTGCGGATGAAAAGTCTTCAAAGGGATGGAGCGATTGATAAGCTGCCGCATGGAAGCAACGTCCCTAGCAGCACCGCCCGTCAGCGCCTGAATCATAACATTACCGATAGCCGTAGCCTCCGAGGGACCGGTGATGACGGGAACGCCCACCGCATTAGCAGTCCACTGGTTCAACAGGTCGTTACGGCTTCCACCACCTATGACGTGCAGTACCTCTACCGGGCGGGGCGAAAGGTGGCGCAGATTATCCAGCACCTGGCGATAGCGCAGGGCAAGACTTTCGAAGATGCAACGTACCATCTGTCCCCGTGTCCGGGGGATAGGTTGGCAATGGTCGGAGCAATAAGTCCGAATGGCCTGCTCCATATTAGCCGGATTGGCAAACAAAGCGTCATCCGGATTTATCAGACTGCGAAACGGCTCACAGGCATCCGCCTCGGCAATAAGTTCCGGATAGGAGGTTTCCCCCCACTCGGCACGGCAACGTTCCAATAGCCACATGCCGCAAATATTCTTCAACAGGCGGATGGTGCCTTCCACTCCGCCTTCGTTGGTAAAGTTCAGTTCTTCAGTTTCTTTGTTAATAACGGGAGCATCGGCCTCTATTCCCATCAACGACCAAGTGCCACTGCTCAGGTAAGCAAAGTTCCGGTTCATGGCAGGCACCGCTGCTACGGCCGAGGCTGTATCGTGTCCGGCTACGGCTATCACGGGGATGTCTCCAAGACCAGTCATGCGTTGTACTTCTTTTGTCAGTACCCCTACCCGGTCGCCGGGATAAACAAAACGTCCGAAGTGTGCTTGCGTCAGTCCAAGTTCATTCAGTAAAGCATCTTCCAACTTACGAGTATTGGCATTGACCAACTGTGCCGTACTGGCAATGGTGTATTCCGTCACCATTTCGCCCGTCAGCATATAACTCAACGCATCGGGCATGAAAAGGATTTTATCGGCAGCAGTCAGTGCACTGTCATGGTTCCGGCGTAATGTATCGAGCTGGAACAACGAGTTGAAGTTCATCACCTGGATGCCCGTCCACCCATAGACATGGCTGCGGGGAACCCGTGTAAAGAAAGCGTCCGGTGCCCCCATCGTATGCGGGTCACGATAAGCGTATGGCTGACGGAGAAAACCTCCATCCTTGCCCACGCAGACAAAATCCACTCCCCAAGTATCGATACCGATAGAGGTTATTTCCACATCTTCCTTCCGAGCAGCCAGTTTCAGCCCCTCGACGATGTGGCGATAGAGTTCGTAAATATCCCAGTAGAAATGTCCTCCGGCTTCAATCAGGTGATTGGGGAAGCGATTCACTTCTTCCAGTTCCAATCCGGCGGGAGTAAAAGCCCCCAAGATAGTACGGCCGCTGGTGGCTCCCAGGTCGACTGCAAAAAAGCATTGTTTCATGGTAATTAGTTTTAGTCGCTATTAGACGGTACAAAAATAGGGGATTGCTCCCCTACCTTTTGTACTCATTTTGACGGAAAGGGTGTCTGATTTGACAATCCGCCAATTTGAGGTTCTTATCTAAAAAAATCTATCGAGAATCAATACCTTAACAATACTTCTCCCTGCAAACCTGCATCTTGTAATATACTACTCTCCGAAACGAATAATTCCGGCTTGCCTATCAGTCTGTCATTCTTGTCCTGCCCCAAGTCATCAATGGCCCGGTTATTCCACGAATTGGTGACATGCAATTCTAATTCATTCTTCCCGCTCTTCATGTAGGATGAAATATCCAGCACCCAAGGAGAACACCAAATCGTTCCCGCCTGCTGTCCGTTCACATATACTTCCGTCACACAGTTATTAGACGGTATTTGTAGATGAACACCGGTACTGTCTCCGTTCCACTCAAAAGAGGTTCTATATACAGCCGTTCCCGAATAATAACGGATAGCAGGATCTTCATTCTCATTCCAGTACTCCAGTCGGCGGCAATGCACTGTTCCTTTTCCTTTATACCGAGGATCGAAGTAAATGGTCCAGTCATTGTCGAGTACCCGTTGCTTTTGCAATGACGGTTTATGTTCCAGGTTTTCCTTATGATCGGAGAATACAATGAAACAGGATTCTCGAGAAAGAAAATGCAGAGTTACATGTCCCTTATCGGATGGCAGATTATATCGCCTCCCGGAGACGGCATCCCATAACTGGGCATATTTATATTTCGTCTTAAATACATATTGCCCTGAAATCTGCCGGTCGGTATGGTTATCCAAGAAGTAGATATCGCAATCCTCAGTTTCCCTATGGGCGAAATAAAGTTTTGTGCCATCTACATCCGGAGCAATACACATCTTTTGCAATGCTTCGGATAAAGTCATTCCGGAAAAGACTCTCCCTTTTCCATAGAAACCGGTAGCATCCCACATGGCATGAACCAATGCTTCATATTCATCTTCTTTCCCGATATCCTTCTTACAAGGCGAACCTGTTGGTCTGTTTCCATAGACGCAAGCTCCCTGTTTTACCAACAGAGCTATTTTCCGTAAAGCATCCAAAGAAATCTCACCGGAGCGGGGAAGTACCATCATAGAATAGCACTGCCCTGTAGGCAGAACTATTTTCCCTTCCTTCAATTCCATCCGGGTCAGCAACGCATCTTCCGAGAATACATCGAAATCATAGCCGGCAGGAATCTTAGGCAATCGGTGAGTCAATATTCTCACAGGTGCATTATTACCCAGATAGACGCACAAATCCGCCACAGGCCGTCCTTGGCGCATTACATAGCTGACACGTGCCTGGTAATTCCAAAAGTCCCGGCTCTTTTCCCACCATGTATTGTTACGCGAATAGGTTGCATAATATCGTCCGCCCGGATCACCGGCATTTGCCTCACGAGGTTGATGCACCGAAGCACAGACTACAAACTCGTTAATGCCGAAGGCATATGCACCGTCTGCGATATTCTTCAGATCACTCGGCATAGTGGTCAGGTCACCATCGGTAAAAGCCTCGGCCGAAGCTATCGGTTTGCCGTAAAGGTGTGCTGCCGATGAAGACTCCTTTATATCGTAGTTGCCATCCGGCTGCATCACCCAGAATTCCCCCTGAGGTTTCTGCACCTTACTCTTAGCAACAATCGATATCGCGACAATGCATTGGGCATTTCCCGTTGCTTGTGCCGTAAACACAACATTATGCTTCCGGCACAATCTATCGAAAGTTCCGTAATAACGTTCCGCTATCAAATCGGCTATTGTAAGACGCACATCGTACAGGACATTCTCAGAAGTCTTTATGTCGTCAATCACATATCCGGCCATTACAGGCAGATAAGGAGTCAAATCATATCCTCTAAGTCTTTTGAAGGCTGCCGGGAAATCATCTGTCCAATTCTGGGCACCTGCCTCATGGCTATCCATTGCCATACCTTTTAGATTATTGATGCCATGGTAATCCAAAGAATCGAGAATCTGCTTAAAATAAGAATTGAACTGTAATGTAGCAGCCCGAACGGACAGTTTGTCGCATTCCAGCCCCATCATTTCCGGACGTCCATGCTTCACCTTTCCACCTGTCGGCACCATACACAACCTCAATATTCGCCAATTCCCTGCCGGGGCATTCCATCTCAATACCCCATCCATTCCGAGACAATGGGTTATATCCAATACCTTACCAGAAGGTATAAGCTCTGAAGAAGTATAAGCCGGTGAGGCCATCGTTTTTTCAATATACTCCGAAATATATCCGGCTTTGTACTCATACTCATTAATCATCGGGTCTGAACTTAAAACAATCCCTCCAAGATGCAAAGCTTTCCCTTCGTCAAAACCATTCCAGCCAGAAAGCTTAATCCGATAAAACCGGGCCTTCACTGGAAGAAATGAGATCGTCTTCTTTTTATAACTTTCGTGCGCACGATACAAGGGTTTCAAATCACATACTTTGTGATAGACCTCCCCGTCTTCACTCCACTGCAACTCTCCACAAGGAGGCAATACTTCATATCCCGTACCGACGAAAGTCTCCTGAGGTTCCGCCGGCACGTTTGTAGCACTTGTCGTTGCTTTCCCGGACGGACCTATGATATAGGTGATGCTCCTCAGAACCTTAGCCCTGGAATAATCAATACGAATATAAATCGATTCATTCTTTATAGCCGGAATAGCACAGAGTTCTTGTCCCTCGAAAAGATGTTCAGGATTGACTTGAGAAGTATTTGAAGAAATCTTCACCTGAACGTTCGATACATCTTCCGTAGGTATCGCCATCACCTTTATATCCCGATAAAAATCATATTTATTCTCGGGTACTTTCAGCCTTAATTCCAGTTGCTTTCCGCCCGATACTACCGTTTCGATACTTTCCAGACGTTTCATCGCATCTTCCGGCTTTATCCATGGGCCACCCGCAACAAAGCCATTAGATACATGAAACTCAAAGTCAAGCCCCAAGCGTTCAGTTTCTCTTGCTACATAGTAAACGTTATCCCACCATTCTTTGCTCATTGCCAACTCAGTACCCGGCAACTGATCTCCATGAACCTGATCATAGAAAACAATACCACCAATACCGATCCGCTTAAACGCTTCCAGATCTTTGGTCATCCCCTCCTTTGTAGAAGGGAATTTACCATGAAACCACCACATCTTGGTCCGGGCCGAATCCTGAGGATTCAAAAAGCCGGTCAGAGCTTTATTGAACGTTCCTCCGGGAACCGGGTAAGAGTCGGCATAGCATACGATACTCACTAATAAAAAAAGCGAAAACAATCTGATTTTCCTCATACAATCATCCTCCAATAGAATTCCGTTAATATCCGGGGTTATTAGTCCACGATGCCTGGATGTTCATCACCGTCAGTGGAATCGGCAAGAGTAGATCTTTCTCAGACGGATTGTTTGCGCCCATTTTAGTAACATGTTCATAGTGATCCGAGAAATTCTTTAAGGTCGAAACAAAAGTATCCTTTCCCATTCTCACCAGGTCAAAGTACCGTTTACCTTCCCCTATAAACTCGTATCTCCTTTCATCCATGACATCATCCATTGTCGGAACATGGTCCAAAGGAGATAAATCGGCACGTTGACGAATGGCATCAATCCATTCTTTAGCCTGACTTGCCTTATTATTATTAATCAAAGCCTCTGCATAAAGCAGATACGCATCAGCCGGTCTCAGGATCGGGAAATTCAACGGATAGTCATTCCAAGCTTTTATCGTCTTATTGGTATTGTCTTTTACCAGATACTTTATCATCATACAACGTTCCTTGTAATGCTTAGCCGAATCCTCAGGAGTAAATCCATGTTCAGTAGTATCCCAGTAACCTTCCGTTACAGAGGTTTCCAATCGTTTGTCCCCTAGTTTTTTCATATCATTTACCAACAAAGTATCTACGCGGAAGTCCTGGCCTTGCAGGTGATAGCCACTATAAAACCACTCCGGAATCATAACTCCTCCGGAACCCTCCGTCACATATCCGGCCAATGAAGAACCAAGCCCCTGGTTTCCTGAAGCAAACTGCACCGAGAACAAATCATACGTATTCTCCTTGTTCACATCAAAAATATACGAATAATCCGGTGCAAATCTTGTTTTGGCCTGATCCATAATCGGCTCTAAAGTAGTCTCCGCTTTCTGATAGGCACTCCGGTCGTTCATCGGATAGCCTGCCATAGTCACATAGACCTCTCCCAACAAGCATTTTGCAGCAACAGAACCGACGCGACCAGCTTCCTCTCCCGTATAAAATGCTTCCAGGTTATTTCCGGCATACTCCAAATCAGAAATAATCAGTTTATAAATATCCTCTATAGGCTGCCGGTCCATCTTTTTGGCATCCTCATTTAAAACGGAGCGATCGACTACAGGTTGAGGTCCATAAGCTCTTACCAGCTCAAAATAAGCCAAAGCCCTGAGGAAAGAGGCCTCGGCACGATAGCGAACATAGTGTTCAGGACTTCTCTCTAACAGCATGTTTGCGTCAGCTATAATCTGATACAACCGTGCATAGATATCTTCATTGGTACCTGTCACATCCGTAACGGCAAAGTTCCTCAGGTCAACCTGATCCCGTTGGGCATTCGCCAAAGCTGCATAGTACAAATTGTCCGAACGGCCTTCAGAAGCCATAAAATAATAAATTGTAGGAAAGTCCTGACTTCCTCCGTTACGTCCCAAACGGGCATAAACTCCCATCACGGCCTGGTTGATTTCAAATTCAGAAGAGTAAAACTTATCGGCAACATTATTTTCTACCGGATAAATATCAATAAGATCATTGCAGGAACATAAACCACAACATGCAATCATCGATGCTACTATATATATTTTTGTTTTCATAAGTTTTTTAATTAGAAGGTTACGTTTACACCAAAGGAAAAAGTTCTCGACAGCGGATATGCTCCCCAGTCCGAAGATGCATTGTCTTGTGTAGCCGCTTCCGGTGAAAAGCCTGCATCATAATGGTCCCACATATACACATTATCACAAGATACATAAATGCGGGCTTTGCTCAATACACTGTTAGGTTTGAATGGAATGTTGTAACCTAAGGTGATGTTTTTGATGCGGATATATCCGGCATCATACAACCAGTTCGTATCATACTGCCCACCCGTTACGGTTGCATAGAACGCAGGTGTCTTTCCATCCCCCGGTTCATCTTCAGACCAATAAGCTTTATACAGCCATCGGTCCAGATAATTATATTTCGGGTCATTGGTAGCGCGATTCCAGCTTCTTGAACCGATAGACAAAAGCTTGCCGCCCACACGCCCCTGCAACAAGACGGATGCATCAAAATCTTTGTATTTGAATGTGTTCGTAAATCCCCATTCAAACTTAGGCTGATAACTTCCCACAACCGTATAGTCATCGGACGTTATTTTGCCATCATAATTGTTGTCCTTCCACTTTGTATCACCAGGACGTTGCCCCGTATAGATGGCGATACCTTCCTTAGGAGTAATGCCATCAGCCTCAAAATCATTTGCAGTCAACGTTCTTTCCACTTCCAGAAGCATATAGGAATTGACCGGATGCCCTACTCTCTGGATAATAGTATTACCCTGTCCGGAACGGATATCCGAGTTGTCGTCCCCAAGACTCGTTATCTTATTTCTATTCAATGAAATATTCAGTGAGGAGTTCCATTTAAAGGATGAGGTTACGATATTGGCTGTATTCACTTCAAATTCCACCCCCCAATTATCCACATTTCCAACGTTGGACATCATATTGCTAAAACCGGTAATTAATGAAACGGGAGATTTCAGCAACAGGTCTTTTGTCACCTTCTTATAATAATCTGCTGAGAAATAAATCCGGTTATTCAGAACGCCGAAGTCAATACCAACATTATAAGAAGTAGTTGTCTCCCAGCCTAACAGAGGATTTGCCAGATTACCAGGGACATAGCCACTGGCCAGGTTCTGTGAATTTCCGATTGCATAATTCAGCGCAATCATGTTCGACAAGAACTGTGCTTCTCCAATGCGGTCATTACCAGCCTGTCCCCAACTTAAACGTAACTTGGCAGATCCAAGCCATTCAATATCTTTCATAAAAGATTCTTCATTCAGCTTCCACGCAGCCGAAACCGACGGAAAGAATCCCCATCTGTTTTTGGAGCCAAACTTAGACGAACCGTCTCTTCGCAGAGAAGTAGAAAACAGATATCTGTCCATCAAAGCGTATTGAACACGTCCGAAATAGGACAGAAGCGCATTTTCGGTATAGTCAATCTCATTGCTCTTCACCGTGCTTCCCTTATTCTTATCAAAGACCCAACTTTTATCATTTGGAAAGTCCGATACACTCTGCAAAGATGTATTTGCATTGTTCGACTCGTAAGATGCGCCTATCATGGCATCAATACTATGTAAGCCCCAACTCTTATTGTAGGTCAGCAAGCCTTGCACCAGCAACGAATTTGAGCTATTAGTGGAATAGCTGGAACTAGACAATTCACCGGGATGGCTCGCCGTATCCCATTTAGCATTGCACCATGTGGGGGTATATACTCTTTCATTTCTGTTCCTATAGTTCCATGCAACCATTCCTGAGACTTTCAAACCGTCAATAATATCAACCGTTGCATTCAAAGCTGTATTAATTCTGATATCGGCATTTTTTCTTTCGGGCGCAGTAGCCTGGATATAAGGACTAACGACATTAGGACCCGGTCCCCACTCACCATAGAACTTATAAGGATCGGCACCGGCATTTCTGCCACTTCCGGCAAGTACCCATCCGGGAAGTCCCAGCGTTTTCGAAACGGCGTTTTCCTTTCCGTCCACTTTGGCGCCTTTCTGTACTCCGTAAGAGGGAGCCACTGTCAGACCTACTCTGATACGATCCGTCATTTGGGCTTCTATATTGGCACGTAGATTATAACGATTATAAGAAGAACCATATACGATACCATCTTGTTGATAAACTCCCCCTGACAGTGAATAATTAATCTTCTCAGTAGCTCCAGAAGCGGTCAACTGAATGTCGTATGAAGGAGCAGTGCGGAAGAGCTCATCCTGCCAATCAATCGCATCTATTTCAGAACTTCCCCACCATGGATCGTATATACCATAGGTATTCCGCACACCATTTGCCCCCATATCAGCACGCGAAGACAGTTTCTTTCCAAGCTTTTGTTCCGCATAAGCTATTCTATCCGCCTGGCTGGTAGATGTGGACATACCGGAAGTTTTTGCCCATTGGTAGTCGTACCATTTTTTGTTAAAGGCAATCCACTCTTCAGAGTTCATCACATCCACCTTCTTCTCCAACGATGAAACGGCGGCATAAGCATTCAATGTAATAACCGGAGCACCGGTTTTACCTTTCTTGGTAGTTACCAGCACAACTCCGTTCGAACCGCGGGAACCGTAAATAGCAGCCGAAGCAGCATCTTTCAAGACATCTATCGACTCAATATCACCGGGATTAATGCCCGACAAATTATCGATAGGAACTCCGTCGACAACATACAGAGGGGTACTTTCCCCGTTGATAGAAGCCGCACCACGTACATTAATAGTAATATCGCTGCCCGGAGCTCCTGAAGTACTTCTGACGGAAACACCTGCCATTTGTCCCTGCAAAGCCTGTTCTACTCTATTCACAGGCCGGTCTTGTATAACATCCGAATTTATTTTTGCAATAGATCCCACTACATTGGCTTTTTTCACGGTTCCGTACCCTACAACCACCACTTCATCAAGCATCTCAGTATCTTCCTGCAGAGTAACAGCCAACATTTTTCCGTCTTCCGCCTTTACCCTCTGGCTTTGATAACCGATGTACGACACTTCCAAACTGGCATTCTCAGCAACATTCAAAGAAAAGTTGCCGTCAATATCAGTAATCGCACCGTTCGGTGTACCGTATTCTTTGACAGTTGCTCCAATAACAGGTTCTCCGGTTCCATCTACAACCTTACCGGTAGCCTTGATTTTCTTTACAGGAGTTGCAGTGCCCGGTTGCACCTTCTTTATAATAATCTTTTTACCCTGAATTTCATAACTTAGCCCGTTCTGCCCTTGCAGTATCTGCTGTACAGCCTCTTCTATCACAGCATCCTCCAGCGATACGGATACATGCTTCTTTGTATTCACATCAACCGATGAAAACACGAATGAATATCCCGACGATTTCTTTAGTTGTTCCATTGCCTCCTTCACCGTTACATTACTGTTTTTCAATGTTATACCTTGTGAGAAAGCCGATAAGTTAAAGCAAAGTGTTGCCGAGGCTATTAATATAGCCTTTTTTAAATGCCCCATAATTCTCTTGATTTTTTAAGGTTCAACAATTATATCAATACAATATATATTTCTCATCTTCGTGCCGATACTTCATCCTATTTGTAGAAGCTATCGTTTGAAGCACTTCGTCAATCGTATTTCCCATGATTTTAAAGCTGCCATAAAAACGTTTATTTTTCAAAGAGTCGGCAACCTCTATCTCTACATCATAGCTACGCATCAGCTTCTTTGCAATATCTTCTAACAACTCTTCATCAAAAAAGAGTTCATCGTTTATCCATACACTCGCGTTTTCTGTCTTTACATGGCTTTTTGTCATCTTACCGGTCAATTTATCAAGAACCATTCTTTCATTCGGCACCAGATAGAGTTCCTGCATGGTCTAATCTCATTGTGCAAAGCAACCTTACCTTCCAGCAAGTTTACCGTTACTTCCGCATCATCGGGGTAATTCCGGAAATTAAATTTAGTTCCTAAAACTTTCAGATTTACCTCTTTCGTCTTAACTTCAAAAGGAACCTTTTCATTTCGCGTTACTTCAAAATAACCTTCTCCTTCCAGCGATAACTTCCTGTCATCTACACCAAACCCTTGTGAATATACGATTTTAGAGCCCGCATTCAACCACACCAATGTTCCATCTGGCAGGTGTAATTTAGTCCGTGCTCCCAGCGGAGCTTCAACAGTCATGTCGGCAAAAGTATGCTTGACAGTCTCTTTCCCCTGCCAATAAGCTCCCAGCGGTAATAACAGAATTAAAATAACAGCTGCCACGCGATATAACACTTTCCAGGAGAAACGGCGAACTTGCTTTTGCTTTTCTTCTGCCTTGGCAATCCTCTGTCTGAACAAATCAAACGCTTCATTTTTGTTGAAAGACGCTCCATCGCCCGACACTCCTGATGAAAACCATACCTCCAACCGGTTTCGTACATAAACTCGGTTAACTTCCGATTCCAAGCTCCACTGTTTCAGTCGGACGAAGGATGGTTCATCCAATGTACCGGATATGTATAATGATATAAGTTCATCTATATCGTTATGTTTTTCTTCTGTATGCATATATCAAGTGCGTTTATAAATAAGACAAAAAAAAGAATATTCAGGGTAGTCGGCAATTGAAGTTTTTTCAATTCTCCATGAATATATAGAGAACCAGCAGCTTCAAATAATCCCCCATGTGCAGTTGAATGGATGCCAAAGCATTCTTAATATGATATTTAACCGTATTTACAGAGATATTCAGGTCAGCGGCAATTTCTTCATACTTTTTTTGCTCAAAGCGGCTTTTCTTGAAAACGGCACGACATTCCTTCGGAAGTTCCTCAATACATTGAGATAGTTTTCCTTCTAACTCCTGTTCCAGCAATGTGCCCAACGGATGATTGTCATCAACAAAGACAGCATCCAGAAACTCCATATTTTCCGGAAGCATGAAAGAAGAAAAGTGAAGTTCCTTTCGACGAGCCAGCGAATTCAACTCATTCAGGCATCGATTGCGTACTGCACGCATCAGATAAGCACGGATGGAATAAGTAATCTCGATGTCAGCGCGATGCTCCCACAAATAAAAGATAGCATCGTCCACAACCTCTTCGGACAAAGAAGAGTCATCCAACAATTGATATGCAAAACGGCAGAGTAAAACGTAATGGCAATCATATATATATTTGAATGCTTTCTCGTCTCCCAACTTCAGTCTTTCAATAATGTGTTTCTCCATAGTCATGTGAGCTACAAAAGATAAATTCTCCAAAAGTAGGAGAATTAAATATTCTTTTTCATAATATGCGTATAGATTTCAAGTATATTAGTTATAAGACAAAATTAAAAAGATATAGGGTAGTCAAAATAGAATAATAATCGTACCACAACATAATAAAATAAAATGTTGCGATACGATTATCATTATTGCACGGGAAGTTTTTATTCTCTATCTACCCTCATGCAAGATTTATTCCACTCCCTCACAGAAGCGAGTAATCACTTTTTCTCCTTCCGTATTACGAATATTCACATTCTTCATACTGATATTCTTACTATATATAAATTCAGCCCCCAATTTAGAAGTAATATCTATATCTTCCAACACAATACCATCAATCGGCATTTCAGGAATACCATTGAAGAATAAAGCACGGCGGGCTCCGGCGCAAACCAGGTTCTTCACATGAATATTACGGAAACAAGGTGTAGTTTCATCCACTGGCAACGGTTCTACTTTAGCTGGTACCTTCTCACCACTTTCCAACACTTCAACAGCCGATTTGCCACCATAATAAAGATTGAATGTAATCGGCTCCGTCGGGATATCCATCATGGCAATATTACGTATCCAGATATTCTCAACAACTCCTCCGCGCCCACGCTTGCTCTTAAAACGCAAACCGACATCCGTCCCCAGGAACTGACAATTGCTGACAGAGACATTGCGTACACCACCACTCATTTCACTACCAACCACAAAACCACCGTGGCCTTTGAATACTGTACAACCATCTACCACCACATTCTCACAAACACGTCCCCGGCGGCGACCGTCTTCGTCTTTGCCACTCTTCAGACAAATACCATCATCGCCCACATCAAATGTAGAGTTCACAATCAGTGCATTCTTGCAAGATTCCAGATCCAGACCATCACCATTCTGCGCATAACTCGGATTACGAACCTGTACTTCTTCTATCAACACATTCTCACACATCAACGGATGCAGGTTCCATGCCGGTGAATTCTGGAAAATCACACCCTGCAACCATACATTCTTACACTCTATCAGGCTCACCATCACCGGACGAAGAAAATGACGCACACTCTGCCATTCTTCCTCGGTTTTCAGATTCTGAGGTACGTTCATATTACTGATAGTATCCCCTTTCAACGTCTGCGGATAAGGGAACCAGTAGGTGGGACGTTTATATACCCCACCCCGGGCAATAGTCTGTTTCCATACACCTTCTGTTACTTTCTCCCGTTTCAGAGGACGCCAATAATGTCCGTTACCATCAATGGCACCTTCTCCCGTTATCGCTACATTTTCCAGATTGCGTCCGGAAACAGGCGATTGGCAACGGCGGGTATCCAATCCTTCAAATACAGTCTCTACCAATGGATAGAGGTCTACATCAGGTGAAAAGAGGATAACAGCACCCTTTTCCAAGTGCAGGTCAATATTACTTTTCAGGACAATAGGACCTGTAAACCAAACACCGGCAGGAACAATCAAATGTCCGCCCCCCTTTTCCGCCAAGGCATCAATAGCCTTGGCAAAAGCCGCCGTACAAAGTTCTTCGCCATTACCCACTGCACCAAAGTCAGCAAGGTTCACCTTGCGATCGGGGAATTTCGGTGCTTCTACCCTTGGCATATCAAAAGGCAGGTCTTTATATACTGCTTCATACTTATACGTTGAAGATTGGCAAGCACTGAGCAACCACAGACACACGGCTGCAATCACATACAATTGTTTCGTCATTCTTAGTTCTTTTTTATTTATAATCAGATATTTATTTCTATTCTCCCAGATAGTAGGAAGGTACGGGCGCTTGCGGATATCCCATGCTGCGATGCGCCACATAACTACGATAAAGCGGATCTTGCATCAGCGTTACGCGGCGGTCGCGAGCCGGAATATTGGTATGATAGATACGCAACTCTCCCGGCAAAGCAGTAATCAGTTCTTCACGCCAATCACCTTCCAGGTCAGCTATCATCAAGATATCACCTTCGATTCCTTCAGTCAACACTTCTCCCTGCCATTTCCAGATGCTTTGTTTGCGCCCACCTGAAGATGAAGAAGCTCCCCAGCGGTTATCATCTCCTTTAAAAGTCTCACGCAGCAGATCCGCATCCCACCATATCCAATTACGGCAACCGGGTACTTCCGCATTTGTAGTGTTTATTTTCTTGCCATCGGCAGTGAGCAGGTATTTATCCGTGCTGCCACCTTTACGGTCTTCACTGGCAAAACATTCCATACCGGGATGTGAAGAATCAAAATCGGCCACCATACCGTCACCTACATGATAGGTGGTCTGCCCGATTTTCCAGATCAATTTGCCGGTAGTTGCATCCACCACGGAAACACCGCGACCATCCTCTTTCTTCGGCTCACTCACCATAAACACCTGCATACCTTCCATATCAGGATGAAGTTTGCAGAGATAAGCCTTGTCACTATGCCCCAAACCGGAAGACCAAAGTAACGTACCATTATCATCGAGCATACACGAGCCTAACAGAATCTCATCCCGTCCGTCACCGTCCACATCAGCCGTCACCATGCTGTGCGCACCCATACTGCGCACAATGGGATTTTCTTCATCCCCATCCCAGCGCCAGGCACGTTGCAGTTTTCCGTCTTTCAGCATCCAGGCATCTACCACCATCAGTTTGTAAGTGCCGCGGGCAGCCAATATATAAGGTGTCTTTCCATCCAGATAAGCAACCCCCATTTGGTTACGGTTCTGGCGAATCAGATTTCCATAGCGGTCGTTCCGTTCAGGCCAGTCCACGCGATCTATCTCTTTACCGGTCATGCCATCCAGCACGGAGAGGTATTCACTGCCACCACAAACACGACCTTTTTCATTCTTTACATAGTCATCAGCAGCAGTCTTGATAGCAACTTCAGCTTTCCCATCTCCATTGAAATCGTATACTATGAAAGGAGAATACCAGATTCCCGGTTCGATACCCGGTCCCATATCATAGGTCCAGAGGTAGCTTCCGTCACTCAGGTAAGCAGATATTTTATATGTCTTTCCGGTTGTATCTCCGGGCATACCGGGGTCAACATTCGTTTCGGGAGTACGGATGATATAGTCATAAATACCGTCACCGTTCAAATCCGCTAAAGCGATCTTACCGGCTTTCACACCCTCTTTCAATGGAATAGAAGTATAAGGCTTCAATTCGGAAAGAATCACTTCCCGTTTCTCCGACAAGGCAGGTTTCTTTCCTTTCACCAGAGCTTCCACCCAATAAGACGCCTTTTCGGCAGGAGTGACATCCATAAAGTCACAAGTCTGTGTAAGCGGCTTTTTAGTCAGGCGACGCGTTTTACCGTCAGCTTCCCGATAGACATGAAATGCAGTACCGGGAGCATCCGATGCCAATAACCGCCAACTGAGATAAATACCTTTGCCATCGCGGGCAGGGGTTACTGTCAATCCACGGTTCAGATTCTCAGTCACCCGTTCCCGGGCAAAACCTTCCACTAAGGGTTTCGGTTCATGCCTCGGATCAAGTATTTCATAGTAGTAATGCCTCTCGCGAGGGTCCTGGGCATTCAGAGTACTCGCCAACCCAAGCAGGCAGAGCATAATTAGATTCGATTTCATTGATTATCGCTTTAGTTTGAGGATGTACCGGAATCACCACAGATTACACAGATTTACACAGATATAAATATGATTATTAATGATAAAAAAATAATCTGTGATAATCTGTGTAATCTGTGGTGATTTCCTGTCTCCGAATTATAAAGTTCTTATTTCAAAGTCTGCATAGGAATCAAGTGTACAGGTCCCAGCAAACCGCTTGGAACCGGCTCCCATTTGCCATAATTATCCTTTTTATAATGGATATTCACAATATTGGCATCCTTATAAATACGCCAGGGAACGTCGCGCCGATCCATATCAGCAATACGGTTAGCGGGCAGATTGGTTACTTCCACCTCCAATGTATTCACGCCCGGACGAAGATACTTACCTACCAGACAACGATAAGGAACTGCAATAAGCGTAGCTACCGCCTGTCCGTTGATGCGTACACGGGCACTCTCACGAACATCCCCGAGGTCGAGCATCCACTCTTCGACATCGGCAGGACTCTTCAGTGTAAACGTAGTGGTATAGCAAGCAGCTCCCATCACATTCTTTGCACCTTCGGCAGGAATTTCCGTCCATGAGCCAAGAGATACACTGTCCGGAGTGGCAGCAACCGCAGGGCTTGCCTCTACAAAGCGGAATCCCCATTTATCGGTAAAAGAATAAGTTACCGGAGACGTCTTCTTCACATCGTTCTGCACCACAGGCGTCCAGTATCCATATTCGGGTGCAGAAACTTCCTGGTTCGCGAATGTCTTCAGGATAACAGATTCACCGGATGCCAATTGCAGGAACACTTCCGTCCTGCCATTATTCTGGCGCAACCGTGCCTTACCCGAGGTTCCGTTCATTGGATTATAAAGCATTGCCGAACGTGCCTGCACAGCCAAAGGTATCCAGTTCTCGGTATCTTCTGTTTTCAAAGCAGAGATGAAATAGTGGTGTCCTTCAGGATGCGAGCGGCGAATGCTGCTTAATCCGAAAGTTGTTTTCATCTCTTCGGGAACAGCAGCTGTAACGGCCAGTGTACGAGCATAATCTGTTCCAAAGAGAATATGTCCCTTTCCTTCCCGCTCCTTTATCTGTGCCAGCGCCTTATTGAACTCAGTACGGCGTCCTTCCAAAGTATTCAACCCCGGCACATCTTCCGGATATTGCTCCAGAAAGACAATCGTAGCCCCTTCATCTGCCAGACGAAGCAGTTTCTCCAGTACATCGGCAGGCATCAGGCGGGCACCGGGAACTACCAGCGCTTTATAAGAGACACCACCGGAAGTCAATATCTTGCCGTCCTGACACATGGCATTACGGATGAAGTTATCAGAAATATAGTCCATATCATATCCCGCACTATAAATACGATGCACCGCCTCTATAAAACGGGGAGCACGCTTTGCCATCTTATGAATATCGAAAAGCAGCAGACGCCCGTCCTGTTCATCCCACATATCGTATACAGGCAGATAAACCAGGAAGTCATTATCCGGTTGTCCCATTTGCAGGAAACTCTGGCAACGGGTTATATAATCGAAAAATGCAGGGGCATCCCGCCAAATATTATTCGTAGGACTCATATCAATGGAAGCATAGAACTTCCAACCCGGCCAGGCAGCCTCAGCGGGCGAGTAAGTGGTTCCATGAAAATACATGTGATTCACACCCGAGATAAACATCAGGTCCATATCGGGTTTGCACTGCGAAAGTGAAGTGCGGAAGTGCTCTGTCAGCCAAGTGAATGTTTCCGAAGTAGTAAACGGTTTTCCGGCAATATGCGCTGCCGAAGAAGCATATTTCAGCATGGAAAGATCAGAGTCGTTGGGACGCGTCAGCGAATCCTTACGCAATCCTCGGATACCGAAGTCGGACAGTCCGAACCCCTCACATTCGGGCACGTCGACCGTCGCATAAAGATCTATCAGATTACCGGGAGAACCGTGTGCCTGGTTACGGGTACGTGAACCATGTTTGTGCGCCCAGTCCGTCCACTGACGGGTAAAGTTCTCCTGAAGCAGTTCTGCAAGAGTCTCACGATAATCGGAAATAACACGGCGATAATGCGACGGGTAGTCTCTGTCCGGTCTTTCGAAAGGAAATCCGGAAGAAAGTGTTCCAGTTTATAGCCACGACGGCGGGCAAACTGTTCAAAAAGGTCGTCCGTCCAGTCGGCACCGTAAACTTCATAAGAGTCATTGAAAAAATTATGCGGATACTCTGTTGGAGTTCCGGCAGAACCATCAGTCGCCTTTCCGGCAAAAGCCCGTTCAAACCGGTTCAGATAATTGGATACTGCTTTTGCCGAAAAATGGTTCATCACATATCCTTCACCACCGGGAGCTGCACGCTTCACTTTCTGAAATGTCTTACCTACGAAAGCGGCAATCAGCCGCCACTCCCCTTTCGGAGCCTTCCATACCAGCTTTCCGTTCTCTATCTTCGAAGTCAGGTCATAGCAACGCACAGCCTTTTGTTCTTTCGAAGTAGCAGCGTCAGTCAGCACTCTGAAAGCCATCAGCTTACACAGTTTGGCATACGGACGTTGTTTTTCATCCGTCACTTCTATCTTTGCTTTCAGGCGTTCACCACCCTTCAGTGTATATTCTTCAATCAGCAATTTACAGGCAGCATCTTCTATACCTACTTCCGGACCACCAAAAGGCCATCCCGTACCCGTATTCATATCAATCTTCATGCCCAGACGCGCAGCCTCACTTTCCGTATGGCGCAACATCCGCATCCACTCGGGCGT
>ERZ839767.3224-NODE-3224-length-19155-cov-3.025602_pt1 | contig 19155 bp, 10 predicted proteins | sample MGYA00519879_ERZ839767 | MGnify/ENA primary metagenome ERZ839767 (study PRJEB31850, sample SAMEA3708852) | human gut metagenome | biome: human gut; feature: human-associated habitat; material: faeces | place: China | collected 2014 ...
CCTTGATTGTCGTTCCTGCGTACATTGTTGTTTCATCCGGCAGTTCCCACGCTGCAAAAATGTATCCAGCCTTTGTGAACATATTCGGAGGAAGAACCAGCGATTCACCGGCGTTATGCGTTTCTGTCTTCGTCTGGCTGCCGCCGTCAGAGAATGTCACTGTAATCGGAACGGCTTCTTTTTTCCACTTGGCAAAAAGCTCACTATCTTGTGTAAAGACATGATCCGCTGTCCACGCCGTGTTGTACGCTGCATCCAGATACCACGCCTCAACCTCCCATCCATCTGCGGTCGGCTTTGTAGCCGGAGCGGTAATTTTACCGTTTACCGCAAGGACGGGCGCGGGCATGTTCTGAATAACGTCGATGGAGGGACCTTCGCCAGAACCATTTTTGAACGTGATCGTCGGGCGGAACGTTACGATTGTCAGAGTGAACGGCTTCGTGTAGTTTTCCAACGCTGTTCCCGCATCGTTGAGCTTGCCATCCGTGATCGTCGCAGTCAGTGTGACGGAGCCGGTGGCATCAGCAGAAACCGTCAGCGTCTTGCCGTCTTTGCCCAGCGTAACGCCATCGCCAGATACGGACCATGTGATGTTCTTGTAGGAAGCATTTTCTGGCGCAACCGTCGCAAGCTTGCTCAGATCGTAGGACTTTCCCTGCATAATTTGGCTATCAGGAATATTCAGCGCGATTCCGGTCACCGGAACAAACACCGGCCAATCCTTTACCTCAATTGTGTAGGATTCCTCCTCTGAGGTAGCATCTGTAATCTCATAAGTTCCGGTCAGCGGCTTGTAGCCGGTCAGCGTGATGGAATACTGATATGTTCCGCGCGGCAGTTTCGTATAGATAACCTTGCCATCTGCGGTCGTGCCGCTGCACACCTCGTCGCCCTTTTTCAGGACAACGGTCGCGCCCGGGTAATTGCTGATATCAAAGATCAGCGTGCATTCCTTTTCTTTTTCCCATGCGGCATAGAACGTCGTATTCAGCGAATACTCCTTTGTTCGGTCGAGCTTTTCACCCTTTCCATCAGGCTGCGTATACCAGCCCAGGAATCTTGTGGTGCCTTTTACGGGGGTTGTGGGATTGCTTTCTACCTTCCGCGTATCAGATGTAACTACCGCGGATTCAGTCGAGCCATTTAATGTACCGCCCTGCGGGTCAAATGTAAACTGAACATAGACAACCGAATTTGCACGAACCTGCACTTCACTATTGGCAACCACCTCATTATACAATACAGTTTTCGAGGTCAGCGGTGCCCAGTCGTATTTTCCGTAGTAACTCCAGCTTGTATAAATCAGTCCGCGCGTTTTTCCCATCGTTCGATAGATGATCGGGGTTGTCAACGTATCCGGATCAAAAAGGCCTTCCGTCGGTGTACCCGGCAGCACGGGAAGACCGTCACCAAACTCACGACCTTCAATGACCGGAACCGTCATTGTTATATAGTCAATCGGCGTCGCATCATCGTCCGGGGCATAATATACAAATTTGAGCGTTACTGTTTTTGCGTTGGCCCATTTTGCGTAGAGTGTTACATCTGTCGTAACTGTCTTATTCGCAAAGTCCCACACCTTTGTGCATTCCGCATCTTCATACCATCCAAGGAACACCCGGTTCGGATAGCCTGTTGACTGCGGCTCAACGGACGGCGCGGTCAGCTTTTCATTGACTGCTACATAGTAATCCGTAAAAGACGCTGCGTTTGAAAGATTCTCGCTGCCCATGTTGAATGTAACCTTGCAACGGTCTTCCCACTTTGCATAAAGCGTCATAGAGTTGTTGAATGGCGTGTTCGCGTGCCACGCGCTGTTTTCGTCGAGACCCGTCGGCGTTCCGCTGATGGAATACCCTGTCCCATCGCGGAATGGATCGCCGGTAAAACTGCTATTCGCGTACCAGCCGCGGAAAATTCTTCCGAAGCCATCGGTGTTTTCTTGCTGCTGCACCCAAGTATTTACGTCTGCAACCTGCTTCTTTTGCGCTTCTGTCATTGTATTTGTCGTTGCAGCACTATAACCATTGAGTTTGGTTGCCCCAGTTAAGTTTATATCTTGAAGGGTTTTCCCGTCGACGTTCGTCACAAATTTGATCGTGATCGGCCATGTCATCTGGGCGTATACTTCAAAAGGATCATATCCTTCGCCATTATACCTGTCAATTTTATCCTGCGGGTCGATCACCGTTCCGACTGTCAAAACCGTGGACACTGTTGCCCAGCTATTGATCGTATACGCTTGACTGTCTATCGTCCACTGACTTGGAATTTTGCTTAAATCGTCTGCCGTAAGCGCCTTGCCGAGTGGAAGCTCCAAGAGACTTTTCGATATGTTCTCTGTGGTGCCGTCATACTTTATGTTTGTTTTGTTTGTTACATCGAAGAGAAAACGTTCAGAGGGAGAAGTAGCGACAGGACCGCTCCACTCCGTAATCGGCTTTGGTTTGTAGCCATTCAGCGAAATCGAAATAGTCTGCCCTTCACGGATCTTCGTCTTCGCGTAGAGTTTCAAATTTCTTGTTACCAGAGTATCGTCTGTAACCTTTGCTTCTTCACTAAACGTAAAACTGCCGTCCTCGTTCTCCTCTGGTTGTTCCGTATACCAGTCAACAAGCTCCATCACGCCGTAATAGCCTGGATTTTTCTCGACCAATTCATCGGAAGTTATCGCATCTTTAACTTTTGAATTAATTGGTACTTTCGTTTTCCTAATCCTATTGCTAGTGCTTGTGTTGCCCATAACAACAAAAAATTGCAAAGTAGCTGTACTAGCAGCGGATGCCGGAATTGCCAGACCGGGCAGCATCCCCAGCACCATCACGAAGCAGAGCAGGAGAGACAGGAAGCGTTTTCCTTTCATATTCTCTCATCCTTTCTCCCGGGGCATTGCGCCCCGGGCTTTCATTTTTTCAAAATTACCCAATCTTAATCACGCCGTAGATACCGGCGGACATATTGGAAGCCGTCAGGATCGAGCCGCTGACGCTCCATTTTTTCTCCGACACCTGCTCAAAGCACTTTTTCGCTTCGTTGTACTTCGCAAGCGCCAGTTTTCCTGTTTGACCCGAGCAGTCGAACGTTAGCGTCAAACCACCCGAGACGCTGTCGCAGGTGATCTTCCACACGCCGACCACACCGGACTTGTTTTTCCACGCCGTCTGCGCCGCGCTCGGCACCGGGCAGAGAGACAGGTCTAAGCCGCGCGCCGTGTCCATCTTCTCGGTGATGCCGATCATCAGCTTGCCGGCCTGAATGCCGAAGCCGTTATAGCCGTTGGCGACGATATTCTTGAGCGCGCCCTTTTCCGCCCGGAAGCGGTAGGTGCTGGCAGAAGAATAGCTGTCCGGCGTCATCAGGAGCCAGTTGGAAGAACCAGCCGCCTGATAGGTCACGTCCTTGCCGTTCACCTGCACCTTCATGCCGGAGAGAATCTGGCTCGTGGACGGGATGTAGGTCGGCTCGGGCTCTTTCTTCCCGAGGTCGGGGCTGGTCTGGTACGAAGACGGGTTCAGCTTGACCGCCGCCTTGTCCCAGATGAGCTGCGACGCGGATTTTTGCAGCGTGACGATCACCGTGTAGGTGCGCTTTTCATCGCCGCGCGTCAGCGTGTAGGTTGCCGGCACGGAGAGGTTCACGACCTGCCCCGAGCGAGGGCTGACCACGCAGCCGCTGCCGGTTTCGATCTTCGGCGCAACCTGATAGAGATTCGTGCCGTAGGGGAGCGTGATTTTGATGATGCCGTTCGTGTTGTCAATTTCAGCTGCCTTGTCTCCAATTTTGAAGGAGGTGATGGCAAAGCTGTTGTTGACCGGCTTACTGTCATCATCGTCTCCGCCGCCGCCCTTGCTGCTGGTCACGACGCTGTAGGTTCTGGTCCGCAAGCCCGGACCTTTGACCGTGTACTCCGCGCCCTCTGCAAAGTTCTGCGGTGCGGACGCGGAAGGGAGAACCTCCGTCGTTCCCTCGCCGAGGGTAATTTTCGTCGGCGTGACGCGCGTGAGGTCTGCCGTGTCGGGGATACCGACGAAGCGGATCGTGCCGGTCGCGCCGGTCGCCGTAATCACCGCGCCGTATTCCACGCCGTCGACCTTGATCGCAAATTCCGTGATGGACGCGAACGTCTGGCTTACAACCTTGATGCGGTAGGTCTGCTTCGTAACGCCGTCCTCGGCAGTTACGACAACCTCCGTCCAGTCGTGCAGGTCAACGTTGCTCTTGCCCGTCACATCGATGCTTGCCGTCGCCTTGTACGAAATGTCCGCCTTGAAGCGGAGCTTCGTCGTGTCAACGCCGGGGACGATGGTAATCAGAATGTCGGTCGTGCCATCCTCGTTCTTCGTGATCTGCATGTCCTCCATGTCCTTGTCGGCCATGTCCTCATTCTGAATCTGGATGGTGTCGGTGAAGAGCGTCGTGCCCTTGCCCTTGACATTTTTGTCATAAACAAGCTTTACACTGTAGGTCTTTTTTGTCGTTCCGTTTTCTGCCTGCACCGTAAATGCAACCGGCGCATCCTCTACAAACGGAACCGGCATTTTGGGTGAAAGCAGTTTCGCGCCATCGGAGAGCTTTATTTCAGGCGTTAAATTATCTGTCGGCATCCCATCGGGGATATAAACTGTAATATTGTTGCCGTTGATAATGCCTTCCTGCCCTTCCAACGTAAACTTTTCGATATCTGCTTTATCGCTGAGCTGGCGAGAGAAATCGAAACGCTTATAGTAGAGGGAATACGGCTTTGCGGACTGCTCGTTATAGAAATTCAGATACCATTGCACCGCATAAGCGGACTGGTACGTTGCCATTTCATTATGGCTGTTATCCGTATGACCGAAGCCCGCCTTGCTGGGCATCAGATATCGGTTTAGCCATGTGGGAATGACGCCCTTATCCTGCGTATAATCACCCGTGCTGTAAGCGCTGAAATTCGGGTCTGTGCCGACGTCCACGCCCATTGCACACATTGCGCAGATTACCTGTGCGCAGGATTCGCTGTTCGTCGTTCCCCAAGAGAAGAACGTATAATCACTTCCCATCGGATCGACACCAGATGCAGTCTGATAGCCAAGAATGATGTCATAGCCTTCCTGCATCTTTGCCTTGACGCGCTCGCCGTAGGTCGGATCGTTGATGTACGGATACAGACTCTGCATCAGCATCGCCACCATATCGATCCCAAATCCGTCTGAGCCGTACTGATGGGAAAGAATTTCTTCCAGCAGCTTCTCGCGCGTCCATTTCGCATCCTTCGGCACGGTGTAGTTACCCATATCCAGTGCAATCAGCGCATAGATCGGACCGTTGATCGTATAGCTGCCGCTGTAGCTATAAAGTTCCTTTACAAGACTGCTGACCGCTTTTCCGCTGCCATCTGTAAACGGCGTATTATTGCTGTCTCTGTAGATATCCAGATTACTGGCGTTGATGCCAAGCGCAGTCAGCATCATAATTACGCGAGCGTAATCCGTCATCTTGTTTGGTGCAATAGCCTTTATGTGTCCGTAGATATTAAGACCATACGGAAGATCCTCACCCGATGCGACCTCCTGATTACAGGTTGCAAAGCCAAGGTTCATCAAGATCCAGTCATCCGTAAGTAATGTACCATCGCGGCGGGACTTGTAGTCCGCAATGATATTGCTTTTTACCTCTTCCAGAATGTCGCCATATGGGACGGAATCCGGCTGCGCGGCTTTTTTGACCACTACATTGTATTTCTTTTCCGTGCCATCCTGCGCCCGAACCGTATAAATAACAGGTGTTTTCTCTGAATTGGTAAAATCTACGGCTTCGTTGCTTGCCGGGCTTACCGTCGCAAAATCGGAAACAACAATCGTCGGCGCAAGTGTCTTCAGATCGACAGAGAACGGTACTTCCAGAAGAATATCCTTTTCACCAATTCTGGCAGAGATACTGCCGTAACTGAAACCCAGAATATTCTTTCCGGTCGCCGGTGCGGTTTGTGTGATTCTGACCTTATATGGCTGCTCTGTTCCGTTTTCTGCCTTGATCACATACGTGAGATCCATGTTATAGACAAGCAAGCTCGGCTTTACAGTATTCTCTGCAAACTCAGAACAGGTGACCTCTGCGGTCTGCTTTGTCAGATCCGTTCCATACGGGACTTCAATGGTTACGGTATGATTCTGCTCGTCGATCACGCCCTCGGCATAGCCGATTTTGTAGCCAAGGATCTTGCATTCCTTGGACTGTTCTGCCGTAATGGTTACGGTATACTCGGTCGTAACGCCGCCAAAGCTGTCATTTTTGACGCGGATTTTCCGAACGGTGCTGAAATCATACGCCTTACCAGATTCAATGGTCTTCCATTCGCCGTTTTCTTCGATCTGGACATATTGCCCCAAATGCGTGATCGTCGGCACCAGCGACTTCCGATCCGTACCAACCGGCATATTCAGCGTGATAGAGCCAAGCTCTCCAGCTTTTTCCGGATTTGCGATTGTAGCCTCGCGCTGCTTCTGGTACTTTGCATCGTAGATGCTGAAAGACGTTACATCGTTGAACGGCTGCTCGCCAAACTTGAGTTCAACCGTCCACTCCTGGCTGAGATCCGTATAGATATTGCCAGATGAGTCGCGCTGTCCGTTATAGAGAAGACCAGTTATCGGGCAATACGGCGTCACCTTGTACTTCATAACGGAGCTGCTGGTGCTGCCGCTGACCAGCTGTGCGTAGGTATAACCGCTTGTCGTAATTGCCGGGGTCATGCCGGATGTATCGTAGCCAAGCGGGATATTGACCGTTACTTTTCGGTTTTTTGCATCGATTCTCGCCTTGGATCCGCCAAGCTCAAAGGATGTGATCTCCGGCGCATCGATTCTGCTGGACTCCACATAGTCGTAGATTCCATCCATAACGGTGCTGAGGAACTCCTGTGTCTGCGCCAGATCATAGCCTTCGCCATGCACAGCGTTCAAAAAGGCGTCCTCCGTGACCTGACCGTACAAATTCACAGCCTGTGAACCGATCAAACGATATGCCATCTGCGGATGGTAGCCGCCCACATGAAGCTCCGTTTGGGACAAAATATAATTCTTTAATGCGTTGTGCGCGTCTACCCGGCTCTTGTATTGCGGAAACAGCGCACGTATCGCAGCGTCTTCTTCTGTTGTATAATAGGGATTTGTATAGCTCCCGTCTGGGTTCCGCGTCGGTTTTACACCCGCAAACTCTACATACTTCTGCGGAACGATATAATAATTCGTCTCGGAAAGCATTGCTCCGGACGGCACATACATCTTGCTGTCCATCGCGCTTCCCGTGGTATAGCGGCGCTCCAGCTTCTGGAAATGGTGATAGTTCAGAACTGTATCGCTCGGATAGATATTGAGAAATTGATAATCTGAAGCTTCGGTTTCTACCTTCTGCCCATAAAGCTTCAGCTTGTAGTTGTTTTCGTTCTTCCAGTCGCGTCCCTCTGGCAGCACGATCGCCGCAGTTGCTCCTCCGAAGCCCATCTGTCCTGCGAGTGAAATATTTTCTGGAAATGAGAGATTATCGCCGGAGCTGCGGTCAAACAGCATGTAATATGGCTGCCTTTTTGCCGCGTCGTCGTTCGAGAGTGGTCTAGCCCACAAGAGAGCCGATCTTTTTACCCAACGACCGTCCGGGTCCAGCCCCGCTGCGCCGACGCCCAGCGTAAAAAGCGATAGGATCTGTATAAGCGCCAACAGCAGCGCAAGAGAGCGCAAGCTCTTTTTCCTGTTTGTTCTCATAACACGCTCTTTCCTGCCCCTGGCAGGAAGCGCCTTGCGGCGCTCCCTGCTGGGGCATATCAGGTAGTGATTAGCCGAACATCGAATAGCCGAAGTCCATGCCGTATGCTGCGGTATAATACCAGTCGATATACATGCCGTTCGAAACCGGCCATGTATTCGCGCCAGCGTTGGGCAGAGCAGACGTTACATCTGTCCGGCTGGTTCTTGCCGTGTACATCCAGCCGCTGGCAGAGCCACAGTCGAACTCGCCCATGACATTGCTCGACGTCTGTCCCATGGCTTCAATATAGCTCGTCGAACCTTGGATTGCGAAGCTGGAGAAGTACGCCTCCCTGGCGCCATTTGCGTTATCTTTTGCACCCACGAAGCACTCGAGTGCATCGCGTACCGTATAGGTTGCCGGGATTGTAATCGTTCTGTACGAAACATCCGAGAAAATATAACGACCATTGTCCGAAACACTTTCTGGAGCATTTCCGTTGTAGTTTGCTACAACATCACTCGTCGTCGGGCTGTTCGCATTGCGCAGATACGATGCAACGCCTAAGAGTCTCGTCTTTTCGGTACTAGAAACAGAGCTTGTGCCATAACCGGAATACCAGTTCGTGCGGTTCTCAAGATATTCATCGGCGAGGAAGGAGCGGATTGCGATGTGAACAGTCACCGTTCCATCCTTGATATGTGCGGAAACCTGATAGGTTCTGGAATAAGTAGTATTTGTAATCTCCAGATTTTTGGACGTGGTCAGGTCGACATTGGAGAAAGTGACAAGCGTATCGTCATTTTCGTCCTTAACGCCGCCAATACCGCCAAGTGTAGCTTCTGCGTTACCGCTGCCAAGCTCCGCGACAACTTCCAAACCGGTCAGAGAAGTTACGTCTTCAAGTTCTGCCACGCAAACATAACGAGTAACGCCACCAACGGTAGAACTGGAAATATCAGCATCCGTTCCTTCGATTGTCAGGCTGCTAAGGCTAACATCAGTTGTATTAACAGGAACGTATGCAGTAAGCTGGCAGCTTCTATTCTTTGCCGTCGTGCTGCCATCGCTGTTCAGCGCTGTCCAAGTAGCGGTAAGCGGGGTAGAAACATTCGGCGTCAGCGTCATGGTGATGCTGATAGAGCCGCCTGCTGTAGCGGAATAGGTCGTTCCGTTATAAGTGAGGTTAATCGTGCTGCCCGTCGGCGTTGTGGAAGTGCCGCCGAGTACAAAGGTAACAACCTTGTTAGTAAGCTGGGTTGCTTTTGTGCCAGACGGCATCGTCAGCGTGTAGATTGCATTTCCCTGCATGATACCAACATTGCTGCTGATATCGCTTTCATTAAAGCCCTGAATCAGGATCTTCTTAATCGGCGGCAAGTTAGCGTTTACATCCAAGTCGCTGTAGGTGGCTGTTGCAGCAAACGTCTCAACCGGTACGATTTCTTCTTCTGCAGAAAGACCGAAAGAAGCGAGATCAACCTTCGATGCGTCAACCATCATGTTGTTGATCTGCACCTTGTCATTAGGCGCAGCTGCGGATGCCATTGAGCACAGTCCAAGAACCATAACCATGGCAAGCAAGAGTGCAAGAATCTTCCGCGTTTTCATTTTGTATTCCTCCTAGTATTTTTTATTTATTCGACTCGGATTTCTCCGAGCAGAATACAAAGATGTGTTCCCTCTACAGATTTGCCAACTACCGCGATGGATGTGGCATGGATTCCGCAAAGGTTGTTCGAAATAATGATCTTAAATTGTACAAGTCTTAGATTTGTTTCTGTTGCAAAGCAACTTACTGATCGGATCGCTTGCTGCATCTTCAGCTCTTGTTTTGCACATTTTTGCGTCTGCGCATGATTTCAACTGTCAGATAGAACAGATAACTTGCCAAGCTGTGCGCTGCAGGAAATCGAGGCAGCTTTGTAAGGAACCTATTTGCGCATCTGTGGCTCGGCGTTGCTTATAAGTGTCGCGTTTTTGCCTTATCTGCATATTGCCAGCAAGGAATTATTTAGCGCCACTCCATCGTTTTCTATTTCAAGCATTACGCGTTTACTCTGCCCGAATAGCTTCCAACGGCGAAATGCGCATTGCGCCGATTGCGGGAGCAAGCGCGGACAGCAGTGCCACGATGCCGGAGAAGCCTAAACCCACCACGACCAGCCAGACCGGGATGATGCTGCGCACGTCCATGTCGGAAAACAGCACTGGGATCAGTTCCCGCATCCCGAAGCTCAAGCCCATGCCGAACAGACCGCCCGCAATGCCGACCAGCAGCGCCTCGACCATGAACATGAACATGATGTCGGTCATCTCGCTGCCCAGCACCTTGAGAACGCCGATTTCCTTCCGGCGCTCGTTGATGGACATCATCATCGTGTTTGCGATGCAGATCGCGGACACGAGCATCGACACCGCGCCGATTGCCGCGAGCATACCCTGAATCTGGTTGGACTGCTTCTTGACGCTCTCTAACATATCGTTCAGGCTGTAGGTGTTGAAGCCCGCGTCGCGGATGACCTTCGCAATCGCCTGCACGTCGTCGCCCTCCGCCGCTTTTACCCACACCAGATCGTAGGTTTTCTGCCCGCCGGTGTCTTCCAGCGACCGCTGCGGAATGAACGCGCTGTTCGCGCTGATCCATTCTTCAAGCCGCGTCTTATCGAGAAAGCCGCTCGTCGCATAGGTGTAGTTCTGCGCGGAGCAAAGTCCGGAAATGTTCAGCCGGTACATATTGCCCGCCGACACCGCACGCCCGTCCGCCCCCTCCTGATACTCGCCCGAGAGGTTCGAGTAATCAAAAGTCAGCTTGACGGTCGAGTGCAGGATATCCACCTTCGGTGTGCCGTCGGCGTTCAGCGCAAACTCCCAGTCCTTATCAGGGTCTGCGAACGACGCCGCCATATCGTCGGTGAACATGATCTCGGGTCTAAGATGCGTACCCGCGCCGGGCATTTCGCCCTCTACGGGGTAGATGAGAAAGCTGCTCGCCGTGGAAAGATCAATGCCATATAGTTTAGCAGAGCCGATATAAGACCCGGATTGCAGCCACGCCGTCGCCTGCACGACCGGCGTCACCGCTTCCACCCCGCGCAGCTTCTTAAAAGCGTCCACCGCCTTGTCATTGAGCAGCGCGGTCCTGCCGCCCGTGGAATCGCTCGGCGGGGTCACATCGATCTTCGTCAGGCTGCCCATCGCCTCGATGTTTTCCCGGTAAGCCGCCTCGTAGCCGAGACCGACCGAGATGAGAACGACGATGCACATCACGCCGATCGCCATCGACAGGGCCGTGAGAATCGTCCGCGCCTTTCGGCGGGAGAGATTGACAAGGCCCATGCGGAAGAAATCAAGAAACTTCATACTTGCCGCGCCTCTTTTTGAGTGCAATGCCAAGTCCCGCGCCGCCAAGCGCCAGAACGCCTGCCGCGCCGCCGATGACCGCGCCGGTGGAGAGCTTCTTCTTCGGCTGCTCGATCGGCTCGCTTTCAATCTGATCGTTCTGCTCCGGCTGCTGGACGACCGGCTGCTCCGCAACCGTAAAGCTGACCGGCACGGTTTCGGTGTACGCCTCGCCCTCGCTGTCTTCGTAGGGAACCAGCAGATTGCCGCTGCACTTGCCGGCGGTGGTGCTCGAAACGAGAATGTCGGGGTTCAGCTTTGCCGCCGGAAGAACATCGCCGCCGTAGTAGTCTTCATACATGGAAAGTCCCTTGCCCTCGACGTCAATCGAGACGTTATAGATCTTGCTGCGTCCCTTGTTGACGATGTTCAGGCTCATGGCAATCGGCTCTTCCGGCTTCGCGTCGGAGTCGTAGATGGTCGGCTCGCCGACCTCCACGCGCACCGGCTGCTTGACGATGAGCGGCAGCGTCTGCGAGGCGGACGCCTGCGTGACCTCCCAGTTCTCATAGTTCAGCGTCACAGAGAAGTTCGTCGGTCCTTCGGCGGCTTCGTTCGCGACGGTAATTTTATAGCTGATGTCGGCAGACTTGCCGGACTCGATCACATCGACGTATTTGGTGTCCGTTTCGCCCATCGTAAACAGCAGCACCTTCGTGTCGATGGACGCGCCGATGCGCACCTTGCGGGCGTTGACGTTCTGGTCGTTGTTGCGGATGGTCATGCTCAGGACCGCCTCGTCGCCCGCGAAAAGCTGGCTGACGGGCTCTCCGTCCACGGTCAGGCTGTAGCTTTCAATGTGGACAGGAGGCGCGGACGCGGTGTTCGGCTCTTCGTAGCCGTAGACGACGTAGACAAAGCTCGTCACCTCGCAGGTCTTCTGCGTGCCGTTTTCTTTATAGGTGCATTCAAACGTGACCGGCTTGTTGCCCTGCGTCGCGTAGGGCGAGAGCTGGAAGTCAAACTCCACCATGACCGTATCGCCGGGCGCCATGTCGGGGATGGTCTGACCGTAGTTGGTCTGCTCGACCACGAATGGGCATTCGTTGAGGTTCGAGGAAACCTTCGGGGCAATCGTAATTTCCGTCAGGTTCTTGCCGCGGTTGACAAGCGGCAGCGTGAAGGTGATGCGCTGACCGGCGTTTCCGCGCGGCGCTGCGATGTGCTGCCCGTCTTCGTCAACGGAGACCGTCGTCAGCGCGCCAAGGTCGCTCGTCACGCCGGAGTCCGCGCCGTCCTCTGTGACGTTTACATAGATCGTCACCGTGAACTTCACGTCTTCCTGAATGTCCGTGCCGTTCATCTCATCGTAGCGCCAGACGGTCGCCCAGATCGTAAAGTCGATCGGATAGACGCCCTTCTTCGCCGTCTGCGAGACGGGGATGGAGTATTCCACGTCCGCGCGGCTGTTGTAGGTCATATCGTCCAGGTGGCGGACGTAGCTGATGGAGGTAATATCGAACGGCCAGTTGCCGATGTCCTTGATGGTCGTCGGGATGGACGGCTCGATGGTGATGTTGCGCAGGAAATAGAGGTCGCTCGGCAAATACTCGCGGTTGACAACCAGCGGCATTAAAATCTCGGCGTTCTCGCCGGGCTTTGCCGTAGGCGCGGACACGCCTGCGTCCGCAATCAGGAGCGCGTGAACGTTGCTGGAGACGACCTTGTCATTGTCGTTCGGCTTTACCCCGGCGAACGCAGTTCCCGCCGAGCCGGAAGAAGCGGAACCGGAGCCGGTGCCTTCCAGCACCTCCACCTCTGCCGTGATGAGAACTTCCCGGTCATGCCGGTTATCGTTTGCGTCGTAGTAGTCCGCCGTCACCTTGAAATAGAGATAGTAGGTGCCAGCCGAAGCGCCGGAGGGAACCGGAATCTGAAAGGTCATGTCCAGCTCTTCATCGTCCCAGATTGCGGCGACATACCAGTCATAGGAAGAAGCGAACATCTTGCAGCTGGCAGAAAAGTCTGACGTGGTAAACGGCCACCTGCGCGCCTCGGATAAAGACTCCGGCTCGCAGGCTTCTACGCGAAGATCCTGCAAAACGCCCTTTCCAATGCTGGTGCGCATCGGAAGGTTTACCTTCATCCAGTCTCCGGCGTATGCCGTGGGATGATCGCGGTCTGTCTCGTCGCCGTCGAGCAGCAGGAAGTCGTCTCCGTCCATCTCGACCCAGCTCACGTTCTTGCTTCCGTACCGGAACGCCGGGTCGACTGCCAGCGCCATCTGGCACAGGCACGCCGCGGCAAGCAGCAGCAAAACCAGTCTTCTGCAAATTCTCTGAACTCTCATACTTTCTATCTCCTCACGCTTTGGTTTGTTTCTTCGCTGATAATTTTTCCGTCCAGCAGATGAATCGTCCGGTCGGTATACTGCGACATATCGGGGTCATGCGAAACCAGCATAAAAGTCGTGCCGCTTTCGCGGAACAGGCCGGTGAGCAGATCCATGATCTCCGCGCTTGTTTTCGTATCGAGGTTGCCGGTCAGCTCATCGGCAAAGACGATGGGCGGCTTTGTAATGAGCGCCCGCGCAATGCCGACTCTCTGCTGCTGGCCGCCGGACAGTTCCGACGGCTTATGCTCCGCGTGGGAGACAATGCCGACCTGCTCCATAACAGCAAGCGCCTGCTTTCGGCGTTCTTTTTGCCCCATGCCGCGCAGCATGAGCGGCAGCTCCACGTTTTCAACCGCTGTATACTGCATCAGATTGTAGCTCTGGAACACGAAGCCGATGTACTGCCGCCGGAATCGGATGCGCGCACTCTCGCTCATGTTCTCAATGTGCTTGTCCAGAATGACGATCTCGCCCGAGGTCGGCTTTTCAAGACCAGCCAGCATATTGAGCATCGTCGATTTACCGGAGCCGCTTCGTCCGGAGATGCAGACGAACTCGCCGGGGCTGACTGTCAGGCTCACGCCGTCCAATGCGTGGATGTGCGAGTCTCCAACGACGTATTCCTTGCGCACGTCTTGCAGCCGGATAACCGGCGCGGCTTTGTTTTTCGTTTCTTCCATCTCTCATCCTCGTCTCAGCTTGCCTGCGGCATGGTGTAATTTTTCTGCTCTGCCACAAGCCCAAATTTCTCTTTCACGCGCTCGAGTTTCCGGCTCCACGGCGAGGCAAGCGCCCATAAAACCAAAAACGTGCAAACCCCGTGGCTCAGGTCAAAGAAGAAGCTCGAAACATACGCCGCCGCGACCGTCTGCCATGTGATAGGGCGGATATAGCCCAGAATATAATAGAGGTTCATGATCCAGCCGTAGAGGAAGCCGGATATAAGTCCCCAGAAGCAAAGCCCCAGCGGCGCGCGCTCGGTCGTCCTGCGAAGAAGCGCCAGCACATCGCCGCGCCCGGTATCGGGCGGCAGGAGTTTATCCCATCTGGGACTCGTGAAGCGCGGCTTCGGGTGGCGAATGATATGCCCCACGGTTGGAAACAGCCCCGCGTTTTTCATAAGCCCGGTTAAAAAGCCCAGAAGCCCCCAGGTAAACATCTGCCACGGCGTCCACGGTCCCTGCCCGAAGATGAAGTTACTTACAAACGCGGTCAATGCGCCGGTCAAAAAGCCCGTCTCGGGACCAAACACGATGGCCGTGATCATAATGATCGCGCTGCACGGCTTGAAGTTCGGCAGCGGCACAATGGAAAATACCGTTCTTCCCACGACCGCGAGGGCGGACATGACTGCGATCGGCACCAGCTCGCGTGCCTGCGGGCGTCTGCGCTCGAAGACCAGAAGGAACGGAACCGCCGAAATTGCCAGAAACAGCAGCCCCAGAATCCAGTCTGAATTGTTGGCGAAGAAATTGAGAAAGCCGTGGTCTTCACCGAAGCTGTTGGGTCTTCGAAATTCAAAAACGGAATACGCGGCGAGCATTGCCGGTAAGACAATCAAAATGACGATAGCCGCCCATCTGGTGCGGCGGCTGGCAAAAATTCGCTTCATCTGCCCGCCTCCCGGCAGTTCTGCACGACTTCCTCGCAGGTGATGGCGCTCGGGAACCAGCTGCCCGCAATGCGGTTTGCATCCGTTGTGTAGTAGCGGTTTCCGGAGAAGAACCGGTGCGGCTCGTCGGCAGAAATCACGCGCCCGTCGAACATCATCGCGCAGCGATCGGCAAAACTTGCGGCAAAGTCCAGATCGTGCGTTACGGTTAAAATAGACACGCCGTCTGCGTTCAGCTTTTTTAAGATCGCGCCCAGCTCTGCCTTCGCGTAGGCGTCCAGGCCCTTCGTCGGCTCGTCGAGCAGAAGAACGTCGGCATTCCGAAGCAATAATTTACAGAGTGCCGCCCGCTGCAACTCACCACCCGAGAGGTCGAACGGATGCCGGTCCAGCAGCCCGGTCAGCTCCAGCTTTTCCGCCCACGCGCGCGCATCCGTCTCGTTTCCAACCTCCAGGAGGTCAGACAGCACGTCGTCCTGCGTGAAAAGCGCCTGCGGCCGCTGCGGGAGCATCGCAAGGCGGCAGTTTTTCTGGAGCCCCACTTTCCCGCGCTGCGGCTTTGCCGTTCCGATCAGGCAGGATAGCAGCGTCGTTTTGCCCGCGCCGTTGCCGCCGAGCAGGCACAGATGCTCCTTTTTATATAGCTGCAATTCCGCGCCGCGCAAAACGTCCGGCTCTGTGGAGGCGTAGCGCATCCAGACCTCCTTGCAGGAAAGCACCGGCTTGTCCTCGCGTTCCGGCTCCTGCTTGACAGGTTCTTCTGCCTGCGGCTTTGCATCCTTGAGAATCGTTTTGAGGTATCCGCGTGCCTGCCGCACGCTCAAAGGGATCGGGTCCGCGCCAAGCTCGCCGCAGATGCGCACCGGGGCGGGAAGTCCATAATACAGGCGTTCTTTTTCCGTTTCCTGCGCCAATTGCGAGGCAATTTTTGCGGGCGCGCCGTCGATGCGGAGCTTTCCGCCGTCCATGACCAGCACCCGGTCGCAGACAGGAAAGACCGCGTCCAGCCGGTGTTCAGTCAGCAGCACCGCAACGCCCAGCTCCCGGTTAATGCGCTCGACGGTGTCCAGTAAACTTCTTGCCGCGAGTGGGTCCAGCATACTCGTCGGCTCATCTAAAATGAGGAGCTTCGGGTTCATCGCCATCACGGACGCAAGGTTCAGCATCTGCTTCTGCCCGCCGGACAGTTCGCTCGTCTTCTTCCGGAACCACGTTTCCATTCCGAAAAACGCCGCCATCTCGGCAACCCTTCTTCGGATGACCTTCGTCGGAAGGGCGAGGTTTTCCAGTCCGAACGCCAGCTCGTGCCATACGAAATCCGTCACGATCTGATCCTCCGGATTCTGCTGGACATAGCCGATTTCGGTAAACGCCGATTCGGCGCTTAATTCGTCAATGGGTGTATTTTGATAGAGAACCTGCCCCTCGCGGCTGCCCGCCGGGCGCAGTTCCCGTTTTGCCTGTTTTAATAAGGTGGTCTTGCCGCAGCCCGAGGGACCGCAGAGGACCAGATATTCTCCCTCCGCCATTTCGAAGCTGACGTTTTGCAGCGTTCGCCGCGTGTCGTAGGGATACGCGAAGCTCAATCCGTCAAACCGCAGCAGCGCCATGTCAGCTTCTCCTTCATTTCCAGAATTGAGGGGAATAACGCAAGAACTGCGAACGCGATGTACAGCACCGTGCCGCTTATGCCGGTAAAGACCGCGTCCATGCGGGGATAGAACTCCATCGTGCCGTGCCCAAAGACGCGCCCCAGCACGCAGATGCCGGCAAGCGCCAGGATAAGCCCCAGCACAGCCGCGTCCCGGCTGTCAAAGACGAATAAGTGAAACGTGGTGCGGCGGCGAACGCCGTAGCCGCGCGCTTTCATGGAGTCCGCTGTCTGTACGGCGTTTTCCATGCTCCACGTTAAAAGCGCCGATAAATTCCGGTTCGCCGCGTGGAGCCTTGGAAGAAGGCGCTTGTTTTCCGGCAGCAGCATTTTCTGCGCCGTGCGGATCTGCGCGCTGCGCTCCTGTAATCTCGGAATAAGCCCCAGCGTCATGGTGATGAGCAGCGCGGTATTGGGGGCAATCTGCCCGAACAGGAACAGGAATTTATCCGAGGTCATGACCGCCTGATAGCAGGTGAACCAGAAGATCACCGCGCTAAGCGACGCAGCGGAGACCAAGCCATAGCAGACGGCTTCCAAGGTAAACCACTGGTCAAAGAGCATACACAGCATCGTCACGCCCCGGTGGTTAAACAGCGGGTTTGCGATGGCAATGAGCAGAAACATGGGCAGAACGAAGCGGCTGGTCAAGCCCACGCTTCGCCAGCCGTTTAATTGCGCGGAGAAACATACCGCACCAATCAGAGAAAGCGCCGCCATCACGGGGTGAAAGCACACCAGCGTCAGCGCAAGCACGGCTGCGAAATATAAAAAGCTGACTGCCGGGTGCAGCCCCCCGAAAAAGCGCATTCTCATTCGTTTTCCTTCATCCATTCGTCCGACGCCATCCAGTTCTGTCCGAGATCGCGTCCGAGGTTACAGGTGTAGTTCCATTCGATCACGTCGCCGTTTTTGACCGCATACTGTCCGCAGCCGTAGTTGGGGTACCAGTCGTTGACGCAGTACATCCAGCCCGACCACCTGCCGCCGTCAAATTCATAGAGGTTGTTGATGCCGTCCACATACTGCGCGCCGTTTGTGCCGCGGTAGGAGACGTGGATTTTATAGGTATCGCGGATGCGGCACAGCACGTCGAAGACTGTGTCGCCCTCCTGAAATTCCACCTTCGTTTTCGCCAGAATCGTGCCGCTCGACGGGACGATGCCCGCCCACTGCGAGTCCAGGTTCATGCCCTTGTCCACGGCAGTATCGCAGCGGATCGAAATAAAGACCTTGTGTTCGCCTTCCTGCGGCGGCTCGTCCTCGGGATTCTTTTTGGTGTCCTCCTGCGCCGGCTGCTCCGGCTGGGTGTTTTGATCTTCTTCGGGTGTATCGTCCGTCTGATCGTCCTTTTTCTTGCCGGTATTCGTCTGCTGCGCGTCCTTGACCGCCTGCTGAACGGGGTTCAGGTCGGTTTCTTCCTCGTCCTCCGACTGGCGGATGCTCTGGCTCATGCCGCTCTGCGTGTTGGAAGGACCGCTCGTCTCGGTTTGCAGCGTCACTTCCTCCTGCGCCTTGTCCGCGGCGAGACGCTCCTTTAACCACTGGAAAATGTTTTTGCTGCTGTCTGACTGCGTGTCTTCCTCCACGACGTCCTTTTCTGAGACGAGATAGTCGATGGACAGCTCGCCGCCCGCGTTGGAGCTTCTTGCGCTTGAACTGAAATAGCTCAAAGCCAGATAACCGAGGGCGCCGATGGAGGCAACAATTGCGATTACGATCAGCGCAAGCAGTACCTTTTTCTTTTTCATATCACCAATTCCTATTCACGCGCGAAATAGCTTCGCGTCGGTATATTCTTCCCCCGAACGCCGCGTTCCCAGGACAGCGTTCGGAGTCTTTCATGCGCGCCAGGGGATGGACGCGCTGGCAGGTGGCTCACAGGGGGATGGAGGCAGGGTCTTATTTATACAAATCTGTTCCCAAGCAGATCGTATACCCATTTATAACGGAGCAGTTTCTTCAGCTGCGGGCTGCTGGGCTGCTGCCTGCGCTGCCTTTGCGGCTTCTTTTTTTGCCGCGATCTTCGCGGCGTGCTCTTGCCTGAACTTGTTCAACTGGCGCTTAAACTCGTCCTTAAACTCTCGGGTGCCGCGAACATTCGTACCCGGTGGGAATTTGACGCCGCGCTCTTGCAGCGCGTGCATAGTTCTGCCGCTTACTTTTTCATCCAACCAGACATCGCCGCGGAACCGGCGACCTGCACCCTGAAACTGCTTTTTACCTTTACCTTTTGACATCCGTCACATCTCCTTTCGTTCGCAATTCTCTGAAAGGAGAGTTTCGGATTTATTTGTTGTCTGCGCTTTGGCAGCGTTTTTAGTTCTTGCTTCGGCTCGACGCTGGTTCCGCTGTTCGTTGCGTTCTTTTCGGACACGATCTCTTTCGGCGCGTTCCTGCTTATATAGCTCTTCCTGCCGCTTGTATTCC
>ERZ839767.3248-NODE-3248-length-19036-cov-11.273537_pt1 | contig 19036 bp, 14 predicted proteins | sample MGYA00519879_ERZ839767 | MGnify/ENA primary metagenome ERZ839767 (study PRJEB31850, sample SAMEA3708852) | human gut metagenome | biome: human gut; feature: human-associated habitat; material: faeces | place: China | collected 2014 ...
GAGGATGATTTCCTTCAACTCTCCGGTTTGCAGCACTTCAAGTTCTGCCGCCGCCAGTGGGCGCTCATCCATGTTGAGAATCAGTGGGCGGAAAATTTCCGCACCACCGACGGGGCGATCCTCCACGAAAACGCCCACAACGGTGGGTTTTTCGAGAGCCGGGGAGACCTCCTCATCACCCGTGATATGCGTATTTTTTCCCGGACGCTGGGTGTGTCCGGTGCCTGCGATGTGTTGGAGTTTCACCGGGGCAAGATCGGCATTCCGCTCAAAGGCCGGGAGGGGCTGTGGCAGCCATACCCCGTGGAGTACAAGCGGGGACGGTCGAAGGAGAACACGGCAGATGCCCTCCAACTCTGTGGACAGGCTATGTGTCTGGAGGAAATGCTCTGCTGCGAAATTCCGCAGGGTGCGCTGTATTACGGCGAGCCTCACCGCCGCACTGAGGTAGATTTTACACCGGAGCTGCGTCAGGAGGTAACGGATCTCTTAACCGAAATGCACGAGCTTTACCGGCGCGGCTACACGCCTAAGGTGAAGCCGTCAAAGTCCTGCAATGCCTGTTCCCTGAAGGAACTGTGTCTGCCAAAGCTGCTGCGGAGCAGATCTGTTTCCGCGTATTTGCGCGGCGCCATGGAGGACGAGCCATGAGACAGCTATTGAATACGCTTTTTGTCACCTCGGAGGATATCTACCTCTCCTTGGATGGTGAAAATGTGGTGGCGAACCGGGGCGGGGAACCCGTTGCCCGGTATCCGCTGCACACGCTGCAAAGCATCGTCACCTTTTCTTATGCGGGGGCGTCACCCGCCCTGATGGGAAAATGTGCGCAGCGGGAGATCGGACTGGCGTTCTGCTCGCAGAGAGGGAAGTTCCTTGCCCGCGTGTCCGGGCAGATGCAGGGAAATGTCCTGCTGCGGCGGATGCAGTACCGCGTGGCGGATGACCCATCGCAAAGCTGTCGCATAGCCCGGAATATGATTTTCGGAAAGGTCTACAATGCCCGATGGAGCGTGGAGCGTACCCGGCGGGATCATGCTCCGCGTGTCGATGGTCAGCGGTTTTCCGCCGTATCCCAACAGCTGCAAGGACTGCTGCCGCAAATCGCGGCGGAGACCTCTCCGGACAGTCTGCGGGGGTTGGAGGGCATTGGCGCGGCGGCGTATTTCAGCGTATTGGACGAGATGATCTTGCAGGGAAAGGAAACCTTTTTCTTTCGCGAGCGCAGCCGCCGTCCGCCGCTGGACGCCTTTAACGCCATGCTGTCCTTTGCTTACAGCCTGCTTGCCCACGACTGCGCTTCGGCGTTGGAAAGCGTGGGACTGGACGCCTATGTGGGCTATCTTCACACGGATCGGCCTGGGCGGGAATCGCTGGCGCTGGATCTGATGGAGGAACTGCGTCCCTGTTTTGCTGACCGCTTTGTACTCACGCTTATCAACAACCGCATAATAAAACCTTCCAACTTTGAATTTCGGGAAAGCGGCGCAGTGCTGCTGGCAGAGGAAGGGCGCAGAACATTTCTTCAAAAGTGGCAGGAGCGGAAGCGGGAGACCATCACCCACCCGTTTTTAGAGGAAAAGCTGCCGTGGGGGTTGGTACCGTATGTACAGAGCTTGCTGCTGGCGCGGTATCTGCGGGGCGATCTGGAGGAATATCCGCCGTTTTTGTGGAAGTGAGGGGCGTATGCTGGTACTCATCACCTATGATGTCAATACAGAAAATGCCGCTGGGCGCAGGCGTCTGCGGCAGATCGCCAAGCAGTGTGTCAACTACGGTCAACGGGTGCAGAATTCCGTGTTTGAGTGTCTGTTGGACACGGCTCAGTGCCGCAGTTTGCAAAATAAGCTCTGCAAGCTCATGGATCCGGAGCGGGATAGTCTGCGGTTTTACTACTTGGGAAAAAAGTACGAAAGCAAAATCGAGCACTTTGGCTGCAAGCAGACATACCTTCCGGAAGATCCAATGATCTTGTAGTGCGAAGGGGAAGCGTACAGATTTTTCCCATGCGGTTCGCACTGCAAATCAAAAAGGTGTTCCTGTATTTATATGTAGAAAAGCGCTTTAAAAGGCGGCGTTTTGCGTGAAATTATCTAAAAATTGCCTTTTGTCGTAAAAGTGTGTAAAGTAATTTTGTATACTTTTGCTGTCGCGCCCCCGCACGGGGCGCGTGGATTGAAATACCTATGATGATGACCACGTGCCTCGTACCTATTGTCGCGCCCCCGCACGGGGCGCGTGGATTGAAATTGATAGGCAAGGTATTTATCCTGATAAGTTTGGGTCGCGCCCCCGCACGGGGCGCGTGGATTGAAATATGCCCTGCACCGTTGATGTAAACGATGCTACCGCGTCGCGCCCCCGCACGGGGCGCGTGGATTGAAATGTCATAGTGGCCGGCATAAGTGATATGCTCCGGGGTCGCGCCCCCGCACGGGGCGCGTGGATTGAAATGCCGATGTTAGCGAAAACGGGCCAATAGAAATCAAGTCGCGCCCCCGCACGGGGCGCGTGGATTGAAATCGGCCACATTATCACGCTATTTTGTTTGGTTTGCAGTCGCGCCCCCGCACGGGGCGCGTGGATTGAAATTGATATCAATTGGGATAAGGCCGTTCACTTTGGGTCGCGCCCCCGCACGGGGCGCGTGGATTGAAATTTTCCTCGAAGAAGTGTTGCCCGGCGATACTTTCTCCGTCGCGCCCCCGCACGGGGCGCGTGGATTGAAATCATAGGGAAAACCATTTTCCTCACCCGCGAGGAGGCAGTCGCGCCCCCGCACGGGGCGCGTGGATTGAAATTGAAACAGGAGAAAAAGCGGATGCGTTGGCAAGGTCGCGCCCCCGCACGGGGCGCGTGGATTGAAATCCGGAGCAGGAGGTATTGACCAAGGATGAGGCCGTCGCGCCCCCGCACGGGGCGCGTGGATTGAAATAAGGATAGTGACATCGGTAAAACCATTTTCCTGAGTCGCGCCCCCGCACGGGGCGCGTGGATTGAAATAGAAGTGTGTTCAGCCGAAAAATATGTGTTCAGGTCGCGCCCCCGCACGGGGCGCGTGGATTGAAATAGCTCTGCGTTGATGGTCTCCACGGCCTTGCCGTGTCGCGCCCCCGCACGGGGCGCGTGGATTGAAATTCAATCCATATCGGAAAAGGCGGCGCAGGCGGCGTCGCGCCCCCGCACGGGGCGCGTGGATTGAAATACTTTGGTAATGGTTCTATCCTTAATCAGATTGCGTCGCGCCCCCGCACGGGGCGCGTGGATTGAAATACTTCTGCGCTCCCTGCTCCCCAGAAAGGCCCGGGTCGCGCCCCCGCACGGGGCGCGTGGATTGAAATATACCCGGGCTGCTATCGGCTGGTGCCCGGCGGGGTCGCGCCCCCGCACGGGGCGCGTGGATTGAAATAAAATTGCGGACAGCGGTAGCGTCATTGACGTCAGTCGCGCCCCCGCACGGGGCGCGTGGATTGAAATTCCCAGACTTCTTTGTCAGTTTTTCCCCGGAAAGCGTCGCGCCCCCGCACGGGGCGCGTGGATTGAAATAACCCGGCCTATGTGGAGTGAAACATGAAAATCGGAGTCGCGCCCCCGCACGGGGCGCGTGGATTGAAATGCCAGCAGTAGCAACCGGGATTGTTACGTCCGGGTCGCGCCCCCGCACGGGGCGCGTGGATTGAAATAAAGTTACGAACAGCGGTAGCATCATTAACATCAAGTCGCGCCCCCGCACGGGGCGCGTGGATTGAAATATTTTGGTAACGGTAGTTTCATGAATCAGGTTGGTCGCGCCCCCGCACGGGGCGCGTGGATTGAAATATGTCCGGTGAGTATGGCTCTCAGACGTTCCGGCCAGTCGCGCCCCCGCACGGGGCGCGTGGATTGAAATTACGCCGAAAGGCGGGAAAAAGTTCCGCCCGCCGGTCGCGCCCCCGCACGGGGCGCGTGGATTGAAATGTATCGGTACTAAGGAAAACGGGAAAGCCGATTTGTCGCGCCCCCGCACGGGGCGCGTGGATTGAAATATCCACATAGCGGGCGGCGCCCTGCTTGATCTGGTCGCGCCCCCGCACGGGGCGCGTGGATTGAAATAGCTTCGCCCATGCCTTCCGTGCCCGCTGCTTGTGTCGCGCCCCCGCACGGGGCGCGTGGATTGAAATACCCCCCTGCGCATCGTCCGGGACCGATGCCAGAGTCGCGCCCCCGCACGGGGCGCGTGGATTGAAATTCTCCATCCGATCCACGATCCGCAGCGGGATCGCGTCGCGCCCCCGCACGGGGCGCGTGGATTGAAATATCGCCATCCACATGATGAACGCACTGTCTACCGGTCGCGCCCCCGCACGGGGCGCGTGGATTGAAATATACGCGCCGGGGATGATCGCCGCGATCCGCGCCGTCGCGCCCCCGCACGGGGCGCGTGGATTGAAATCACAGCGGCTCCGCCGTCAGATACCCGGTGTCTGGTCGCGCCCCCGCACGGGGCGCGTGGATTGAAATTGAAACAGGAGAAAAAGCGGATGCGTTGGCAAGCGTCGCGCCCCCGCACGGGGCGCGTGGATTGAAATTTCAGCGATGAGATGAAGAATCGGGTGATTGCAGGTCGCGCCCCCGCACGGGGCGCGTGGATTGAAATCTAATAAATAATAGAAAATAAAGCCTAAAATTTAGTCGCGCCCCCGCACGGGGCGCGTGGATTGAAATTGTAGGAGAGGTTGTCACACAGAGAGCTCAATTGTCGCGCCCCCGCACGGGGCGCGTGGATTGAAATATTAACATCTCGACCCCTAAAGGCGGAAAGCGCGTCGCGCCCCCGCACGGGGCGCGTGGATTGAAATAAGAGTGTTGGCCTTATGGCTATGTAGTTGTTGGGTCGCGCCCCCGCACGGGGCGCGTGGATTGAAATTTCCAAGTTGAGTTGGATATTGACCCAGCTATGGTCGCGCCCCGCACGGGGCGCGTGGATTGAAATGATGAGCTCATCAAAGGTGAGCAGCCCACCCCCGGTCGCGCCCCGCACGGGGCGCGTGGATTGAAATTCAGAATAGTTGGCCAACCCAACGAGAAAAGATACGTCGCGCCCCGCACGGGGCGCGTGGATTGAAATTTTGTTTCGTGCACATTTGTGCATTTAGCCTAGAGTCGCGCCCCGCACGGGGCGCGTGGATTGAAATCGGCACGTCACTGTATAGCAGGTGGAGAACTTCCGGTCGCGCCCCGCACGGGGCGCGTGGATTGAAATAATTTCCTGCTGGAGCGCCGCGATGTGTGTGCTCGTCGCGCCCCGCACGGGGCGCGTGGATTGAAATAGGCACGGCGGCGCGGTCATAGGGCCACACCCTGTCGCGCCCCGCACGGGGCGCGTGGATTGAAATTTGCACGGTCATACGGCACCGCCGTGCTTCCCAGTCGCGCCCCGCACGGGGCGCGTGGATTGAAATAGACACCCGAAGAAATTCTGGCCGAGATTATCAACGTCGCGCCCCGCACAGGGCGCGTGGATTGAAATCCAAACACCCGCAGAGCACCAGAGGGGCATACTTGTCGCGCCCCGCACGGGGCGCGTGGATTGAAATAACCAGGCGTCGCTGTATTTATTTGATTCCAAAGTCGCGCCCCGCACGGGGCGCGTGGATTGAAATTGTCCGTTGTCTTGCCAATCAGCGCCTGCCCATTCGGTCGCGCCCCGCACGGGGCGCGTGGATTGAAATTCCGCAGACGTTTTAACGGATACCGTCCCCACGGTCGCGCCCCGCACGGGGCGCGTGGATTGAAATTATCTGCTTGTGGACGAGGACAACGAGGACTTAGGTCGCGCCCCGCACGGGGCGCGTGGATTGAAATAGTTGGTGGCGCTGTTCTGGTGGAGCAGGTCGGAGAGTCGCGCCCCGCACGGGGCGCGTGGATTGAAATCTTCCCCCCTCTCCGCTGCCCACGACGCTGGGCGGGTCGCGCCCCGCACGGGGCGCGTGGATTGAAATATCTTCGGCGTATGCCGTGCCGGAGATCGTCCCGGTCGCGCCCCGCACGGGGCGCGTGGATTGAAATGTCCTCGATTGTAATATCACACTGCGTATAGCCGGTCGCGCCCCGCACGGGGCGCGTGGATTGAAATAGCGTAGATACATCCAAGGTTGTCCGTATGCAGACTGTCGCGCCCCGCACGGGGCGCGTGGATTGAAATAAAAAACTACCGTTACCAAAGTGAACGGCCTTATGTCGCGCCCCGCACGGGGCGCGTGGATTGAAATCGTGTTACCGTGATTATAGGCCCCGCATGACCCGGTCGCGCCCCGCACGGGGCGCGTGGATTGAAATAAGCAAAACAGCAGACGGTGTTTTTCCAACGGAAGTCGCGCCCCGCACGGGGCGCGTGGATTGAAATTCATTATTGGAAAGCTCATAGCTGCTGTGACTAAGTCGCGCCCCGCACGGGGCGCGTGGATTGAAATAGATCATCTACACGGTGCCATAGATCCGGGACCGGTCGCGCCCCGCACGGGGCGCGTGGATTGAAATGGTCATGGCAATCACCTCCTTTGAGGGGATGATACCAGTCGCGCCCCGCACGGGGCGCGTGGATTGAAATTTGAGGCATGGGAGGGCCCTTTTCCTGGGCCTCGTCGCGCCCCGCACGGGGCGCGTGGATTGAAATCCTTTCTCTGGTCCGCGTCCCAGGCGGCCAGGAAGTCGCGCCCCGCACGGGGCGCGTGGATTGAAATCTGTCAACGGGCCTATGGCTGCCGCGCCCGCTGCCGGTCGCGCCCCGCACGGGGCGCGTGGATTGAAATTCAGCGGTAGGTCTTCCACCTCCGTTATGATCGTGGTCGCGCCCCGCACGGGGCGCGTGGATTGAAATCCTTGTGGATGGTCAAACATGCTATTGAGGATGCGTCGCGCCCCGCATGGGGCGCGTGGATTGAAATATGGCTCTGCCTGTGGAAACTCGTGAGAAGTTCGGCAGTCGCGCCCCGCATGGGGCGCGTGGATTGAAATCTCAGGTTGAAACTAAGGAGGTTACGAAAGAATGAGTCGCGCCCCGCATGGGGCGCGTGGATTGAAATGTAAAATAGATCGCCAGCCCACGGTAGCCGCCCTCGTCGCGCCCCGCATGGGGCGCGTGGATTGAAATGTAGGCCGCCCACCGGGGGCAGACCGCCGGATCGGTCGCGCCCCGCATGGGGCGCGTGGATTGAAATGGAACGCCAACGGCGCCGTGGAACGGTGCAAGCTGGGTCGCGCCCCGCATGGGGCGCGTGGATTGAAATTCCACCTTGGCCGCAGACCGCTGGCTGGGATCCAGTCGCGCCCCGCACGGGGCGCGTGGATTGAAATACGGATCCGGACAACCTCCAGAGCCTATGCCACAGTCGCGCCCCGCATGGGGCGCGTGGATTGAAATGCCACCAGTAGCAACAGGAATCGTTACGTCCGGGTCGCGCCCCGCATGGGGCGCGTGGATTGAAATCAAGTAATCTCATACTTGCCTTCAGCAGTCCAATACGTCGCGCCCCGCATGGGGCGCGTGGATTGAAATCTGTACGAGAACAACAAATCCATGTCGCCCGCTAGTCGCGCCCCGCATGGGGCGCGTGGATTGAAATGCAGCATATCACGCTGAGCTTCCAGCTCTTGTTGGTCGCGCCCCGCATGGGGCGCGTGGATTGAAATCCGCTGATGATCTCCGCAAGCACCCGATCCATGGTCGCGCCCCGCACGGGGCGCGTGGATTGAAATTGCGGAAACAAGCCAGGTGGGACCGTGAACACATCCGTCGCGCCCCGCACGGGGCGCGTGGATTGAAATGCGCGTAAAGTAAAACGCCCGTTGGTGATACCAGCGTCGCGCCCCGCATGGGGCGCGTGGATTGAAATAGATCAACTATGACGGTATAGCGTCCTCCGGTGTCGTCGCGCCCCGCACGGGGCGCGTGGATTGAAATCCCATGGAGTTTATCTCCGCGCTGGAGCAGTACGTCGCGCCCCGCATAGGGTGCGTGGATTGAAATACCAAGGAGGTCCCGGAGGTGGGCCGCCACCCGTGGTCGCGCCCCGCGAGGGGCGCATGGATTGAAATAAGCTGCACGTTGATAGTGGCGCTATTGTCGTAATGCTCACTCACGCAGCAAAAAGCAAAACAGCGCGGCTTCCGCCACGCTGTTCTCTCTTAACTTTATAAATCTGTCTATGCACCGCTATTCTTGTGGTGCTCAATCCGAGGCAAAAGCCGAAGAAATTACCGGCGGCATACCCTCAGCCGTTTCCGGAGCGCAAGGACCTCTCCATTTTGCTTACTCCATATTCAATAATATTCTCGCCCGTTTCTGCACCTGCCGCTCCATCATCCGCAATCTTTTTTCGGGCAGGTTATAGCGCGAGTGCTTCTTAAACTTGAAGTTCAGCAGATGCCGCAGCTTTTCGCGCAGCTCCGGCGTCAGCACGGCCTTGGCTGTGCCGAGAAAATCATCGTACACGCTGGGGTACAGCGTTTCGATATATTCCTCCAATGCGGCCTCGTCCGCCCAGGCGTCCGCGCCTGCAAAGTTAAAGAGGGAATTGCCATGGTCGAACAGGGGAGCGGGGGAGACGATGGTATTCGTCCGGTTATCGACCATCACACCGAAGTTCCCGAAATGACGGTCCACATTGCAGATCACCGCATCGAACACCAGCATTTCATTCAGGGCATTAACAAACTCAGTCCCCAGCTTTTCGTAGTATGCTTTCACAGCCTCCATACCGCCCTTAGAAACGAGATGTCCGATAGGGAGGTATGCATACGCCTTGTCGGTAAAAAGCTCGCAGGTGGAGCAGAGAACGCCTTTCCAACGGGATAAGCCGTAGGGGACCGCGTGAACGCCCATGGCGGCGGCGATCTGCGCGGCGTAAAACTCAGAGTATGGTTCGTTGCCGGTATTGGCCGCACCCTCCGTGCCGCCCTTATAGAGATACACCTTACCGCCGATGCGCCGCCAGCATTTGCGGAGCATTCCGGTGGTGGTAAACTCCGGGCTGGAGAGCAGGGAAGTGCGGACGCTGCTGCCATAGCCGGTAAAGGCAAGCTCTGCCAGAACATTGCTGAATGGGTTGTCGTAGAGATTTACCTTGCCGAAAGAAGTGGTGTCACCGTCCTCGACGACCCAATAGCAATCGTTAAGTGATAGTCCTTTACAAACACTGATAATACTGAGCGGTCGGTTGAGGTTTAAGCCGCATTTTGCCAAAAGGCTATGGACATAAGCGCGATTCTTCGGGATCGTGCGGCGGCGCAGCCAACGGCTCAATCCATCCGGTGTCAGCGTCAGATCAAGCGGCAGCAATGCCGCTTTTTCTTCGTTTGTCCAAAGAATTTGGATCTCCGGCTCACTGGTATCCGTCGTTGCGGAGAATTTAACGAGCGGTTCATCGAACTGCTTTAAAATATAGTTCATGATAAATCCTCCTCAAAAGTTACTTCAGACCACACAGATAATTTTCTACATTCAAATACTGAACACCCTCAGCTAACGTATCTTTTCCGCGATAAAGAACGAATTTACCGCTGATCGGGCCAAAGCGTTTTTCAACGATTTGGCATTTCTCTGCATCACGCAGATGAAGTGTCTGCTTTTCGTTGGCCTCGGTGCTGTGCTTGATTTCATAAATGCGGCAATTTTGATTAGTTTTATCATAAATCACCATGTCAAACTCGCCGCCGGCATCGAACTTGAATTTGAACGCTTCCATCGTACTGGGCGCGGTTTTGCGGACTTCCAGCAGAACAATGTCCTCCAGCATCCGGCCCTTTACATCGTCCAGAATCTTTCCTGTGATATATGCCTTATCTGCTTCGGAAATCGATGCGAAATAGGCATCCTGCATCAAGGAGTAGACTAAAGCCTTTGCGATGGCATAGCGCATACCGGGCTGGGAAAAGACGATATGCTCCGCCTGCTTACCGCTTTCGTACCGTTCCGGACAGTTGACGATCAGATCCAGCATAAGCAGATACTTCTTCACTTTGTCGATATGCTCCTGCGTGATCGGGACGGTTGTTTCACTCTTTTCCTTGACCTCAATGATGGCCTTTAATCGCTCCAATATTTGCTTTTCATTGACATCATAGAGAACGGTTGCCCGTTCCGCAGGGAGATCATGTAAAAGCAGTTCCTTTGTGGAGCCAAAATCATGGGACTTAAATTCGTCCTCTACCACGCGCAGCACAAAGCGGTGGTTCATGTGCTGCACAATGCGGTTGATGACGTTGGTCAGCTCACCTTTTTCGTAAAGTTCCCGCAGTTGATTGAAATATTCACCGTAATGGTCATTTTTCAGCGTGTGCTGAATGTTACGGCTGATGGCGGTATCAATATACTTCCGTGTGCTTTCGTCATCCCGAAACGCGACCTCGTCAAAGGCGGCATCCGGATCGTCAAAGCTCATATTTTCCATTTTCAGCGTTCCGCCGTATTCAATATAAGAATCGACAGAACAGATGTTCAGGAGCCGCGCATACTCCCGAAAGGGAATAAAAGAGGTGTGGATCGTCACGCTTCTGTCGTACAGTTCATCGCGGTTCGCCATAGCGAAACCAAGAGAGTCCGTACCGGAAACAACGATTTTCATGCCCATCATGCTGAACACATCGGAAAGCACGGCAGCGGTGTCGATGAAGTCGCTCAGGAGCGTAATTTCATCAATAAACACATACCGATAGCCCAGTTCAAACAGAGCTTTCAAGTCCTTTGTCAGCCGTGACATATCATCGGTGGTCTGCACCTTGATGTAGGCCGTTTTTTCTATGGGCAGTTCGGAAAGCATTTGGAACAGAAGTGTTGTCTTTCCGGTTCGGCGGAGACCGTATAAAATACAGATTTTCCCATCGTAGGAGCCGGTCACAAACTTCTGTAAGATGCTGAAACAATCCCGCTTGCCGTATTTTGCCACGCTGTTTGCCAACGCCTGCAAGCCTGTACCCGTGACAACATTCGTATGAAACTCTGTTGTTTGCGAGGGTAAGGAAATCGAGACAACAGGCTGACCATAGCTTTCCAGCTTTTGATAAATCGCATGGTATCTGGCTGTATTTGCTTTTGCGGCATCGTTTTCGTAATTCTGATAGTTGCGCGTGGACATACCGAGGTATTCCGCACATTGGGCCTGATTCAACCCCTTTGATATACGCAATTCTTTTAAGGTCACACTCATCACCTCGCCTTTATTATATCACAGTATACGCAAAGAACAAGAAAAATACGCAAATATTTCGTGTTTTCTTCGTCTATTATTCGCCTTTCTTCTTTGGGAGCTGTGTAAGCACATCTAATTCTTCATAGGTCAATTCACCGTTCACATAGCGGTTTCGTGCATTCTCCGTTTGTGCTTTCCAAATTTGAAATGCGGCATCTGTGTAAATGGCCGGAGTACGGCGAACACGCATATCATAGGTTTTGATCCGCTGCCGGATGAGCTTTAAGCCATCATCAGCAGCGATTTTCTTTTCATGCTTCTCTTTGACTGCGAGTTCTTTGCAACTTTTTCCGGTATCACCGACTGACCGATCACAATAAAGAGCTTTGGAAGAGAACGGGATAAAATAACGATGACAATATTCACACTTTTTCAATTCAATTCCTTGCTCGACCATCTCCAGCAGTTCTGTCAGCAGCGTCGCGCCCAAATCGTCCGAACCCTCGATGCGGGCAAACCGGACGGACTTTGGTGGCGTCGAAATGCGGTCTGCCGCCAACACCGGATCAAAATTCTGCTCATCTACATACAGCTTTCGTTCTGCGCGCATCTTCAGGTCCAAACCGGCGATCGCTGTGGCAGCTTGAAAATCGCGGCTCATATAGAGCGCCAAACGCTGCTTGGCGCTCAACTTAGATCTGTCCGGCACGAGCACGGCATCTGCAAAGGCGGAAAGTTCCTTTTGCAGTTTCTCAAAACCTTCCAAGCGTTCATCAAGCACGTCTGCCAGCTTTTCTTCAAAAAAGAGGGACTGCACAAAGCGTTCCCCGAAAGGATGGATCGCGCTCAGCGCATTTTTGATCTCGGTAATGGCTTGATTTTCCATCATGGGCGTTGTTCGCACCAGTAATTTCGCCCGTAAAGAAGCGAAATCTGTGGACAAAAAGGCAATAAGGGTTGTCCCAAGACGATATTCCACGGGCTTGAAATCCGTTTCTACATATTCCTTTTTGGGGCCAAAACTCAAGCAATACAAGGCTCTCAAGGCTTTTCCTCCATTCGTGGACACAGCTCCGCATCGTGTGTGGTAAATCATTTGTCACGCGAATAGTTTACCACATATTGAAATCTCCGTCAACGCTTGCTATCATTTTTGTGGAAGTTGAAATTCAGCACAAACGATCTTCCACAAAATTGAATGACCGCCGGAGCGTTTCTCTTTCGGGGAAGCAGGCCATGACCGTCTGATGACGCGAGCGTGCCAAGGAGCAGAAATTGAGTTTCCGTCAGGCAGGAAACCGCTTCCGGGAAAACGGCAGCAAGTTCTGAAGTCTCTCCGCATAATCTCCAAGGAAGGGAGGGGGCAGGATGGCAAGCAAGCCGGAACTTTTACAATATCAAGCGGCAGACGAGATCGGGCAGAACTTTCTTCTCGCGTACCAGCGAGCCGTCCTGCTCGCCTTACAGCAGCAAGGTGTCCTCAATGAAACGCAGTTTAAAGACTGCGTACAGAAATTGGAGAAATATACACGAATGAATGGAGGAAATGAATAATGTTAAAAGCAGCATTCTATCAGGTAGAACAGTGCCAAGAACCGCCAGAGGAAATCAGAGCAGAAATGCAGGAATTCGCCGCTGATGTTGGGTTGGGATTCCATGCGTTTTACATGGATTCTCCAAAGCCGTGGTATCTTTCCGAGCCCAGCAGCGTACTTCGGAAAATGGTGAAGGATGCGTCTGAACGAAAATTTGACATTCTGATTATCGAGCGGATGTCGGATTTTACAAACTGTTGTATGGACGCCCAGAAGGTGCTTCGGGCGATGAAAAAGCAAGGTGTCCGGATTTTTTACTGGAACGAACATATGCTTGAACTTGATGAGTACACCGATGAACCGACTTCCCAACTGCAAACCCATCTCATTATAGAAAATATCGCTCGGCAGGAAGAACTTCGGAAAATGAAGAATATTTTACGTTGGCAATTTAGTTCTCACGAAGCAACACAGTGAAATATCTTTTGCAATCAATAAGCTGTAAAGCAATAGTGCCTTTCAGTATCCGCACAGTTGCAAAGGCATGTGATTCGCCGTATGATACCCGCAAAGGAGGCGGTTTTATGTTACAAGTAGCGGCGTACTGCCGCGTATCCACGGATAAGGAAGATCAGGCGAACTCGTTTGAGGCCCAACAGCGATATTTCCGTGATTACATCGAGCGTCAGCCGGATTGGGTCCTGCAAGGCATCTATGCCGACGAGGGCATCTCCGGCACGTCCACCCGCAAGCGCGTGGAGTTCAATAAAATGCTCCACGCGGCGGAGCTGGGGCAGATCGACCTGATCGTGACCAAGGAGGTCAGCCGTTTCACCCGCAACACGGTGGACGCCCTGCAAATCACCCGTGACCTGCGTCGGCGGGGCGTAGGCGTGCTGTTTCTCAATGACAGCCTGGATACCCGCACCAACGATGGGGAGCTTCGATTGACGATCATGAGTTCCGTTGCGCAGGACGAGAGTCGAAAGACCTCAGAACGCTCCAAATGGGGGCAGACGCGCAGTATGGAGAAGGGCGTCGTCTTTGGCGGCTCGCTGCTGGGTTATGATGTGATCGGCGGCAAGATGACCGTCAACCAGGAGGGTGCAGAAGTTGTCCGGCTCATCTTCCATAAGTACCTGCAAGAGCGCAAAGGGTGCAGCACCATCGCGCGGGAACTGCGGGAGGCGGGCATCCTCAGCAGCAAGGGCAACTGCCTTTGGTCGTCTGCCACCGTGACAAAGATCCTGAAAAATGAAAAATACTGCGGCGACCTGATCCAGAAAAAGACCTACACACCGGATTTTCTGACCCATGAAAAGAAGTACAACCACGGCAAGGAACCGCTGGTAGCGCTGAAAGACCACCATGAGGCCATCATCGACCGGGAAACGTGGGAGGCGGTGCAGCGGGAGCTATCCCGCCGCAACCGCGCAACGGGCTGCGGCGGACATGGCAACCGCTATCCGCTCTCCGGCAAAATTCGCTGCGGCGAGTGCGGCAAGAGCTTCTCTCACCGTACCAAAAAACGGCAGGACGGCAGCTCCTATTACCGCTGGTGCTGCTTCACCGCCACCAACGAAGGCCTGCGGCGCACAGACGGCGCGGGAAATGTCATCGGATGCAGCGTCGGGCGGCAGATCCGGGATGACATCGCCATGGACCTTCTGCGGCGCTCGGTGAACGACGTGACGCTGGATAAGAAATCGATCATATCGAATCTCGCCCGCATTGTGGAAAGCGTTCTGACGTCCGGTGAGGGCAGCGGCGAGCAGGAGCTGCGGCGGCTGGAGCTTGAGTTTGAAAAGCTGCAAGCCCGCAATGACACCATCCATGACCGTTTTTTCGACGAGAGCATCACCAAGGCTGACTATCAGCGCGCCAAAGCCCGTTGTGAAAGTGAAATGAACCGGGTGCAGGAGAAAATCGCCGCGATCAAACAGCGGCAGGCATTGAACACCGACACGCAGACCCTAAAGCCGGACATTCGCGCCACCATCACAGGCATCGTCAGCGGACGCACGGCGGACGACGACTTTTACGGGCACCTCCTCCAACAGATGACCGTTTACCGGGACGGCAGGGTAGAGGTGGCGCTCAATCTGCTGCCCGCCAAGTGGGTCTATGTACTGGACGGACTGGAAAAATACCGGGCAAAAATAGGGGGCCATGACGCTTCCTCTGTACCGATGTCGGTCAGCAGGCCCTTCAGTTCCGGATAGGGCATGGAGTAGCGCTGGGAAAGGTAGCGCAGGGACGCGCCCAGCTCGCCGTCGGGACCGCCGTACTGGCTGATGATCACCGCCGCCAGCTTGGGGTTGGGTGTGGCGACCTTCACCGGATATTGCAGCTTTTTCTCATAAACAAACATCAGCCGTTTCCTCCTAACTCCCAGGGCCATGGGTCATTGAGCCAGGTGTAGCCGTCCTCCAGAACCAGCTCCGCGCTGTCCAGAGGGCCGTATTTGGCGGTATACTTTTCCCGGCCCTCCTTGGCCAGCTTGATATAGGAGGCGTACAGTCCCAGAGCCTCCTGGTCCTGCGGGTGTGTATCCAGATAGAGATTCAGTTCCGTGACGGCGAAGTCAAGGGCCATCAGCTCCACCAGTGCGGTGTTTGGCAGCTTGGTCCGGGCCTGAATAGCCGCCTTGAACGGCAGGTCCAGCCCCGGAAACAGGGTGCCGGTCTGCAAAGCCTCCGTCCGGCTGTACCGGGTGGGATTGTTGCTCTGCATGGGAATATATGGGAAAGCCAGCGCCGCGCAGCCGGGCAGGGTGCCCTGACCGACCTCGCAGACTGCGGGCTTCACTTCGGGTTTTTCCATAGCTTCGTGATCCCCTCCTTATTGAAAGCGCCCTTGGGCGCGTACCCTATCCTATGCGGAAGGGGCAAGTAGGGAACTTGCTTTCCCGACAAAAAGTCGCTATAATGACATATTGGATAAGCTGCGGCGCATAGGCTGGGCCGAGGTGATGGGCATGATCCTGCTGATTCGGAAACGAACGCTGCTGTATACATGGCTGGCGGTCTGCATGATCGGACTTTCCGCCATTTTTCTGGCAGGCTCCCGACGGGCCTTCACGCCCACTGGGGCGATGGGGCAGGGGAGCAGCGTTCAAACCGTGGTCATCGACCCGGGCCACGGCGGGCAGGACGGCGGCGCCGTCGCCGGAGACGGTACGGAGGAAAGCCGGATCAATCTGGCGATTTCCCTGCAACTGGAACAGCTCTTGCGCTTTGCCGGTGTTCGGACGGAGCTGACCCGGCGGGAGGACGTCATGGTCTGCGATCCCGGACTGGAAACCATGCGGCAGCGGAAGGTGTCGGACCTCCACAACCGGGCGTCATTTGTCAACGGCATCCCTAATGCAGTGCTGTTGAGCATCCACCAGAACAGCCTGCCGTCCTCGCCGGTGACCCACGGGGCGCAAACCTTCTGGAACCGGCAGGAGGGGGCGGAAGCGCTGGCCCGGACTCTGCAAGCCGGGTTGAACCCGGTGGTCAACACCCACCGGGCCAAGGAGCCGAAACAGACCCCGGACAGCATCTATTTGATGAACCATGTGGACGCTCCCGCCGTGCTGGTGGAGTGCGGCTTTCTGTCCAACAGGGAGGAAGCCGCGCGGCTCCAACAGGCGGACTATCAGAAAACGCTGGCGGCGGTCATCGCGGCGGGGTATCTGCGATGGATGGCCGGAGAGGATAGGAAATGAAAGCAAAAACGCTGTTTTATTGTACGGAATGTGGAAATGAGACCGCAAAATGGGCGGGGAAGTGCCCCGCCTGCGGCGCGTGGAATACCATTGTGGAGCAGCCGGAGCGCCCAAAGGGAGCAGGGAAGGGGGCCTCTGTCCGGGTGGGCATAACCCGCCGCCGGGCCTGCCCCGTGACGGATCTCACCGCTGACGAGGAGATCCGGTTTCCCACCGGCATGGGGGAGTTGGACCGGGTCTTGGGCGGCGGGGCCGTGAAGGGCTCGCTGGTGCTGGTGGGCGGTGCGCCCGGCATCGGCAAATCCACGCTGATGCTGCAAATTTGCAGCAAATTATGTGAATTTTCCAAGGTTTTGTATATTTCCGGTGAGGAATCCGAACACCAGCTAAAGCTGCGGGCCAAGCGGCTCCACGTGGAAAGCCAGCAGCTTTTGGTGCTTTCGGAGACGAATCTGGGGGATGTGCTGGAGGCCGTGAACACGGAGCAGCCGGATGTGCTGATCGTGGACTCCATCCAGACCTTATACAATGACGCGCTGGACGCCGCCGCAGGCAGCGTCAGTCAGGTGAAGGACTGCACCCTGTCTTTGATGCAGGTAGCCAAGGGGCAGGGGATCACGGTCTTTGTCATCGGCCATGTCAACAAGGAAGGCTCCATTGCCGGTCCCAAGGTACTGGAGCACATGGTGGACTGCGTGCTGTACTTTGAGGGCGACCAGCACACCAGCTATCGGATTTTGCGGGCGGCGAAGAACCGCTTCGGCGCTACCAACGAGATCGGTGTTTTTGAAATGCGGGACGAGGGGCTGGCGGAGGTGGAGAACCCGTCGGAAATGCTGCTCTCCGGCCGACCGGAGGACGCCCCCGGCACCTGTGTCACCTGTGTGATGGAGGGGGTCCGGCCCGTTCTGGCAGAGCTTCAGGCGCTGGTGGTCAGCTCTGCCGGCGGTAATCCACGGCGAACCAGCAACGGCTTTGATTACAACCGGGCGGCCATGCTGCTGGCGGTGCTGGAAAAGCGGGGCGGGCTGAAGGTCTCCGCCTGCGACGCCTATCTGAACATCGTGGGCGGTCTGTCACTGGACGAGCCTGCCGCAGATCTGGCGGCGGTGATCGCCTTGGCGTCCAGTTATTTGGACAGGCCGGTGCCCAGCGATCTGGTGGCCATCGGAGAGGTGGGCTTGACCGGGGAACTGCGCAGCGTCAATCAGTTGGGTCAGCGGGTGTCTGAAATTCAGCGCCTGGGATTCCGGAGGTGCGTGGTGCCGGCTCATCGGGCAGGTACCATAAAGGCGCCGACCGGTCTGACGGTGATCCCGGCCCGGAATATCGGTGAGGCGATCCGAGCCGCGCTGCGTCCTGCGGAATGAAGTGTACGCAGGCACCGCCCAAGGCCGGTTGTCCTGCGGCGGCAGCGCTGTCCAACGTGCAGAGCCCGTCGCTTTGATAAACGCATTTACTGGTGCATGGGATCATAACATCAACTCATTTCTGTTTGATTTGCTTGTAGCATGACCCATCCGCCGGATTTTATGTTGAATGACTGAGGAGAGGAGACGTTTGCGGGATACAGTAAATTGAACAAAATAAAAATTTTGTTCAGTTTAGGGGAGACGTTTTCAGCCTCCCTCAACATTTGACCGCTTTTTAGCGCAAATATCCCGCCAGCCTGCTATGTCTGATTATCGTACCGAAGCACCGGAGATCCTGCGGGATTTTCTTTCTTATCACGAGACCATCAAGGCTCATTCCCAGCGCACCGTAGATGAATACTACTTGGATCTGCGAAATTTCTTCCGCTATATGAAACAGATCCGTGATCCCGATCTGGCTGACAAGTCTCTGGATGAGATCAGTATTATGGACGTGGATCTGGTATTTGTCGGCAGCATCAAGCTGTCGGACATTTACAGCTACATGACCTATCTCAGCCGGGATCGGGTCCGGTTTCAGAACAGCTCCCATTCGGACTACGGCCTGAACGCCGCGTCCCGGGCCAGAAAAATCGCCACGATCCGCTCCTTTTACAATTACCTGACCAACAAGGCCCATCTACTTCGTGAAAATCCTGTCAAAGATATCGACGCGCCCAAGCTGAAAAAGGAATTGCCACGCTATTTGACGCTGGAGCAAAGCAAGGATCTGCTCAGCGCCGTGGACGGTAAAAATCAGGAGCGCGATTACGCCATCCTGACCCTGTTCCTCAACTGCGGACTCCGGATCTCCGAGCTGGTAGGATTGAATTTGCAGGACATTCAGGATGAGACCATGCGCATTCTGGGCAAAGGCAACAAGGTGCGAATCCTTTACCTCAATGACGCCTGCCAAGCGGCGCTGAACCGCTATCTGGCGGTCCGGCGGCCCATCACCGGACGGGACGCCAACGCACTGTTCCTGTCCTCTCAGAACGAGCGGATCAGCCGGTCCACCGTTCATGCCATGGTGAAAAAGCGGCTTTTAGAGGCCGGTTTGGACGCCACCCAGTATTCTTCTCATAAGCTGCGGCATACGGCGGCGACGCTGATGCTGCAAAACGGCGTGGACGTCCGGGCGGTGCAGGAGGTTTTGGGACATGACCACCTGAATACCACGGAGATCTACACCCATATTGATAATGAAGC
>ERZ839767.3257-NODE-3257-length-18971-cov-11.172024_pt1 | contig 18971 bp, 16 predicted proteins | sample MGYA00519879_ERZ839767 | MGnify/ENA primary metagenome ERZ839767 (study PRJEB31850, sample SAMEA3708852) | human gut metagenome | biome: human gut; feature: human-associated habitat; material: faeces | place: China | collected 2014 ...
GAGCGCATGATGCGTGATGCCAAGATCACCGAGATCTACGAGGGCACCAGCGAAGTCCAGATGATGGTCATCGGCGGCGCGCTGCTGAAGTAAGGAGGACAGACGTAATGAAAGCAATCGTTTGTGTCAAACAGGTTCCCGATACGCAGGGCAAGGTCGCTGTCAAGGCTGACGGCACCATGGATCGCTCTGCCATGGCTACCATCACCAACCCCGACGACCTGAACGCCGTCGAGGCCGCCCTGCAGCTGAAGGACGAGACCGGCTGCGAGGTCGTCGTCGTCACCATGGGCCCGCCGCCGGCAGAGGGTATGCTGCGTGAGCTGATGGCCCGCGGCGCTGACCGCGGCGTGCTGGTCTCCGGCCGCGAGTTCGGCGGTTCCGATACCTTCGCTACCTCCCAGATCCTGGCCGCTGCCGTAAACAAGATCGGCGTCGGCCCCGAGGACATCGTTTTCTGTGGCCGTCAGGCTATCGACGGCGACACCGCACAGGTCGGCCCCCAGATTGCTGAAAAGCTGCATCTGCCCCAGGTCACCTATGTCACCGAAATCAAGAAGGACGGCAACGCCCTGACCGTAAAGCGTCAGCTCGAGGACGGCTACATGGAGCTGAAGGTCCAGACTCCCTGCCTGCTGACCTGCATCAAGGAGCTGAACACTCCGCGTTACATGAGCGTTTCCGGTATCTTCGAGTGCTACGACAAGCCGCTTGAGGTCTTTGATTACAACGCTTTGAAGGACGATCCGCTCATCGAGACCGACACCATCGGTCTGAAGGGCTCCCCGACGAACGTTTACAAGTCCTTTGCTCCTCCGGTCAAGGGCGCCGGCATGAAGGTCGAGGACGCTGCCCAGCTGGTCGGCATCCTGAACGACAAGCACCTGATTTGAGGAAGGAGAAACGAACAATGGCTGAATTCAATGCAATGGACACCGCCGCCTTCAAGGGCGTGTGGGTATTCTGCGAGCAGCGCGAAGGTCAGATCCAGACCATCAGCTATCAGCTGCTGAGCGAAGGCCGCAAGCTGGCCAACGACCTGGGCGTTGAGCTTTGCGGCGTTGTTATGGGCAGCGAGCTGAACGAGGACTACGTCAAGGCGCTGGGCGGCTACGGTGCTGACCGCGTGTACTACATCGACAGCCCCCTGCTGAAGGACTACACCACCGACGGCTATGCCAAGGCGCTGTGCGACCTCATCATGGACAAGAAGCCCGAGATCATGCTGATCGGTGCGACCAACCTGGGCCGCGACCTCGGCCCCCGCTGCGCAGCCCGTCTGCACACCGGTCTGACCGCCGACTGCACCCATCTGGACGTCGATGTCGAGAAGTACAAGAACTTCCTGCGCACCACCTCCAACATTGATGTGGACAACACCAAGTTTGAGGAGAACACCAACCTGAAGATGACCCGCCCCGCTTTCGGCGGCCACCTGATGGCTACCATCATCTGCCCCCGCTTCCGCCCGCAGATGTCCACCGTGCGCCCCGGCGTTATGCAGACTCAGCCGTTTGACGAGGCCGGTGCTGCCAAGGTCGTAGTTGAGAAGGTCACCCCCGCTCTGACCGCTGAGGACATCCATGTTGAGGTTCTGGACATCAAGAAGAGCGCCGAGAAGCTCGTTGACCTGATCGGTGCCGACGTTGTCGTCGCCGTGGGCCGCGGCATCTCTGCCGACCCCGAGAAGGGCATCAAGCTGGCTGAGGAGCTGGCCGGTGTTCTGGGCGGCGTTGTCGGTGCCTCCCGTGCCGTCACCGATGCGGGCTGGCTGTCTGCTGACCATCAGGTCGGCCAGACCGGCAAGACCGTGCATCCCCGCATCTATGTTGCTCTGGGCATCTCCGGTGCCATCCAGCACGTTGCCGGTATGCAGGATTCCGAGAACATCATCGCCATCAACAAGAACGAGAACGCCCCCATCTTCGATGTTGCCACCTACGGCATCGTCGGCGATCTGTACAAGGTCGTTCCCGAGCTCATCAAGGAGATCAAGGCTGCCAAGGCTTGATTCCGCCCGTAATCAACAAGAGCCGTGCCCCGCAAAGGGCACGGCTCTTTGTCTTTTTGTATCGCTCAGTCTGCCACAGCCGGGGCGGTCAGCAGCTCCGGGGGCAGCTCACTCTCGTCCTCATTGACGAGGGAATCATCGACATCGAATGTCGCACCAAAGGCCTTTGCGGCAGCGTCCGCCACCAGATCGGCATCGACCAGCTCACTGTCTGCCATGACATACAGCAGCTTATCATCAAAGCTGACCACGCGGGCCTTATCTGCCTCCACGCAGACCCACTTGCGCATACTGATGTTTTTCTCCATCGAATCGGCGATCTCGCGGGCATCGGCCTTGTCCTTGAGGCGCAGCAGCACCAGGCTGTACGCCTGGCTTCCGGTCATCGGCTCGCTGACTACTGCGGCATCCACCTTGTCCACATTGTCCGCGGTCAGCCCCGCCAGATAGCCGTACCAGCTCTCGTCGGTCAGGTCGATGGCCACCGTCTCCATGCCCATCAGGTCAACCGGCTGGACATTATAAATAGCATCCACCATCTCGCTCAGCTCCGCGTCCGGCTGCGGCTCGGCGGTCTCACCGGTATCCTCGCCGTCAACGCTGAACTCCGGGTCCAGCTCCGCGCCTTCCTCGGGTCTTGTGGCAGGCTGGTTCGCAAGATCGTTGCTGTCAGCCTTTTGGCTGCCGCAGGCAGACAGGAACAGGGCGGTCAGCAGGGCTGTTGCAAAAAGCAGCTTTTTCATCGTAAAATTCCTTTCTCAGTCAGAATATTCTCGGGCGCAAAGCGTGCGTCCCAGTCGTCGCAGGGCAGCTCGTCCAGCAGCAGGGCCTCGGGGCAGAGCAGCAGCCCCGCTCCCTTATAGTGTGCCAGAAATCGGTCATAATACCCGCCGCCGCGCCCCAGCCGGACCCCATCGCGGCTGGCGGCCAGGCAGGGGACAAGGGCCAGCGCCGCGGCGTACCCCGCCGGGTCGGTGGCGGGCAGGTCGGCGGGCGGTTCCTGAATGCCAAACGCCCCGGGCCGCAGCAGGCGCAATGCCGGTATCTCCACCCATTCCATCTCGGTTTTGCTCCGCACGCGGGGCAGCAGCAGGCGCTTGCCGTCGGCCAGCGCGCGTCTTAGTATTTCCGCCGTGTCCGGCTCATCCGGCATGGCCGCAAAGGCCAGCACTGCCCCGGCACGCTGCCATTGCGGCAGGCTGAACAGCGCCTGCGCCATGCCGCGGCCCACAGCCGCCATATCCAGTTCCGTGCGCCGGGCCTTGGCCCATGCGCGGGCTTCGCGTTTTGTCATTCTGCACACCACCTTCCGGGCTATCATACCATATCTGCCCTCTACTTAACAAGACGGAAAAGCCGTCCTGTTGTTACAGCAGCGACAAAATTTTTCCGCCATCTTGCCCGGCGCAGTGAAATAGAGTATAATATATCCTGTATCGCTATGTATTAGACGTATGAAATATAAAAAGGAGATTCCAAACCATGAGCAAGTTCAATTTCATCAAGACCGATATTCCTGACGTGCAGATCATCGAGCCGACTGTTTTTGGCGATGACCGCGGCTATTTTATGGAGACCTACCAGATCGACGAGTTCGCCGCAGCGGGCATCGACAAACCCTTCGTGCAGGATAACCAGAGCCGCTCCACCAAGGGCGTGCTGCGCGGCCTGCACTTCCAGACCAAGCACACCCAGGGCAAGCTCGTCCGCGTGACCATGGGCGAGGTGTTCGACGTTGCCGTCGACTGCCGCCCCAACAGCAAGACCTTCGGCAAATGGGTGGGCGCAACGCTGTCCGCCGACAACAAGAAGATGCTCTGGATCCCCGAGGGCTTCGCCCACGGCTTTGTCGTGCTGTCCGATGTGGCCGAGTTCTGCTACAAGTGCACCGACGTCTACGACCCCACCGCCGAGGGCGGCATTCCCTACGATGACCCGACGGTCAATGTGCAGTGGCCCGACTGCGGCTGCGAGCACAAGACCAGCGCCAAGGACAAGGAGCACACCCCGTTTGCCGCCCAGAAGTTCGAATATTTTGAGAAATATTGAGGGTAAACCGTGCAGAAACTGAAAGACACCTTCGCAGGCTTCTGGAAATACCGTTACCTGCTGCAAAACCTGATTTCCCGTGATTTCAAACTGAAATACCGCCGCAGCGTGCTGGGTGTGGCGTGGAGCGTGCTGAACCCGCTGCTGACCTGTCTGGTCATGTGGGCTGTGTTCGGTGCGCTGTTCAACCAGCGCGGTCAGGGCATCGAGGACTTCCCTCTGTTCCTTATCATCGGCCAGCTGATGTTCAACTTCTTCCGCGAGAGCACGACCATGGCCATGGAGAGCGTGCTGAAGAACGGCCCGCTGCTGCGCAAGGTCTATATTCCCAAATACATCTTTCCGCTGGAAAAGTGCTGCTTTGCGCTCGTCAACTTCTTTTTCAGTCTCGTGGCACTGTTTATCGTCGCGCTGCTGACCTGGTCGCACATCTCGATCGGGACTGTGCTGCTGGCCATTTATCCCCTTGTGATGCTGTTTATTTTCAGTCTGGGCATCGGGCTGATTTTGTCCACGCTCTACGTTTTTGTGCGTGACATCATGCATATCTGGGAGGTCTTTTGCACACTGCTTGTCTACGGCAGCGCCATCTTCTACGACCCGCGCCAGATGGAAAGCTGGATGCAGTACGTCATCAACCTGAACCCCATCTACTGGTACATCACCGCCGTGCGTTCCTGCGTCATGTGGGGCGAGGGGCTGACCCCCAACATGGTGCTGATTCCGTTCCTCTGTGCCGCGCTGAGCCTGGGCCTCGGCATCTGGGTGTTCAAAAAGAATCAGGACAAGTTCGTCCTGTACATGTAAGGGGGCATCGAAATGGCAGAGCAGAAACCCATCATCTCCATCGACCATGTTTCGATGCGCTTCAACCTCTCCAAGGAAAAGCACGAAAGCCTGAAAGAGTACTTTGTCGCGCTGCTGCACGGCGGTGTGCGGTTTGACGAGTTCTTCGCGCTGGACGATGTATCGTTTGATATTATGCCCGGTGATTTCTACGGCCTCATCGGCCTGAACGGCAGCGGCAAGTCTACGCTGCTGAAAGTGATTTCCGGCGTCTACAAGCCCAGCGCCGGCAAGGTCACGGTCAACGGTACGATTGCGCCGCTGATCGAATTGGGCGCGGGCTTTGACATGGACCTGACCGCACGGGAAAACATTTATTTAAACGGCACCGTGCTGGGCTACACGCCCAAGTACATCGACTCAAAGTTCGACGACATCGTCGAATTCAGCGAATTGCAGGATTTTCTCGACGTACCGCTGAAAAACTACTCCTCCGGCATGGTCGCGCGTCTGGCGTTCGCCGTGGCAACGATAACGAAGCCCGACATTCTGATTGCCGACGAGATCCTGTCCGTCGGTGACTTCCTGTTTCAGGAGAAGTGTGAGAAGCGCATGGCCGAGCTGCTGTCCGGCGGCACGACGGTCATTCTGGTCAGCCACTCCATTGACCAGATCGAGCGTATGTGCAACAAGGTAGCCTGGCTCGACCACGGCCATCTGCGCCGCATCGGCGCGACGAAGGAAATTACCGCCGAGTACCGAAGGTTCGAGAAAAAGGACGCCATGCCGGCCAAAGTCACCGAGGAATAAGCTATGTCCGAGAACACGAAACCGAACAACGAGCGCCCTGCCGACCTGGCCGTACAGGACAGCGTCGGCGGCATGGCGCGGCGGCTTTTGAACCCCGCCCACCTGCGGGACCTCGCGGGGCGCAGCGTCAAGACCCTGCGGGAGCAGGGGGCCGAGCAGCTCTGGCGCGATGTGAAATTCCGCGTCGGGCTGGCGATGCACCACGACGACTGGCGGCACCGCGCCGACATTCCGCTGCGCCGGGAGCTGAAGGCCCAGCGCGCCGCGCACCTGCAGGGGCCGAAGATCAGCATCATCGTGCCGCTGTACAACACGCCCGCCAAGCTGTTTGACGAGATGCTGCAAAGCGTCGTCAGGCAGACCTACACAAACTGGGAATTGGTGCTGGTGGACGCATCCGACGCCGACAAGCGGCTGGAGCGCCGTCTGCCCAAGACTGTGCCCGGCACGATTGTGTATGAGCCGATTGAAAACGGCGGCATTGCCCTCAACACGACCCGCGGATTTGCGCTGGCGCACGGCGAGTACATCACGCTGCTGGACCACGACGACGTGCTCTACCCGAACGCGCTGTTCGAGGTTGTGCAGACGATACAAAACACCGGAGCGGATTTTGTCTATAGTGATGAAATCGTTCTCTCCGCCGATTTGAAGGAGTTGGGCGGCTACCACTTCAAGCCCGACTTTGCGCCCGACTACCTGCGCGGGGTCAACTTTATCACGCATCTGGCGGTGTTCAGCCGTCCGCTGCTGGACGCGGCGGGCGCGTATGAGTCGAAGGAGTTTGACGGTGCACAGGACCATGATTTGATCCTGCGCCTGACAGAAAAAGCACAGCGCATCGAGCATATCAAGAAGGTTCTCTACATCTGGCGTGCCGCGGCCGGCTCCACCGCCGCGGGCATGGAGGCCAAGCCCTACGCCGTCGCGGCGGGGGAACGCGCCATCGACGCGCAGCTCAAGCGTCTCGGTCTGCCGGGCCACGCCATGGCCGTGCCCGACGCGCCCGGCGCATTTCAGGTGCGGTACGAGCTGACCGGCCACCCGAAGATCAGCGTACTGATCCCCAGTAAAGACCACATTGACGACCTGGACCGCTGCCTGACGAGCCTGTACAAAAACGCGGGCTACGACAATTTTGAGGTCATCGTCATCGAGAACAACTCCACCGACCCGGCGACGTTTGCCTATTACGAGACACTGCCCAGCCGCTTTGCCGACTGCCGCGTCGTCTACTACAAGGGAGCATTCAACTTCTCGGCCATCAACAACTTCGGCGCGACGTTTGCCGAGGGCGAGCACCTGCTGCTGCTCAACAACGACATTGAGGTGTTGTCCCACGACTTTCTGCGGGAATTGCTCAGCTACAGCCAGCGCCCCGACGTGGGTGCGGTGGGCGCGAAGCTCTACTACCCCGACGACACGATCCAGCACGCGGGCGTGCTGATGGGCATCAACGGCAGCGCGGGCCACAGCCACAAGAGCTACCCCCGCACCGCTGTGGGGGACATGTACCGCTTGGTCACGACGCAGAATTATATGGCCGTGACGGGTGCCTGCCTGATGACAAAAGCGTCGCTCTACCGCGCATTTGGCGGGTTGGACGAGGAAAAGTTTGCCGTCGCCTACAACGATGTGGACTACTGCCTGAAGCTGTGGCAGAAGGGGCTGTTGAACGTTTACACCCCGCGCGCCGAGGCCTATCACTATGAGAGCAAGAGCCGCGGCCTTGATACCTTAAGCGAGAACGCCAAGCGGTATGAGCGCGAAAAGGCGAATTTCTACGCGAAATATCAGCAGTATATCGACAATTACGACCCCTATTACAACCCCCATTTCAACAATCTGTTTGAGAATTTCGGGTTGAAGTGATGGAAACCGTATTGCCGAAGCGCAAGTCTCACCATTTGCAGGGTTACGATTACAGCCAAAACGGCGCCTATTTTATCACAATATGCACGCACCAACGCAGAATGTTGTTTGGCCCGAACCGGGCTCCCGTAGGGGCGGATTCCATATCCGCCCGCATGGCGGCGCGCGTTTTCCGGGAGATCATCGGCCAATATCCGGCGGTCCAGTGCCGTTATTTTGTGGTGATGCCCAATCATTTTCACGCGTTGGTCGAGATTGAACGGGCACGGGCGGATATGGAATCCGCCCCTACGATTATCAGCATCGTGCAGGCGTTCAAACGGTATTCTACCGTCGAGTACATCCGTCTTGTCAAGCGCGGGCAAGCCGCACCGTTCGATAAGCACCTTTGGCAGCGTTCCTTTCACGACCACGTCATCCGCAATGAAACCGATTACCGCATGATTGCGGAATACATTCAATCCAACCCCCGCCTTTGGCACAAAGACTGCTTTTATGAGGAGCCATCCCATGAGCCTTGAAACGAAACGCATCAAAGAACTGTTCGGCTATGCGCGGACGCTGACGAAAGAGCAGGGCGTCGGCGTCATGGCCGGGCGGGCCGTCGGCTTTTTTAAGCGGCGGTTCTTCGGCAAAAAAGCGCGGTATCTGCCGTCGAAGCAGACGCTGGAGACCCAGCGTTCCGACGCAGCCGCCCGCGCCGACGGCTGGCCGACCATCAGCATTCTAACGCCGCTGTACAACACACCGCCGCAGTTTTTGCAGCAATTTTTGGACAGCGTGCAGGCCCAGACCGCGCCGAATTGGCAGCTGGTTCTGGTGGACGCCAGCGACGGTGCCCACCCCGACGTGGGCGAGACAGTCCGCACCCGCGCCGCGCAGGACAAGCGCATCGTCTACGCCAAAATCGAGAACAAGGGCATTGCCGCCAATACGAACGAGGCCGCGAAGCTCGCAGCGGGTGAGTATCTGGCCCTTGCCGACCACGACGACATGCTCGCGCCTCATGCCGTCTATTGCATGAGCAAAGCACTGGCCGAGAGCGGCGCGGCGTTTGCCTACAGCGACGAGGCCCTGTTTGAGAAAACGCCCGAGCACCCGCGCGTCGGCCACTTCAAGCCCGACTATGCGCCCGAGTACCTGATGGCCGTCAACTACATCTGCCATCTGGCCGTGTTCAAAAAATCGCTGTTCGACGCCGTCGGCGGTGAGCGCCCGGCCTGTGACGGCGCGCAGGATCACGATTTATTCCTGCGTCTCATCGACGAAATGCAGCGCTGTGACCCCGCAGCCAAGCCGCTGCACATCCCGCAGGTGCTGTATTACTGGCGCGTGCACGCGGCATCCACCAGCGGCGGCACGGCGGCCAAGCCCTATGTGGAAAAGGCTGCGCAAAAGGCCGTGGCCGACCATCTGGCCGCCACAGGGCGGCAGGGCAGGGTGGAGCCGGGCAAATTCCCGGGCACCTGCCATGTGGTGTGGGACATTCCCGAGCCGCAGCCGCTCGTGTCAATTTTGATTCCCAACAAGGACCACACCGACGATTTGGAAAAATGCCTGCACAGCATCTACGCCAAAACGACCTACGAGAATTTCGAGGTCATCGTCATTGAGAACAATTCCACCGACCCGGCCACAGCGGCCTACTACAAAAAACTGCCGGAGCGGTATGACCGTGCGCGGGTCGTGACTTACAAGGGCGGCTTCAACTTCAGCCGCATCAACAATTTTGGCCGCAGGTACGCGGCGGGCAAGTACCTGCTACTGCTCAACAATGACGTCGAGGTCATCAACGGCGACTGGCTCACCCAGATGGTGGGCGAGTGCAGCCAGCCCGGCGTCGGCCTCTGCGGGGCAATGCTCTACTATCCCGACGACACGATCCAGCACGCCGGCATCATCACGGGGCTGGGCGGCTACGCCGGGCACAGCCACAAGTACCACAAGCGCGGCGGCAGCGGGTATATGTTCCGGCTGGCCACGGTGCAGGATTTCTCCGCCGTGACAGCGGCCTGCCTGCTGGTGCGCACCGCCGTTTACGACGAGCTGCACGGCCTGGATGAGGAGTTCACGGTTGCCTACAACGATGTGGACTTCTGCCTGCGTGTGCGCGACGCGGGCTGGCGCATTGTCTGGACGCCCTACGCCGAGCTCTACCACTACGAAAGCAAGTCCCGCGGCTCCGACGAGAACGATCCCGCCAAAAAAGCACGCTTTGACGCCGAGCATGAACGTCTCTACGCCGTGCACGGGCGGGAGAATATTCTGCACGACCCCTATTACAGCCCGTCGCTGTCGCTGGATTACGAGGATTTCCGCGAGAGCGGGGATTTGCGGAATCTGAAATGAGTTGATTGCCTTCCCCCTCTGGGGAAGCCATACTGACAAAAAATGCACGCCGTAAATTTCACGGCGTGCGTTTTTATTATTCCTTTTTATCCGGCGGGAACTCACCCTGCTTTTCGGCTTCCAGGCGGCTCAGGCGGGCTTCAAGCTCGGAGATGCGCTGGTTGACAATATCCGGCAGATCCTGCTGGTCCAGATCGTCCGCCGGGCAGCACTTGATATTGCCGACGCGGACGATCTCCGCGGGTACACCGACGGCAGTGGCGTTGGCGGGCAGGTTCTTCAGCACAACGCTGCCCGCGCCGACGCGGACGTTATCACCGATGTAGACCGGGCCCAGCACCTTCGCGCCCGCGCCGATTAGCACATTGTCGCCCAGCGTCGGATGGCGCTTGCCGGTGTCCTTGCCGGTACCGCCCAGGGTGACGCCGTGGTAGATCGTGCAGTTGTCGCCGATCTCCGTCGTCTCACCAAAGACGATGCCCATACCGTGGTCGATAAAGAGCTTGCACCCGATCTTGGCACCGGGGTGGATCTCGATGCCGGTCAGGTGGCGCGCCAGCTGGCTGACAAAACGGGCCAGGAAGAAACACCGGTGGTTGTACAGAAAATGTGCGATCTTGTGCGTGACCAGCACATGAAAGCCGGGGTACAGGACGATGACCTCCGCCACATTGCGCGCGGCGGGGTCCTTATCGCGGATATTTTTTGCATCTTCCCAAAGGCCCATAGTTCGTTCCTCTTCCTATTTACCATACTTATTGTAAATATACCACAAAGCCGGACAAAGTGCAATGCTGTACGCGCCGCGCGCGGATTTTTGCGGATTTTGTCAAATCCTCCAAAAGTCAGCGCAAAAATCTATAAAATCCTTACTTTTGCAAAAAGCCCGTTTGCATTGACACCGCCGCCCCTGCATGGTACAATAAGTAAAACTTAGGTAAAGCCATAGGAAGGAGTGTGCCGGGATGATGCGTTTTATTTCTGTCTTTAAAAATCACAGCGCAGTGTTCTTTCCCGTCGCCGCTTTGTGTATGACTTTTTGACTTTTCCCTTTTTGGGAAAAGTTTTTTTTTGCCCATGCGCGGCTTAGAGGCGCATGGGCAAAAAAACAACCGCGTACAGCGGTTGTTCCGCAATTTACGTCCGCGAACGCGGACAATGAATTTGGTAGAAACTATAGGGAGGTTCCCACCATGCTGATCCGCAACGCAAAGGACAGCGCGGGCAAGGCCATTGAGGTCTGGCTGCGCGACGGAAAAATTGCCGCTGTCGGTCTGGGGCTGCTCGTCCCGGAAGGGGAGGAGGTGCTCGACGCGAAGGGCCGCACGGTCCTGCCCGCCTTCATCGACACCCACTGCCACTGGCGCACCCCCGGCTTTGAGTACAAGGAGGACATCTCCACCGGCTCCGCCGCGGCTGCCGCGGGCGGGTACACCTTCGTCAACCTGATGCCCAACACGAAGCCGGTCTGCTCCAGTGCCGAGATCGCCCACGCCGTCGAGGCTGAGGCCGCCCGCGTCGGCCTGTGCGACGCAAACCAGACCGTCTCCATCACGAAGGATTTCGACGGCAAAACGCTGGATCATCTGCTGACCCTGCCCGAGGACATCAAGTTCATCACGGAGGACGGCAACGGCGTCATGAACAACGCCGTCATGGCCCGCGCGTTCGCGATTGCCACCGAGCGCGGCCTGACCATCATGTCCCACGCCGAGGACCGCGAGATCAGCCCCTGGGACTACCGCCTGGCCGAGAACATCGAGACCGTGCGCAACTGCCATCTGGCCGAGTACTACGGCACCCGGCTGCACATGTGCCACGTCTCCACCAGGGAATCCGTCGATGCCGTCCGCATGAGCCGGATGCGCGGTGCGCGGGTCAGCTGCGAGGTCACGCCGCACCACCTGTGGTTTGACGACAGCCGCCTGACCTACCGCGTCAACCCGCCCATCCGCAAGGCGGACGACGTGACCGCGCTGATCGACGCCATCAAGGACGGCACCGTGACCTGCATCGGCACCGACCACGCCCCCCACACCGCCGAGGAGAAGGAGAAGGGCGCTGCCGGTATGGTGGGTCTGGAAACGGCCTTCGGCGTCTGCTACACCAAGCTCTGCCGTGAGCAGCGTCTGCCGCTGGAAATGCTCAGCTTCCTGATGAGCGCCGGTCCCGCCGCCGTGCTGGGCCTGGCCGACCGCAAGGGCATGCTGGAGCCGGGCTACGACGCCGACATCGTGCTGGTGGACCTTGACCACATGTACGAGGTCCACGCCGACGAGCTGCACAGCAAGAGCAAGAACTGTCCCTACGACGGCGCACTGCTGTACGGAAAAGTGGTAACCACGATCAAAGGCGGGAAGGTTACGTTCCAGATTGAAGAATAACACCCCTTCACGCACAAAACACCCGTAGGGGCGCACTCTATATGCGCCCGTGCAGGCTGCCGCTGGCACAGTCCCGCGGGCGGATATGGAATCCGCCCCTACGATTCCCAACATTATATAATAGAGCCGCAATTTATATACATCAAACGGAGGAATCAGCATGCTTACCAACATGGACAAGCTCTACGAGAGCGTCGCAGCAAACGGCCCGGTCTGCGTGGGCCTGGACACCGAGATCAGCTACCTGCCCACCACCGACACCGCCAAGACGGCAGGGGAGAACGTCATCGCGTTCAACCGTGCGCTGATCGACGCCACCAAGGGCGTCGCGGGCTGCTACAAGGTGCAGATCGCCTATTATGAGTCCCTGGGCCTGGACGGCATGCGCGCCTACGCCGAAACGCTGAAGCTGGCCCGCGCCACCGGCCTGCCCGTCATTGCCGACATCAAGCGCGGCGACATTGCCAAGACCGCAGAAATGTACGCCAAGGCGCACTTTACCGGTGATTTCGAGGCCGACATCATCACGCTGGCCCCCTACATGGGCCTTGACTCCATCAGCCCGTATCTGCCGTACTGCGCCGAGCAGGGCAAGGGCGTGTTCGTGCTCTGCCGCACCTCCAACCCCGGCGCGAAGGACTTTGAGTACAAAAAGCTCGACGATGGCCGCCATGTGTACGACCTCGTCGGCGACAGCCTGACCGCCCTTGGCAAGGACTACATGGGCGAGCACGGCTATTCCAGCATCGGCCTGGTCATCGGCGGCACCCACACCGAGGAGGCCACCGCCATCCGCGCGGCCTACAAGGACACCTTCTTCCTGATCCCCGGCTACGGCGCACAGGGCGGCAAGGCGGCGGACATCGCGCAGTACCTGACCAAGGGCAACGGCGGTGTTGTCAACTCCAGCCGCGGCATCCTGCTGGCCTACAAGAAGCAGCCCGGCGTTGCCTTTGACGAGGCTGCCTACAACGAGTGCGTGCGTATGCGGGAGGATATTCAGGGTGAATGCAACAAGCTGTAATCTGACGGTCCTGCGTCAGGAAACCGTCGCAGAGGATATTATGCGCCTTACGGTCCAGTGGCAGGACCGCAGCCGCGAGCCCCACGCCGGGCAGTTTTACATGCTGCGCGCCTGGGCTGCGGACGCCACGCCGATTCTTTCCCGCCCCATCAGCGTTGACGACTTTGACAACCAGACCGGCGCACTGACCTTCCTGTATCAGGTCAAGGGCGAGGGCACCCACAAGCTGGCCGCGCTGAAAAAGGACGACACGCTGACCGTGACCGGCCCCTGCGGCAACGGCTTTGACACTGCCGCACTGGCCGGGCAGTACAAGCGCATTGCCGTGGTCGGCGGCGGCATCGGCACCGCGCCGCTGCTGCTGCTCTGCAAGGAGCTCTGCCGCGCGGGCGTGCGCCCCGACCTGTTCGTGGGCTTCCGCGACACGACCTACGGCATGGACCGCTTTGTGCCCTGGTGCCGCGACATCTACGCCGCAACCGACTCCGGCAAGGAAGGACACCACGGCCTGGTCACCGACCTGCTGGACGTGAGCAAGTACGACATTGTGCTGACCTGCGGTCCCATGGTCATGATGCGCGGCGTGGCTAAGCTCTGCGCCGCCGCTGGCGTGCCCTGCCTGGCCAGCCTTGAAAAGAAGATGGCCTGCGGTCTGGGCGCGTGCCTGGGCTGCACCTGCCATACGAAAATCGGCCCGGTCACCGTCTGCAAGGACGGCCCGGTCTTTAACGCACAGGAGGTGTTTGACTGATGGCAGACCTGCATGTTGATTTTCTCGGCAAGCGGCTGGCCGGGCCGGTCATCGCGGCCAGCGGCACCTTCGGCTTCGGCCCCGAGTACGCGGGCATTGAGGATCTGCGCGTGCTGGGCGGTATCTCCGGCAAGGGGCTGACCCTGAACGGCCAGCCCGGCAACGAGGGTGAGCGCCTCTACGAGACGCCGTCGGGCCTGATGAACTCCATCGGCCTGCAGAACCCCGGTGTGCAGCACTTTATCGACCACGAGCTGCCTGCCATGCGCCGGTGCGGCACCACCGTCTGGGCGAACCTCGGCGGCCACACGATTGAAGAAAACGTCGAGGGCGTGCAGATGCTCTGCGCCGCGGGCGTGGATTTTATTGAGCTGAACATCAGCTGCCCCAACGTCAAGCAGGGCGGTCTCGCGTTCGGCATCCGCGCGGCAGACGCCGGCGAGGTCGTCAGCGCGGTGCGCAAGGTCTGCACCGTGCCGCTCATCGTTAAATTGAGCCCGCAGGCCGAAAGCATCCCCGAGATGTGCAAGGCCGTTGAGGCTGCCGGCGCGGACGCCATCAGCCTGTGCAACACCTTCCAGGCGTGCGCGATCGATCTGGAAAAGCGCCGTCCCGTGTTCAACAACACGTTTGCGGGCCTGTCCGGCCCGGCGGTGCGTCCCATCGCCCTGCGCATGGTCTGGCAGGCCGTAGGGGCCGTCAGCATCCCCGTCGTGGGACTGGGCGGCATTCTGACGGGTAAGGACGCCTTGGAGTTCATCATGGCCGGTGCAGCGGCGGTACAGGTCGGCACCGCGAACTTCCTGGACCCGAAGGCCTGCACCCGCATCACGAACGAGATCGGCCAGTGGATGGACGCCCACGGCGTCAAGACGCTGGATGAGATCAGAGGGTGCGCACGGTAAATCGCCGGCTGCCTTCCCCTCAGGGGGAAGGTGCCCGAGGCCCCGCCCGAGGGCGGATGAGGGGAGAGTCCCCGCAACCGCCCTCCGACAGCTTCCCCCGCGGGGGAAGCCGCCCCACCATATACATTTTGCTTGCATTTTTATACAAAATATGCTACTATAAGTTGAATAACATACAGGAGGAACAAATTATGGCACGCGAAGCACTTGAAGTTTTAAAGGAATGTGAAGCATTTTTAGAGGGGCACTTCCTGCTTTCCTCCGGGCGCCACTCCGGCGCTTACTGCCAGATGGCATTTCTGCAGCAGTACCCCGACAAGGCCGCCGAGGTCATGGCCCCGGTTGCCGAGAAGCTCAAGGAGCTGAACATTGACGTCGTGGTCGGCCCCGCCATGGGCGGCATCGTCTACGCCTACGAGCTGGGCCGCCAGATGGGCAAGCGCGCCATCTTCACCGAGCGCGTCGACAACGTCATGACCCTCAAGCGCTTCAGGATCAACCCGGGTGAGCGCTGCATCATCGCCGAGGACGTCGTCACCACCGGTGTTTCCAGCCTCGAGACCAAGCGCGTCATCGAGGAAAACGGCGGCATCTGCGTGGGCATTGCCTGCGTCGTGGACCGCACCCGCGCCGAGGCCCCGTCCCCGATCCCCATCGTCGCCAGCGCCCTCAAGCTCGACCTGCCCAACTACGCCCCCGAGGAATGCCCCATCTGCAAGGAGGGCAAGCTCCCGCTGGTGCACCTGGGCAGCCGCAAAATGAAGGAAGCTGCGAAGCAAACCCTGTAAAAGATAGGAGATAGGAGATGGGTACAATTTGCCTTTTCTCCTCTCTCCTCACTCCATATCTTAAATGTAAAGTGAGAGGCTACCAACTATGCAGGCATATCTGATATTGGCCAATGGCCGGGTGTTCCGCGGCGTCAGCGTAGGCTGCCCCGGTACCACCATCGGTGAGGTCGTCTTTGCAACCGGTATGGTCGGCTTTGAGGAAACCCTGACCGACCCCAGCTACTACGGCCAGATCATCACCCAGACCTATCCGCTCATCGGCAACTACGGCATGAACAGTGAGGATGTCGAGAGCACGAAGATTTGGGCCAGGGGCTACATTGTGCGCGAGGCGTGCAAGACCCCGTCCAACTTCCGCAGTGAGGAAACGCTGGATGCCTTCCTGAAAAAGAACGGCATCATCGGCATTGAGGGCATCGACACCCGCAGCCTGACCCGCACCCTGCGGGAGAGCGGCGTTATGAACGGCGCGATCACCACCGAGTTCGACCCCGACGCCGAGCCCGAGAAGAAGGCCGCGCTGCTGCCCGAGATCGCCGCCTACGCCGTTGTCGACGCCGTCAAGGCCGTCACCTGCCGCGAGGCCGTGACCTATGAGCCGACGGCTGCCGGTGCATGGGGTGACACGCCGCTGCACGTGGCGCTGCTCGACCTGGGCTGCAAGAACAACATTGTGCGCTGCCTGCAGAAGCGCGGCTGCCGCGTGACCGTGCTGCCCGGCACGACCACCGCCGCCGAGCTGGCCGCCCTCAACCCCGACGGCCTCATGCTCTCCAACGGCCCCGGCGACCCGGCAGAGAACGTGGAAATCATCGCGAACATCCGTGAAATGCTGAGCACCGGCATCCCGACCTTCGGCATCTGCCTGGGCCACCAGCTGACCGCCCTGGCCGCCGGTGCCAAGACCTGCAAGCTGAAATACGGTCACCGCGGCGCCAACCAGCCCGTCACCAGCCCGGCCAAGCAGCGCACCTTTATCACCAGCCAGAACCACGGCTACGCCGTTATGGCGGACACCCTGCCCGAATCCGTCGGCCAGATGAGCTACTTCAACGCCAACGACGGCACCTGTGAGGGCGTCGACTACTTTAAATGGAACTGCTTCACCGTGCAGTTCCACCCCGAGGCCAACGGCGGCCCCAAGGACACCGAATTTCTGTTTGACCAGTTCGTCAGCCGTATGCTGGCCGCGAAAGGAGTAATCAACAATGCCTAAAGACCCGCGTATCAAAAAGGTACTGGTCATCGGCTCCGGCCCCATCATCATCGGTCAGGCGGCAGAGTTTGACTACTCCGGCACGCAGGCCTGCCGTGCGCTGAAATCCGAGGGCGTCGAGACCGTCCTCGTCAACTCCAACCCCGCCACCATCATGACCGACCCCGACATTGCCGATCATGTTTACATTGAGCCGCTGACCGCCGAGGTCATCGAGCGCATTATCGAGAAGGAGAAGCCCGACGCCATCCTGCCGAACCTGGGCGGCCAGATGGGCCTGAACCTGTCGATGGAGCTGGCCCGCAGCGGATTTTTGGACCGCAGCGGCGTCCGCCTGCTGGCCTGCAAGCCCGACACGATTGACCGTGCCGAGGACCGCCAGCTGTTCAAGGACACGATGGAGAAGCTGCACCAGCCCATCATCCCTTCTAAAGTTGTGGAAGATCTGGACGACGCGCTGGACTTTGCCGAGGTCATCGGCTACCCCGTCATCGTCCGCCCCGCCTTCACGATGGGCGGCACCGGCGGCGGCATCTGCGAGGACCGCGAGAAGCTGCACGAAATTGCCACAAACGGTCTGCGCCTGTCCCCGATCCATCAGATCCTCGTTGAGAAGTGCATTTCCGGCTGGAAGGAAATCGAGTACGAGGTCATGCGTGACTCCAAGGGCAACGTCATCACGGTCTGCAACATGGAGAACCTTGACCCCGTCGGCATCCACACCGGCGACTCCATCGTCGTCGCGCCCAGCCAGACCCTGTCCGATAAAGAGTACCAGATGCTCCGCACCGCCGCGCTGGACATCATCACCGAGCTGGGCATCGAGGGCGGCTGCAACTGCCAGTTTGCCCTGAAGCCCGACAGCTTTGAGTACGCGGTCATTGAGGTCAACCCCCGTGTGTCCCGCTCCTCCGCGCTGGCCTCTAAGGCGACGGGCTACCCGATTGCCAAGGTCGCGACCAAGATCGCGCTCGGCTACACGCTGGATGAGATCACGAACGATGTCACGGGCGAGACCTGCGCCTGCTTTGAGCCGGCCCTCGACTATGTCGTCGTCAAATACCCGAAGTGGCCGTTCGATAAGTTCGTCTACGCCGACAAGTCTCTGGGCACCCAGATGATGGCCACCGGCGAGGTCATGGCCATCGGCAACAACTTTGAGCACGCCATGATGAAGGCCGTTTCCTCCACCGAGCTCGGCCTGGACACGATGACGCTACCCGATTTCGAGAAGCTGACGACGGAAGAAGTCATCGAGCACCTGCATGTGCAGGACTCCGAGCGCGCGTTCTGCGTCTACGAGGCTCTCAAGCGCGGCGTGGCACACGACGTCATTTATGACATCACCAAGATCGACTGGTGGTTCCTCGACAAGCTGCAGCATCTGGCCGACATTGAGATGGGCCTGAAAAACGGCGAGCTGACGACGGAAAAGTACCTGAATGCCAAGAGGTTCGGTTTCCTCGACAAAACGATCAAGCGTCTGGCGGGCGTGGACACCCTGCCCGAGGCCCCGAAGGCCGCGTTCAAGATGGTCGATACCTGCGCCGCAGAATTTGCCGCCAAGACGCCGTATTTCTACTCCACCTACGACGAGGACAACGAAGCGAAGCCGTTCATTGCCGAGCGCAGCGACCCCGACAAGAAGAAGGTCCTTGTTTTCGGCTCCGGCCCCATCCGCATCGGTCAGGGCATTGAGTTTGACTATTGCTCGGTCCACGCGGTCTGGACGCTGAAGCAGCACGGCTGCGAGGCCATCCTTGTCAACAATAACCCCGAGACGGTCTCCACCGACTTTGATACCGGTGACCGCCTGTACTTTGACCCGCTGAACCCCGAGAGCGTCGACCACATCATCGAGACCGAAAAACCGGACGGCTGCCTTGTGCAGTTCGGCGGCCAGACCGCCATCAAGCTGGCCAAGCACATGGACGACATCGGCCTGCCGATTTTGGGCACGCCTGCCGACGCCATCGACGAGGCCGAGGACCGCGAGCGCTTTGACGAGCTGCTGGAGCGCTGC
>ERZ839767.3260-NODE-3260-length-18958-cov-4.137544_pt1 | contig 18958 bp, 10 predicted proteins | sample MGYA00519879_ERZ839767 | MGnify/ENA primary metagenome ERZ839767 (study PRJEB31850, sample SAMEA3708852) | human gut metagenome | biome: human gut; feature: human-associated habitat; material: faeces | place: China | collected 2014 ...
AATGCTCGACATAAGATACAAATTGAATATTGTTAGAGTCACCGGCAAATTGAGGGTAATCCTTAACATTCTTCATATGGTGCCCCTCAAACCCACCTACTTTTCCAAACTCAATCAATTCTGCTTGCTGTGCAACAGTCCAATTTCTGGTTCCTTTCCCTTGCAAGACAAGTTCTACCTCTCTTGCCCAGGCCTCTTTTATTGCAGACTGGCGCAGCGCATCGAGTTTTTTCTTTTCTTCGGTCTCTTTTGAATTACTGGCTCGCGCCGCAGTATCACCTGTAACATTCGCCGCAGGTGAATGACCGGATGCGGTGGAGCCAGTTATTTTCCCGGCGAACTCTTAATTCTATCGTTTCCAATTATTTCTTCATAGGCTTCAGCAACCTCTGTCAGTTTTTCTGCAACACTGTTTGCCGGATCTGCTGCTTGCTTAACGCTCTCGGTTATTTCGGCAAGCGCCTCATCCAAGGACGCTTTATGAGGACCAAGCGTATCTTCGTACTCGTCCGCTGCGGATTGAACAGTTGTTGTGTATCCCTCAAGTTCTGTGACGGATTCCGTTATGGCCGAAGCCATCGTGTTCATAGCTTGAATGCCTTCTTCATTTACTGCGTACTTCATACTTTCCTCCAATCAATCAGTCTGATTTGCTTTTGCTGCAGCTTCCCGAATATCCTCAAGCTCTTGTTGAAGCGCTGCAATAATTCCTTGAATAGATCCTGTTGCAGTTCGAATCTTCCCGACACATTGCTGGAGCTTTTCGTTGCTTGTAGATGCGGCCGGATCACCATCCGTGTTATCAACGCAGTCATTTCCTGCGCTCTCCATGACGCCACACTCTTCCTCAACTTGAGACACATAAGTCTGCAATGCACTGATCATTTCTTCATAGCTTTGTTCGTCTGCGTATGCCATAATCTCTCCTCCTGTTTAGATATACTTCTTGTCCACAATTACCCTGAATACAGGATGTAAAACTACCTTGTAACTGAATTAATCTTCGCTCTCTGAATACGGGCTTACCACAGTTCCATTTTCATCAACATACCAGCCTTCCCATCCTACGCCATAGTGTAAGTAGGGCCTAAACGAATACCGTTCAAGGGAATCATCGAACTGACAAATATGTTCTGGCAATGTGCTCGCAGCTTTATTGTTGAACAATCCTCTGGAATCTTCGACTGACAACTGAAATGCCAGCCTATATCTGAAGAAATCTGGTTTGAATCCGCATTGTTTAATATCTGCGAAGGTATTCAGTTCAGCCATGAAATGGTAGCCTAATCTGCTACCTTGTTTGATAACATAAACCAAATCTTCTTGAGCATTATATGCACTCGATGTTTTTTCGCCAGACATAGGTGCAGAGACTGGCGCAAGTGGTTCTTGCGCTTTTGGCGTAGGTTCTGGTGTCTCTGTTTCGAAATCTGCACCGTATTCTTCGCGGAATTTGGTCTCTTCTTCTGCGAGAAATGCCTTAATTTCTTCCTCTGTCTTACCTGCGGCCTTTGCTTCACGCTTTAGCTTTATACGTTTAAGTGCCCATGCCTGTCCATATTTTTGCCGTCTTTCATCTTCGTCGGATGACACCACAGCCCCTGATGCCTCAAAGCTCTTCCGCACATCTGTTATCGCAGGTTTGCTTGATCCTTTGTCGGGCTTGGATTTGCTGTCTACATAATCAAAATCCATGCAAATTCGTTCGATGCCGATCAGGACGATGAGTTTGTTTGCCGTCTCCTTGTTCGTGATGGCTGTTTTTAATTTTGATATCGCATCGCAAACCGCGTCCAAATCTTCAACGACGTGGATGCCTGCACTTGCGAATACCTGCTTATAGGCCCTGTACAATCGGTTTTTACTGTATGCCCAAATCTCGACCTGACCGCCCTGAAGCAAGTAGGATTTTGCTGCGGACAGCAGTATGGATGCTGCGCAAGCCTGCTCCGCCGAGCGGGAAATCAGCAGAATATTTTCCCGGGTTTCCGAAGACAATGCCGCACTCTTTGTCCTGACCATCAGCCTCGGCGTACCAAATGCGACAAACATTTCTTCACCGGACAAGTCGCTCTGATTCCGCATTTTCAAATCACGGACATGCGTCATGAACTCCGCATTGTCGAACGCATCAAACGTGTTGCCATCAACAAGAACCGGGTGCTTATTGGTGTAGCTGTACATATCCGTGGGGGTATACTTGTCCACCATATGCATACTGTTGCGGATTGAATCGATCATCTCGTCGCGCGGCGCATAATCCTTGAAGTACATCACTAGGAAACGCTTTACCTGGGGCAGAGTATCAGCACTGATCCTGAATTTGACCAGCGCATAGTGCGGCGGGAGCGCATCCATCCAGTTACGAACCTGCTCCGTCTTCAGGTTTGAGGATAACTCCAGCGTTTCACTGATTTCTTCCTTTGTACCCTTCATGGCAATACGCTGCTGGATCTGCGCTCTGGCGGTTGCCGTCAATCCAGCCACACCGGTCGTAAATGTCTGACTGGAGAACAGGAACTTGATTCCGAGTGCCGCGCCTTTTGCCAGAATATTCTGAAGCCGCAGCTTATAGACGGGAGACTCCGCGATCGACTGAGACATGATGGAGAACTCATCCAGAATGACGAAAATAACCGGCAGTGGCTGATCCAGCTTCGTCGTATCAACCTGATCAATGCGCTGCTTTCCGAGCCGCGCGAAGAGTTTTTGCCGTTCCATCATTTCGGCAGTCAATTTGTCGATCAGATCGAATACCAGCTCCGTGGACTCGTCAAGCAGTACATACTTTACATGCGGAGGCAAGTGCTTGATATACCGTTTGAACTCCAGCTGCTTAAAATCCGCGAGCCACAATTCAACGTTATCCGGATGGTAATTGCGAATCAGACCGGCGATCAATGTGTGCAGCAGCGTTGATTTGCCGGAGCGGGATGCGCCCACCAGATATGTTGCAAAGTTTTCATTTTCAAACGACACGGAATGTGCCTGATCTTTTCCATCGATGCCAAAGGGAAGTTCTATCTTCTTATACTCCCTTACGTATGCCGGTCGTTCGGTCAATGAATACCGTTTGATATATTCATTGCCTACTGTTTCTTTGGCAGTTTGGTTCTTAAGAAGAGAGTCGACATATTCTGATGACAATTCGCCGTTGAATGAATACCACGTAAAATGCTGAGGGGTCCCGCCTGCAAGGGTAATGGTGTTTTCGCTCTGCGTCATTACGACCTGAATCGCATTCTGCATCGCGTACTCTGGCATGGTTTCTTTTTCTGAGCCAGATTTCTTGATGCTGTTCTGATAGGTAACGACTACGAGCGAAATCCCATACCGTTCATAGTTGGTCATGATCCTTTGCAGAAGCTCCCGGTCTCTTCCGGCAAAGGAATTTGGCCAGCCAAAAACAATGATTGTTGACAGCGGCACTTGTTGCGCAGGCTCAACACTGGCGTTGTACTCGGATACAGAATCGTGAAGCTCCAGAATCTCATCGGTGTCTGCAAATTCAGAAACGATTTGTTCCAGCGTTGCTGTCAGCTGATCCGGATTGCGAGGGATTTGCTCCATAACGCAAGAATTTTCCAGCGCTCGTAAGCTCCCCATTGATGCCGAATTAAATCGAACAGCATCCAGAACATACACCTTATGCGTCCCAACAGGGTTTTCATTTACCGTGGTCAGAACAAGATTTTGCAATGCCCTGTCCAGTTTCTTACGTTTGGACGGCGTACAGGTAACGGTCATTACATATTCCTGTGTATTGCTGATCTCAGCAGGAAGCAGCACACGTCCGCCATCTGCATCATAAAAATCGCCCATGGCAGTCTTAAGCCAACGCCGCTGCTCAGATTCAAATGCAAACGGTGCGGCGTAGGCTCCCGGCGCGATCGTCGCGGGCATTTCCTTCTTTACGGTATACGCTGTAGGCGCTGCGTTGTGCCAGAACTTCTGATTTTCCGCGACAACATCCCTGCCAAAAGCTGCGACCTCTTCACTCAGAGCATACTGGTTAAGCTCGGCTCTGTAGGTCTCTATTGCACGTTTGTGCTCTTCGATCTCAGCACTGGTTCCCGTTGCCTGCTCTGCCTTCAGCTGCGCGATCCGTTCGCTGAACTCCACCTGTTTTTTGTTGAGGAAACACTCATCGCATTTTGCCACAACAAACACTCGCTGGGCATATGGGTCGTTACTGGACTGCGGGTCGATCATCATCGCCCAATTGCGCAGCCTGTTTAGATTTACCCTGTATCCGGGAGGGGCCTCAATGGTGAGGACATTTTGGCTGTCAAGGTTTCTCTTGGCCAGTTCCTGAAAACCTTTGATTTTCAGCAGGTATTCGTCAATTTTAACCAGCTGTTCCTCGAGTTTTGCGATTCTCACAGAGGAATCCCCAGAAAATGATGCTGACAACTGCTCAATTTCGTTTTTTTCCTTTGTGATTTTGTCGTTCAACGCCTGCAGCTGTTTCGATACATTTCTATACGAGTTAATGAGCGTACTCACTTGAGGACCTCCTTCCTTTCTTTTTAGCATTTACACTCTTTTCTTGTGCAGCGGCTTTTTACGGCAGCCTTGACTGCGCTCGGTTCAAGCGTTGGGAACGAGGAGAACGGAGAATACTTCAATAGCGAAGAGTCTTTCATCAACGGATACTGTTCCTGATAAAGCCTGAATCCAATTCCATACACGTCCTGACGCATCTCCGCCAAAGCCTCCTGCTGCATCGCGTAGAATGTTTCGCCGATTTGATAAAGATATTGAATGGACGCCCACATAGCCATACCTTCATAAACAATATCTCTAGCCATTCCACTGCAAGATGCGTCATTCATCCCGTAAATGCTCATGATCTGCTTATCATCCCAGTTGAGATACTGCCAGATATGCGTCATCTCATGAACCATGGTATCTATCGTGGCCAAGCGAGGACTGCCGTTTTCGACAAGAAGACTATATTTCCCGTTTTTACGCTGCGCAAAGCCCAAGACTCTTGGTGCAACGCCAGTGGATGGTCTGAAGATCATTCCCGCGCCCTTTGCAACAGTACGTGCGTCGGACATTTTTACACGGATCGGGACGCGGTATCTAATTTCAAAGAAATCCTCCATCATTCCGAGGGTTCTGTAGAACAACTCACGGAAATCATCCGGCTTCGAAATCGCGCTGCTTGAGCAATCGTTACAGCGAATTCTTCCGTCGTTAAGCCGCTCATAGCTTACGCCGCTCAGCGGTAAGCCGCAAAAATCGCAGTGATTTACAGCCTCGAGATCCATATTCGTTCTGGCAAAAACTTCTCGTTTTCGCGCCAGAGTCAACGAATTATTCGACCATCCACGAACGCGCAGATATTTCCGTACAGCGTCAACCTGTATACGCCCGTCAATTTCCTCAAATCCGAATTTAAGGAAACACTCCCGCTGATATCTGGACTTTGTAAGCGGCGTAAGACCCATCGCCGCAAACGAGGACTCCAGATAGTCGTTATCCTCCGGCATACCCTCGTTGTCAAAAATGTCGGTTCCGTCGATCGCCACAAGATCCGGGTCATTTTCCTCCGTCGGCTGGAATTCATCTTCCGGGTGTACTTCCTCCGGATCATGCGGCGACTCCTGCGTTGTATCAGCTGCCTCGGAATCGGGGGCAGCTTGCGCTTCGCCTTCTTCATCCAGAGAGTATTCACTTGCCTCGTTTCCAGCTACAGGCGCAAGGTCAGGCTCCTCCGTTTTTTCCTGCTGTGCTGTCTGATCAAGGTCATGCGCACCGGATGCTGCCGGAGCCGTTTCCTCAGTGGTTTCAGCACCGCTGTCTGTGTGTTCTTTCTGCGTTTCAGCTTCAACTTTTTCTGCGCTTGGTATCTCGACACGCTCCGATGGTTTTCCTGCATTGAAAAGCTTACGAATTCTGTCGAGCATACGCACAATCAGATTACGCTTTTTCTTCTCTGCCGCCTCGGCAACGGAGATTTTCACCGGAACCGGGTCTTTCGACGCAGGTTCCCGCATTTTTTCATAATGCCAGTCAAGGAAATCCGCAGCAATTTCCATTAACTTCGTGAAGTTCTTTTCAATCGCATTCAATAAGCCCAAATCGATGCTGCTGTCTTCAATTACGTAAATATAGCCGTTTTCGAGAGCGCCATCCAACTTGTACAGCATATAATTCAGCATGCCATCGATGTCGTCTGGCTGCTGCGTTGAAACCGCAATGTACTGCCATCCATCAGGGAAGACGGTCTTAAAAATTTCTGACAGCAAGAGACAAATTGTAAATCTGATTTTTTCATCCGCGTCGGGAAACTTTATCCGGAGTACGGATTTGTTATGATATTTTCTGGAATAATACTCGACCGTCGGGTCTTCCAAAAAATCAACGACCTTTGCAGTTCTCAGGTTATGGCTGTCTGCCATCTCAAGATACCCTGAGGTGTCCACATGGAAATCAATCTGAATTTCTGCGAATTCAATATCTCCGACTTTTCGCTGCCAGATAATATTTCCTTGCTCGCTATCAAACACATAGCGGCGGATCTGACGATAGTACTTTCTTCCTCCATACAGGTCGGATGCGCGGCGCAAAACAACGCCGCTCTGAGGCGACACATACTTTGCGGCATAGTACTTTCCGTCATATGTCACAAACTGCCCGGGAAGAATCACCTGCGTTACATGATTGAATAATTTGGCGTCGATATAGCTTTCTTCGTTTTTCTCATCTTCCAGAATGAAGTATGCGTTTCTCAGAGAGTCCGAGAAAAACTTGTCAAACGCCTCATCCGTAATCGAGTAAACACAGGAAGATATCGTCGTGAATTCGTCCACGGTTGTCTGAATACTATGAACCGTAAAAACGCTGCTATCAGCAAATGTGTATTTGCGCAGCAGTTCCCCAAGCGCACCAAATGCGTCATCCGTTTCAATCCCGGCGAGGTGCAATTCCTGCAGGACTTCGTCATCAGAAACCGGGCGTACAACCATTGTAAGCAAAAGCTTTAAGATGGTATTTCGTTCCGTTTTGGCGTAGTCCGGCACCAGGGAAGGGACGGCATTCGGATCGGACATAAACACCTGCCGGTTGCAGCGCATATAATCCCGCAGAAGATAGTTTTCCGACAGTACGTTTACGAATGCCTGCGTTTTACCGCGTGACAAATACGCCCGCATCATGCTAAACATGTTGCAGAACTCGTCTTCAACGATAATAAAGCTCTCCTTTTGGGGGCTTGCACTCCACAGAGTCGATGAAAACTTTATCTTTTCATAAAGGCTTTTTTGCTGACTCGGCTGGTTCATATACCGGCAGATCGTAGAATAATACTGCCCGGCAATCCATTTGATATCCTTGATCGGCGCTTTTGTTTCGCTGTACCAAGCGACCTCCGGGATCTGATTTTTCACCGCGATTGCAGCCAGCTCGATGCCATTTCCCAAATACTTGGTCTGTTTATCGAATAGGCGCTGCCTGCTGAAGTCTCCATCGGCATCCCAGGATAAGCTTGTATAGCTGCAACGAGGCAGCGGCATAGCCACCACGTCCGTGATTTCGGTGCGAAGCAGATGCGAAAGCGTGTCAACCAGTCCATCCGTATAGCGATCGCAAACGCAATATGTCGGCTTCTCTTCACCTGTTTCCATTTCTTCTGAGAGAATGCTGAGCGCTACTTGGCTGGTATTTAACATGATTGACGGCTCAACCAACAGCACGAAATCCGTGCTGCTCAAAAAAGTCCGGTTACTGTTAATGACTCGCTTATCGTAAATCTGTGCGAATGTGAGGATTCCAACTTCGCATTCAGGCTCCTTGTCGGAAAGATACTCGACGCGCCACAAAGAACTCATATGACTATAGTCTTTCAGCAGTTCTCTCAGCCAGCTTTTTATGTCCTCTGTGCAGGACTTGCGCCCGCAAAGGATCAGACACCTTTTTCCTGAGAGCAATGCCGTTACCATTGGCAGCGTGACGTATGCACCTAAATCTCTATAAAACGGGTTGAAAAACACGACATTGTGCCGGTGCATCAGCTGAAAAGTTGCTTGGACACAATCGATATCCGCCGTCTTATATCGGTCATCCGTATTGAAGAATGCAGCCGTTATGCGATCCCGCTCATCCTTCGAATGCTGTTTCTCTTCCAGCAGACTTGCTGCTGACTCTGTGCCGATAAACTCGCACCCGGTATGCGCGGTAAGCAATGGTTCTGGGAGTATTTCTTCGTAGATTTCCCGAAGCTTATAATAGCTACTGATACGACGGGCATCCGCTTCATCGCCTAAAACGCTATGGGCAAACTCTTCCTTTGTCTGACCATTCATATAGTTGTAAATTTCATTCATAACGGCAACCGCCGCGCAAGGGTAAAACATCAGCCAAATGCTCGAAGTTTTCCCGAACTGCCACGTCAGACCCAGATACAAACCGGAAACACAGTTGAGCGCCACACATACGGCAAAGAAATACTTCCTGAAATTGATCCACTGTTTTTTCAGAAACCATTCATCATACTCATCATCGTACTCATAGAAGCCAAGTGAAAATGTCTCAAGGGTACGGTTGCTTTTGACAAGCTTCGTAATGATAGGTCTCAGAACTAGGCGGAGCATGCCGTATCCCAGCAGCAACGCTGCGTTCATGGTCAGAATCTCACCATTTTCCAGAAAATCCGCAAGTGCGCAGAAATCCGATGCTTTTTGAACATTTTTATTCCATACAAGCACTCCGACGACCATGAGTATGGCAGATATAAACAGCAGCGGAAATTGCCGAACCCGTCTGCTCTTTTTTGCATTGAATGCAGTTTGGAGCAACCCGAGCAGCAGGATGAATCCTATTGAAAGAAGTACCTTCGCCTCATTCATCCTCATACAGCTCCTCTCGTATAATAGCAATCTGCCCTGCAAACGGATATGGCGAATCCATAGACATGCCCGAGTTGTTAATAGCAACAGGGTATATGTCTCCGGTTACGAAGGAATACAGCTTATTTTCCAATGGGGCAATCGTTGTATCGATATCTACCCGCGTTTCCGGTCTTTTGGTCGTGAAATCCACGTTCAGGTGGTACGCCTTACTCCAAGCCTTCAGTTTTCCCAGCAACACATTGATTGCCTTAATGTGTTTGTACTTTGAGAAATGAACTGAACTGGACGCAGATTTCTTCCGATTGGATTGATCCAAGTACGAACAACCTCTTGAGTGACTGGCAATCGCACTCATATAGGAAGAATAGTCACTGGCGTTTTCGACCAGTTTGTTGTATGCGTCTTTCAGGCGTTGATTATATTTCATGATCAGGATATTCAACTCTGCCTTCTGAGACAACAGTATAAACAGTGCCGCCACTGCTACTGCGAGGATGCTGCCGCATATTACATACGATAACATACTCAGCGAAGCTTTCCGGTCTATCAGGCAATCCGACAACGCTGGGATTGCGCTTGCCAATAAGAGCAGCGCCGCCAGAATGACAGCCCAAATTGCCGGACGCTTAAGCACTCTTCCCAGAAGATTCCGTTTTACTCTCTGAGCAGCATCCTGCAGTTCTGCGTTGGACGAGACGTTCTCTTTTGGCAAGATACCTTGAATATGTACAATCTGCTGATAAATTCCGTCTGTTTCGCTTTTCAGATCCTCAGACTGGTATTTGCTCAACGGTAAGACTTCATCGGCAGAGAATGTGCAGTTCACGCGCATCTTGTCTGCGGTTTGGTCAAGTGTTCTGCTTGCAGATTTAATGGAGCCTGTTAACTCGTTCTCCGCAATTCTCTGCGCCTTCTCCCAGATCGCCGTGTCTGTAGCCGCTCCGTCCGACAGCAGATGGAACGACACCTTTTTCACCGTGCAGTCGTCAGCCTTTGGGATCTTCAAGGCAACCGGAATTTCAACTCTGAAGTCCGGCAGCCCCAGTTCCTCGCAGGCTTGTCCTTCGATGTCCTTTTTAATGCTTCGCTCTATGCTATGCTTTGCATCACGCAGCCTGTCCGCGAGCATTTGAAAAGATTCCGACATTGCCTCAGAATTCATGGAAACACCGAGCGTATACAGTCGGTATGCTTGAATGGTGCTTGAATCCCATTCGTTAATGGCCATCAGCATCACAGAATACCAGAACCCAAAATCATCCGCTTCCTTTTGAACCGGGCCTTGTTTCTCCATGTCGTACACCATGAAACGGCATATGCTCGGGAAGTGATTTCTCTTCCAGAATTCCGAACTTTCAGATTCTTTATGTGCAAGCCACGAACGCCCTATGTTTTCAGCCTGACGGCTCCTATTTCGAACCGAAATAACAAGAATCGCCGAAGGGAGTTTTCCATCGAAGGCATACTTCGCCGTCAGCTCTTTGTGTGCCTGTTCCCTTTGTGCATCTTCTATCGGCGTATATATTGTCCGGGGGGCTTTATGCGGTTCCCGAAGGATTTCGGCTTTGAACTTAATTTCAAGCGGCGGAATTCCTCCAAGCATCTGCGTCAGCCTGACGAGCGGAATCGGACTTTCTTCGACAGAATCTTCTGCGTTCCTGTTAATTAAGAAATCATATGGGTTGCGCGCATCTGATTCAAAGGCTGCCATGCAGTTATCGTCAATATACCTGATGATAACTGCGCGCCATTCCTTTTTGTCGTCTGTCAAGCTTCCTATTTCCGGAAGGGCCGTATCAATAGTGGTTCCTGCTTCTATCCATTTGCACACACCTATCCTGCCGTTGTTGATCGCTTCCGCAAACAGCGGTTGATATTGCGAAAACGCCTCCATCGTTTTTTGATTTTGAATAATCACAGAATACGTATGAATCACCACCTTTATTATGATGCGGTTTACGATTACGGTCTAAATGCAGCAATCTTCTCCTGGATCTGACGAGCCTCTTTCTTCAAGCCAAGGTCGCTAAGCGCATTTGTAATCGTGTCGCAGGTCTTTCCGAACAGAGACTCGCGATAGATGGTCGGATGCAGTTGACTTTCGAGAGCAACAGACTCCAAATGTCTTTCAAACTGATCCATAATCACTCTGCCCGCGACCTCCGGCAGTTCCTTTGCGCTGCAGAAATTAGACAAATACTTTTTGATTTCTTCCAGCTCAACTCTGAGCATTTCAATGACATTGGCTTCGTAATATGTGTCCGTCGTCGAAGACTTCTTCATCAGCATCGGCAGATCGAAGATGTTATACGAAGGCGCATTCTCCGGTCCGATACCGGGTTCTTCGATCCGGAAGGTTCTCAGCGCGGAGAACAGCATTCCATCTTCCAGCGCATTGTTCTCATTTACGTCATTGATCGTAAGCGTCTTCACCTCAGACAGAATTCTTTGAATGAGTTCCGGGTAGATTGCAATGGCGTCAAGTACTTCGTAAAGCCGGTCACAATCTGTTCCGTTAGAAACGACCAGAGAATCATCATCCATATGCAGGTGAACACTGCGAAGCTTATAGATCTTCGTGTCAGATCCTTCGTCAGAAAGATAGACATAGCGATTTGCCATTGCCCAGAAAAATGCAGCATACATTTCGTATTCCTGTTTTTTCTGATTGTCCTCATCGAGGTCCGGCATCTTCGTAATAATGTGCCACCATCTATCAATATGCGGACTGATTTCTTTGCTTCTATGGGTCTCGGGATGGACACCGGCTACCAGTTCATAATACGCCTTGAAATATTCGCCGCTGCTGCGATTATATGTAATGGACTTTTCGGGTGGGGCAAATTTACTCAGATCGTTTGCGCGCAGACCATAGAAGGACTGATAGAACATAATTGTGTTCTTGGGGATGTCTTCATCCGGAGAGCCGCCAAAGTTCATCAGTTCTTTTCGGATCAGCTGTGCGCGCGGAGATTCATCGCCCTTTTCCGGTGCCATCGCAATGTTAAATGTACAGGAATCGATCGGCTCCCGTGCCTCACCCATCGGGCTTTCGATGAACGGGCAAGAAAGCTTTCTCGTGTCCTCGATAACCTTACGGACATACTGGTTGATCAGTGCATACGCATTATCTTCTTCCTCGAAGCGTCCTTCATAATCGGCTTCGTTTTCGATTGCAGTAATAATGTCAACATCCAGCTCGCTGCCGTAGTCCCGCATGACGACGTTCTCGAAATATCCTACGATTCCCTTGTCGAACAAGTCGTTAAAATAGCGGTTGTTATTCGGCTTATCCTTGCGCATGGCATAGTCATGCACCTTAAAATAAATGTCTTTTGCAAGTTCGGAGTCGATCGAGATCGAGCTTCCGGTATAAGGCTTCTTCTTATAGATCGCGTCGAAGCATTCCTTTGTAGCGCAGACATATCTTACAGTCGTACCCTTGCTGTCGCTGTACTTTTTATAAATGTCGTTGATTGCTTTATCGAGCGTCACGACCTTGCTGTCGAAGGACTTGTAGAAGCTCTCAAACGCGCTGATAAGCGACTCGATATAGTCAATTCCCTGACCGAGGACAAACGACTGCGCACATTGCACCTGATATGTGCCAATTGTGTCGAAGAAAACTTTGAACTTCCGCTTCATTTCCTCCTGCTCACCAGTCGGCCGCTTTGTGAGCCTGGAAACAAGCGACGTTTTCCGATCAGACAGATCATCAACGGTCTCTTCAACATCTTCCGTTTCCGCAATATCAAAGGTATTTTTCTCAAACGTCTCAAAATATTGCCGGTTATCGTCTCTATCCTTGTCAACAGATTCTTTCTGCTTTTTCATCAAATCAAGGATCTTGATGAGCATATAACGAATCGCGTTGGGGTGCAGGAATTTGTTGTCGGCACTTACCAGGTACGTCTCAAGCTTGTAGTTCAGGCCAATGTTGCTCTGAGAAGCCTTTGAGCCTCTGAACATCGAATATGCAATGGTCTGGGATACTTCTTCAACATAGGCGTTCGACATCAGCCGATATTCCTCGGCAGCAGCAAAGGCATTCGCGAACTCTTCCCAGTCGTTTCCAAGGTTGTTGATCTGCTCCCGTGCATCGTCATACTTGGAGCTCAAATCGGAAGAACAGTCTTCAAGATCGTGTTCGATTTTGGAAAGTACCGCCAGCACATAGTCCTTCCACCTGTCTGCGGTTCTTGTCACGCCGTTTGTATATTTACCGGTGGACTTGATAATCGCCTTCGCAAATGCATCATCATGCTTGGCCGCAGATTCCACCTGATTGGCATAGAACGCAGAAAGAGACTGCTCCTTGGCGCTCAGACCTTGTTCTCTCTTTTGATCATTCTCTCTGCACAGTTCCTTGTAAAGGTCGTCAAAGACCATCCACTGCTTGGAAACGCACTGCTTTGTCCATTTCAAAGCAATTAGCGTTCGGATATCTTCGAAGGGATAAACCAACATAGACGCGCCAGCACCTGCATAACGGTTTCTGCCCCTTTCCTTGGCTAATTTGCGGATGGTATTGTCCTCGGAAGAGTTGCTCCGTTTATTCATGGGGCCAATGGACTGCGCATAAATGCAGTTAGCCGCATGATCCAGATACTGATCGAAAGAGTTGAGCTTTCCACCTTCTGCATTTTGCGCATCAAACAGGAAACAGAAGTCATACGGACGGACATCATATTCTTCATAACCGGTAGAAGCCGCTCTCGGGAACTGCATACGAACAGAATTCGCATACCTTTCCGGTAGCGTTGCATCGCCCTTCATGAGGAACGCATCCAATTCGCGCAGTGTCGCATAGGCGTTTGCTTTCAGGTTGTTGCGCTCTGTCTGTCCGGTAATTACTTCATAGAACACCTCTGGAAGAATGAAGAACCCTCGGGTGATGTTTGCACTCTGACGGAAATGCGTTTGCAGATAGTTCCGCGTATAAAGGGCGACAGGAAGAATAAGGCCGGAGCCGGTACCACCCGCAAGCGAACTGACAATTACAACGCGCAGCGCCTGGTCGGCCTTGTCTTCTTCGACCTTGTAAAGGCTTTGGATCGCTTCATGCAGGGGTTCCATCTTTCCAGCGCGGATCACTGTTTCCAGCGCGAGGCGAGAGATCGAACGCACCTGACCAGCGCCCTCGGTCAAAGTCTTGCCGTTCAAAATTGCATTTACCGGAAACCACGTATCCCGTGCATGCGTATCCTTATTCAGATACTCGCCCACAGTTTGCTTCGTAGACGTCTGAATGGTCTTAATGAAGGGGTTGCGTTCCTGAATGCCGCGCAGGTCATTGATATCCGTATCAAAAACAGCGAAAGCAATATTGTTGCGCTGCTCGCCCGTGACCATTTTTGATACTCTCTCAATGATCTTACAACCGGTTCCACCGAGGCCAATTAACAGTGTAGGTGCGTTCATATCTCTTCCTCCCGTTTATATTTAATTAGATTGGTTCGGGTTGCAAACATAAGTCCATTCGCCACGTTTTACCCGGATGCTCACGCCTGCACCTGTCTCAAACTTTTTAATATCTTTCTTGATTGCTTCTCCATCAAATGTTATATAGTCTTTTCCCGCAAATGCTTTCACATTTGTAATACTCATCCTGCGGTTCTTTATCGCTTTGACTGACAGCGGGGGGCACCCCGTGACGCCCTTGGGTACATATTTGATTGAGCCGGTCTGTGGAACGTAGGGAATAATGGTTGAAAGCAGATTCTTTTCAACCACGCCGCTTCGATCTTTCCGCTTTTCTCCCGGCTCGCTCGGAATGCACTTAATATATGGCTTTTTCTTGAGACTCTTAGGCAGATAATGCTTAATGAACGGCATATATCCAAGCAGCAAGAAGAGTGCAGCAAGAGATATCGTCAGCTTGACGGCGAGATCCCAATTCCGTTCCCACCACGATCGCTCATCGGTAAGCTTCAAGGTACCGTCCGTTTCACCCTGCCAGGTTTCGCTGCCAAACTGCTGCTGGTATGCGATGCGATAATTTACATCGCGATACGTGCCTGTGGACGGCTTACCGCTCGGAAATACCGGTCTGAGGATCAGTATGCCCGGTTCATCCGTTTTTTCCAGATCGGACACGTTGATCTTAAAATCCATGCCGTCCTTTTCCAGCTGCACCTGCGGCACATTGAACGCTGCCCATTGCTCAGGTGTAAAGTCACTGCCATCGATTCTGGTCATGATCTGGATATCTTTTTGTTCACTGAAGCCATCTGATGTTACGACGTAGTCCGGATTCTCTTTGATCTCAAAGGATATCTCTTTGTCCTTGTAGACATCAAACGTCAGACTGGTATCAACACTGTTGAAGTCCAGATAATGCGCCGTAACATCAATAGCCAGCGTTCCTTCTTCAATCTGGATTTTGTCTCCGTTAGAATAGACTGCGTCATGTGCAACACCATTGTTTGTCACAACTGCCTCGTAGGAAACATCTCCCAATAACGTCGACACCGCAACAGGCTCCGATGTACCCGCTTTCACAAAGCCGAAGGAAAGTGTATATTCCCCGGCAGCCAGATCTGCCCGATTTGCGGCAATCTGACCGTTGCCATCGGTGAGGTATGCGGCTACTGCTATATTGGGCTTATAGTATATTTCAACAGTTTCAGCGCCGGAAACGTCTATCGTATAATCGCCGGCAGGGAAATCGTCCTTGAACGTGGCAATCATGCCGTGCAGGTCTTTTAACGGCTGGTTGTTATAATTTGTGGCATCACATTCGCTGTATTTGACCTCAACGGGGGCTTTCGAACTCTGTATCAGACTTCCGTCGCTCCGTTCGATTCCCGTGATTTCAACATTTGCGCCTTGTGCAAAAACCGTCAGCTCAGCCATTGGAACGTCAAACGAGCAAGTCTTTGCGCTCACATTCACCTCCAACTTGTTGGAGTTAAATACGCGCGTGCAGATTTCCGTAATTCGGCTTAATATCTGTGAATTGGTCTTCGCGTCCACGTAATAAATGCCGTTGCCCGCATTCTCGGTTATGCCCGCTGCGTTTTGACCCATCCCAAGAAACATGACCTTTACATCATTTGACTTTCCGGCAAGATAGCTGTCAATTTCGGCTGAACTCATCCGGCCGTTTTCAAACTCGCCGTCAGTCAATATCACCAGCCATTTTTCTTCGGCATCCGCACCGTCCAAATCCGCATAAGCTTTCCTTACAGCGTTAAATGGTGTGCTGTCAGCGAAAGTTTTTTCGTTGTGCAATTTGGCAACATTGATATCCGCGCCATCCGCGCCATTCAATGTGATTCTGGGGGGCGCGGAAGTGCTTCCTATGTAATCGCTCATGTAATAGACATTCATTTTGTCCGTCTCGCCAAGCATGGCAGAAAAAACTTCCATGGAATATTTGGCGCGGCACCACGTATCTGTTCCTGAATACATACTTCCTGAGTCGTCGTAGACCACATTTATAACTCTTGTTGGAACGCTTGCCGTTGCGCTTGCACCAACCGGGACAGCACAAAGTAAAAGAAGGATGCAGGAAATGACCGTGCATAAGATACGCTTCATCTTCATTCAACTCCCTTTAATGGAAAATGAGGGTTCAAGTGTTTCAAAACGATTTGAATTGCTTGCTGCAAATAGTTCCTGTCGTTATATTTGAAAATGCCCCCCTTTATCGTTTTTAGCTGGTTCCTGCATCGGTATGTACTATAATATCCGCGTTCACGCCCCGGCGGGCGAAGTCATTTGATCCTGCTTCATTACCATAACGAGTGATGCAACCGTCTGCTTATCCTTTATGAACAATGGTCTGCCCAGTGAAGCAGGCGTGTCTGCAAAACCAATGAGTACCATAGTCTGGATATGTCCAACTAAATCAGGCACATACCTCAATGTATTTGTGCCTCAAATATTTTCATAAAGTAAGCTCCTTGACGAAAAAAGCTGTGAAGTCCTTGATTTCTCATGGCTTCACAGCTTGATATGACGGAAAAACTGACGGCTATTCTATCATGACTGGGTTCAACTTCTCCATGTTCTGTTTCTTTAACTCAATAGATGAGTGTACATATCTATTCAATGTAATATTTACATTGGAATGCCCCAGGATTTCACTTAAGCTCTTGATCTCAAATCCAAGTTCAACACATCTCGTCGCAAAGGTGTGCCGCAGTGCATGGTAATTTGCATGTTTGATTCCAGACGCTTCTACATAGTTCCTGAAGCGGTTTTGGAGTGTGCGCGGTTCGATAAATTGATCTTTATCTCCAGTCAAAACAAATGCCTTTCGATCTGTCTGAAACTGCACCGCATATTGTATGAGAAACTGAGGCAGTGGGATATCTCGTTTTGAACATGCACTTTTAGGTTCTGTAATAATCACCTTCGTTTTCGTTGCCATGTTTTGCGGCGCTTGAATACGTTGCATGGTTTCTCTGACCTCCAGAATACCACTGTCCAGTCGAAGGTGTTCCCAACGGAGTGCGCACGCTTCGCCGATTCGGATACCAGTATAAAGACAAAGTAGAACCGTGAACTTTGTAAGATCTGTGTCCTGCATTAAAATGCATTCCAGTTGTTGCTGTTCTTTTTTTGATAATACGCGCATATCTTTTTTGCTTCTCTTTACGGATAGACTGGCGGGTGAGCAATTCACGGGATAGCCATTCCCCAGTGCATAGCGTATGGAACTTTTCATGACAACTATAATATCTGACACACTCTTGGTTGAAAGCCCTCCGCTTCCGTCCAGTCTTCCGTTTTGAAGAAGATAATCAATGCATTCTTCAAGGAGAACGGTGCTTATCTCACTGATTGGGTAGCTCCCCAGGAGTGGCTGTATGTGACGCTTGACAAGATGATTGTATCTTGAGAAAGTTGATTCCTTCACACGGTTTTTGGAAGAAAGCAGCCACGCTTTTAGAACCTCGTCATATAAAGCAGATTGAGTCGCTTGACTGCTGGATGACCGAATTGGGGCAGATGCGTTCTCTTTCAGTTTTGCTTTCGTTTCAGAATAACTTTTTCCATAGACATAACCGTACTGTATCTTTCCGTGAAGTGTACGACATTTAACATAGCGGCCTTCCCAACGCCCATCTTTTCTCTTGTAGATATTCTCGCCTCTTTTTGACATTTACGACAGCTCCTTTCGTGCCGATCGTCGACGGCGAAATTGACGGCGCATGGCTGCGAAGTACACTCATCTCATGCGTGAAACAGGTCTCAGCTGGAACATTGATACAGATTTTCCCGTTATTTTGACTTTTTGCCTTCGTCGCCTTGACGAAAACGACCGGAATTTGTATAATTATATCTGTATCTGTTGCCAAAATGAGCGTCGTCAAGGAGCTTACTTTACGAAAACCAGAGCGTCAGCTGCCCAAAAAGAGGGCAGTTATTTTTTTAATCTCAGCCCTCTATGACGGCGCACAGATTATACCTCTAATTATTATAACATCTATAAACCCATACATCAAGAAAATATGCATTTGTGTTCTAATACAGTTGACTGGTTTATAGGCTAAAATATAATATGTGGAGGTGAAGTGATGACAGACAAGGAGTTTTCCCTGAGACTGGCCAAGTTGAGAACGCAAAAGGGCGTTTCGGCTCGTGACATGAGCCTTTCAATGGGTCAGAATCCGGGTTATATCAACAATATTGAGACCGGGAAGTCTATGCCGTCGTTAAGTGGCTTCTTCTACATCTGCGATTATCTTGATATAACCGCAAGGGACTTCTTTGACGATGGGAATGAATATCCCGAACAACTCAGAACGGTTTTTCAGGATATGCAGAGATTAAGTCCTGAACAGATACAGAATATTCATGCCATCGTAAAGGGGCTGCTCCGATAGGCACATGCCATTCTGTCACCGATACAGCCAAAGAATCACGAAATCCGCACAGCCATGTCAGCCTTATTATTTGCTTGGACGGCGTGCCTCTATGCTACCGGCAAGCCGCTGTACAAATGCAAGTCCGGTTCTTCCTTGAAGTCATCTACGCCGCGTCTGCCATATCGTGCGCGACCCGCGCTGTGTAATAGCTGTTCATCGTGCTTGGTGCGTTGAACAGCATTGCAAGCAGGTATTGCCGGATGTTGCGAATCCGTGTTGTGT
>ERZ839767.3265-NODE-3265-length-18936-cov-3.550130_pt1 | contig 18936 bp, 19 predicted proteins | sample MGYA00519879_ERZ839767 | MGnify/ENA primary metagenome ERZ839767 (study PRJEB31850, sample SAMEA3708852) | human gut metagenome | biome: human gut; feature: human-associated habitat; material: faeces | place: China | collected 2014 ...
TGAGACTTGAATAACTTTCAAAATCACCTTTTTCTATCTCTTCTCTGGAAACCTTGAGGATCTGATCAATCCTCTGAAAATCGATCTTATTTTCACAACACAAAACACAGGCTTCACTTTCCAGTGCCGCCCGCACCTGAAAATGTTCGCGGATCGTTTTTTCATTCACTCCAAGAACTACTGCACGTTTATTTCGCTCCAGTTCCAGAAGTCCATCTCTTGCCAGAATCTGAAAGGCTTCTCTTGTAGGTGTAATGGACACTCCAAGTTCCTGCGCAGTACTTTCCAGTGTCAGAATTTCCCCCGCCGGAATTTTTTTTGAAAGAATTGCCTCTCTAAGATTCGCCGCAATCTTTTCTCTTATGGGTAAAGTCTTTATTGGTTTAAGTCCCAGCATGTATATACTCCTGTTCTTATAGATCTTTTTTATTTAGATGAATATTAACAGTATTCTATTCTAGCGTATTTTTACTGTATTGTAAATTCCCATTAAGACAGGTACCCACATTCTTGCAGGAGACTTAACTGACTTACACATTTTATAAATACTGGCTGAACTCAACCTTCTCCTTATTCGGTCCCTCAATAGTAAAGAACTTCACACCATTCTCCCAGAACGGCAGGAAATGGACTTCATCATTGGTAGTATTCATTCCTGCTGCTGTCACCATCTCGTGGACTTTCTCGATATCCTTCACATCAATGGCAACATGATCGATGGCACCGGATTCCATTTTTGCTGCTTTGTTCTCGTAAGTCTCGATCACAAGATTTCCAAGCTTCAGGAAAGCAACCTTCTCATTGGCAACTTCGTTTACGGTCTGAAAAGCAATCTCAAATCCCAGTGCTTCATAAAATTTAATGGTTGTCTCAATGTCATTGGTCGGCACCCCTACGTGCTGAACTCCGTTCATCTGATCTTTTAAATTCATTTCAAAACCCCATCCTTTCTTCCACCTGTGCAAGCTCCGGCATTGCCGGGATCGCACCTTTTTTCTCCACACAGAGACTGGCCACTGCATTGCCGAAACGGGCAAATTCCTTCAGATCCTCCTGGGTCAGCTCGTCCAGATGTTTCTCTGCTGTGCTGACTTTGTACAGGAAACCGCCCCAGAAAGAATCTCCGGCTCCGTTCGTGTCTGCGATCTGTCTCACTGTAAATCCCGGTACCATACAGCCGCCATCCTTGCCGTAAAGATATGCTGCCACTCAAAATGTGATTAAACATACTCACATCGAGATAATGCGGATTCTCACGAATACCGCTTACTGTTTCTTTGTGTATGCTTTTGAGTAACCGGAGTTATCTCTACTCACAGATCCTAAGTACACTCCACAGCCGTTAATTCCCGAAATAGCCTTCGGTACATACTTACGTTTGCGGGATCATGCAACTTCGTAAGTCTCTGCATCTCTCAGATTCCGTGCTGCATTGAGATCTCTGTCCTCAATATATCCACATGTGCATCTGTAGATCCTGTCTGAAAGTTTCAAATCTTTTTTAATACAGCTGCAGCAGTGGCAGATCCTGGAAGATGGATACCATCGGTCAACTACCCTCAGTTCGATTCCATATTCAGCACATTTTGTTTTCAATTTTGTCCGGAATTCATAGAATTTCTGGGACGCAACTGCTTTTGAGAGATGCCGGTTCTTCATCATCCCGGATATGTTCAGATCCTCAATCGTTATATGAGACGGCTTGGTTTTCACTATCTCAGATATTACCTTGTTGATATGGTCTGTACGGATATTTTCTATATGGTGATGAAGTTTTTGTACCTTAAGCTTTTGTTTGCGTATATTTGCTTTCTGAGTGGGCTCTCCTTTCTTTAAGTTCTCATATTTACGGGAAAGCTTTCGCTGTGCCCGTCTTAATTGTTTCTCAAGTTTTCTGATCCGTGCTGTTTTATTGATATTTCTGTATACAGTTCCATTTGACACAACTGCAAAGTCTTTCAGCCCCAGATCAATTCCGATCCCATCAGTGAAATTTCCAGCTGCTTCCGGAGCAGGTATATCGACAAGTGCAGACACATAATATCTGCCTGCTTTCATGGAAACTGCCCCGCTTCGGATCACATATCCATCCTTAGAGGCCGGAATGTAACCTTTTTCTTTCAGCCTTACCCAGCCAAGTGTTGGGATCTTGATCCTGTGACGTTCACAGAGACAGTCTTTGAGATTATTCTTTACAAAATACATTTTTACATCAGATCTTCCTTTTTTCTTATATCTCGGGAAACTACTCTGATGATGAAAAAATCTTGAAAAAGCGGTACAGGCATTTTCGATTGCATTCTTTACCGATTTGGAACTGACTTCTCTGATCCAGAAATATTCCGGATGCCTTGGAAGGTATTCATTGTTCAGCCATACACTGAACGACTTGCCGCTCATAAATCTTTCACCGGCATCATAACGTTCTTTATTATGAAACAGGTAGAAATTATAAATATATCTGCATGTGCCGATTGTCTTATGTATTTTGATCTTCTGCTCTTCTGTAGGATTGATCTCTGTCTTGAAGCTCTTCAGCAATCTCCTCATCCTTTTCTATCTGTTTTTTATACTTACGAAGTCCATATAATCTACAGGAAAACACATGAAGGATGGAAATAATATCCTGTACAAGTTCTTCCTGTGGTGACAGTTCTTCATTGTTCACCACCAGTATCGTTGTGTGGAATTTCATGCAGAATCTTTCAAACCAGTCGTATCCAAAACGGATAAATCTGTCTTTATGCGTGATCACTATGGTTTTGACCTTCTGCTCCATGACTTCGTCCAGTAATCCATTCCATTTCCTGCGGTTATAATTAAGTCCGCTTCCATAGTCTTCAATGCACTGGTCTACGATCATTCCTCTGGCATTACAGAACTGACGCAGAAATGCTGTCTGATTTTGAAGATCATCCCTTTGGTTTTTGGTAGATACTCTTGCATAAATAACATCTTTTCGTTTATCATATTCTATATTTATACCTTTAAATTGAAGATACTGGTCATATGTGTAATAACGCCTGTCTGTTGGAGTTCGGTTTGCTTTTAAGATTCCCTCTCTGTCCCATCTCTGAAGCGTTTTTACAGAAACACCTAATAATTCCGCAAAATCTTTTGGTTTATAATTTGTGATATTTGATGTGTCCATAATATACCTCCATAAGTATATTTAAACACATTTAATATCTTTTTACAATATATTTAGTTACTTATATCATCCTCCTTCGCCGCCACGAGTAACTGCCACAACTTTCACGCCCTGGCTGTACAGTGCTTCTGCTGCTTCCCGGACATCCTTATGATCTGTCAGAAGCTCCGTTTCCTCATCTGAAATCTTCATGAGATCCACATAGGGTACCAGACTTCTCATATGCCTCTTCGCGGTCGCTTCATCCGGCCACAGAGATGCACGGTAATTGGGATCGTAAGAAATCACGCTGCCCTTGTTTTTCGCTCTTTTTACCGAATAAAACGTGGTATCTCTTGCAGGCTGATCCGTCAGGGACAGGGATCCGACATGAAAAATATGGGTATTATCCAACACATCCACGTCCACTTCTTCCTTCTGGATCTTTGTATCTGCTCCCGGTTTTCTTGCAAAAGAGAAGCTGCAACTGCAACATTGGCAGGTGCACCGCCCGGATTTCTGGCATACAGCATCTGTCCATCCTCATTGATATCCTGAGATGTAAAATCGATCAGGATCTCACCAAAGGTTGTGATATCATAGATGGATCTTTTCACAGCATCTCCTGTGTCCACAATAAGGTTCTGATCAAGCAGCTGAAAAAGGATCTTCTCACATTCTTTCTCATTATCTGTATGTATATGAAGCTCTCCCCCATCAAACTCAGGCATACTTAAGACCCCAAGCATAGACTTTGCATTTACAACATAACGGCCGTAACATAATTCTACATCACAGGGGATGGATTCTGCAATACTTACTAGCTTTCTTGCATTCTGCATTGTGCCTAAAATTACTTTTACTATCATTTTTGTCTACTCTCCTATGCAAACAGGCTGATCACAACAGCACAGACCAGACCTGTTACTCCTACGATAGTTTCCATCATTGTCCAGGATTTCAGGGTTGTTTTCTCATCAATCTCAAGAAGGGAACCTACCAGCCAGAATCCGGAGTCATTTACATGGCTGAATGCCGTTGCGCCTCCGTTGATGGCACAGACCATTGCTGCCAGATAAACCGGTGACAGGTCGGCAACTCCGGGCATAGCAGCCATAATTCCTGCTGCTCCTCCTCCGACAACTATTACTTTATCCATCTTTTGTCAGCCTTTCTGTATCACATTTTTCCGTCGTCAAGAACTTTCCAGTTCTTAATGAGATAATCCACAAGTGATATTACCGTCAGAGCGATAGCCGCATAGATAAATATATTTTCGATAATATCTATCACTTCACCGTCAAAATTCACAATAAGGAGCACTGACATCACCATCTGGACAGTGGTCTTAATCTTGCCCCACCAGCTTGCAGCGAGCACAATGCCCTCATTTGCGGCAACAAGTCTGAAACCACTTATGATAAACTCTCTGCTTATGATAACAATAACTCCCCATACCGGCATAGGATTATCAGGTATAGATACAAAACATATGAGTGCCGTGCTGACAAGCAGTTTATCTGCAAGCGGGTCCATAAACTTTCCGAAGTTTGACACAAGATTGTATTTCCTTGCGATAAATCCGTCAAGCGTATCCGTAAGTGATGCTATGATAAAGATTGCAACGGCAATATACTTAGAATTTCCGACAACATCCGTAAGCATAAAAAATGCAAAGAACGGTATCATTATAACTCTCAACATTGTTATTTTATTTGGTAGATTCATACTGTGATCCTCTCATTCTATTATTTCGGCTATAAGGTCATACTCATCTGATCTTGTTACCTCGACCTTAACAAAATCGCCTGAATCAAGATTGTAATCTGACTGAATGAAAACATATCCGTCAACATCCGGAGCATCCATATATGTTCTCGCAATATATACTCCTTCGTCTGGAAGTCTTCCCTCTATCATTACCTCGTATATTTCTCCCACTCTTGAATTACTCTTGTCAAAAGCAATATCCTGCTGTATCTGCATTATCTCGTCACGCCTTGCTTCTTTGACTTCCTCGTCTATCTGACCGTCCATCTCAGCCGCAGGTGTGTCTTCTTCTCTTGAATAAGTAAATACGCCGAGCCTGTCAAACTCCATTTTCTTTACAAACTCTTTTACCTGCTCAAAATCATCTTCCGTTTCACCCGGAAATCCCGTTATAAGAGTTGTCCTAAGTGCAATGTCAGGGATTTCCTCTCTGAGTTTTGCAACAGTTTTTTCTATCTGCTCCCTGTTCGTCCATCTTCCCATTCTCCTAAGCACATCATCTGAACCGTGCTGGATAGGCATATCAAGATAATGGCAGACTTTCGGAAGATTTTTTATCGCAGATATAAGCTCATCCGTAATCTCCTCAGGATAACAATATAATATCCTTATCCATTTAAGCTCATCAATCTTAGAAAGTTCCTCTAAAAGCTTTGGCAGACTCTTTTCGCCATAAATATCCTTACCGTAAAGGGTAGTCTCCTGTGCGACAAGGATAAGTTCCTTTGCTCCGTTTGCAACAAGATGTTTTGCCTGTGCGATAAGATTATCCATTGGAACACTTCTGTAATGACCTCTGACTTTTGGAATAACGCAGTAGGTACAGCACTTGTCACATCCCTCAGCAATCTTTAAGTACGCATAGTAACCGCCTGACATACTGTCTCTGTCGGTAAGCGGTGTCGGAAGATAATCAATGTCCTTTAAAGACTCTAAAACTCCTTTGCCGCCTAAAGCTTCATTTATCTTTTCTGATAAATCCTCATATCCCATCGTTCTGACAATAAGGTCAACTTCAGGAATATCCTCCTTAATCTCATTGTGGTACCTCTGTGCAAGGCAGCCCGCTGCAACCAGAAGTTTGCATCTTCCCTCCTTGTAACCACCCATCTCGATAAGCGTGTTGATGCTCTCCTCTTTTGCATCACCTATAAAACAACAGGTATTTACAACAATAACATCCGCATCCTCAATATCATCCGTAAGGACAAAACCGTTTTTTCTAAGAGATGTAATCATCATCTCACTATCCACAAGGTTCTTATCACATCCCAATGATACAAAAAATATATTCACTGTATTCCTCTTTTCTATAATTATTCTTCAACTGAGCTTACACAGTTATGCATAAGCATTGCGATAGTCATAGGACCTACTCCGCCCGGAACAGGTGTTATCGCACCGGCCTTTGGCTCTACATCTGCATAATCAACATCTCCACAGAGTTTCCCGTTCTCATCTCTGTCCATTCCGACATCAATAACAACAGCCCCCTCTTTGATATAATCGGCAGTTACAAATTTTGTCTTACCTATCGCAACGATAAGTATATCCGCACGTTTTGTAACTTCTTTTAAATCCTTTGTATGTGAATGGCAGATGGTAACAGTTCCGTTTTCCCTAAGCAAAAGCATAGACATAGGTTTCCCTACGATATTGCTTCTTCCTATGATAACGCACTCTTTACCGTCAATCTCTATATCAGAACGCTTCAAAAGCTGAATGATACCTGCCGGTGTACATGAAACAAAACCTTTCTGTCCTATGCTAAGTCTTCCGACACTCTCAGGATGGAAACCGTCAACATCTTTTTCAGGTGCGATAGTCTTAATAACCTTATCCTCATCAATATGATTAGGAAGTGGAAGCTGAACCAAAATTCCATTAACTGAGTCATCTTTATTTAACTTCTCTACAAGTTCAAGAAGCTCTGCTTCCGTAGTCTCCTCCGGAAGTTCATACGCAAGTGATCTTATGCCAACATAAGCACAAGCCTTTTTCTTATTGCCAACATAAACAGTTGAAGCCGGGTTATTACCAACCTGAATAACCGCAAGAGTAACCTCAACACCCTTTTCCTTAAGAGTAGCCACTCTCTCCTTGAGTTCATCCTTAATCTCCTGTGAAATCTTCTTACCATCAATTATCTTTGCCATATTATGTCGTTTCCTTTCTGTCATTTATCTAAACATTAAAAACACTTCCACCCACAAACTCACGCATAAGCGAATTTTTAGGTATTCCCTCACTGTTTATCGTAAGGAAATAATCAAGGAATTTAAGCAGCCTTTTTGCTTCTATATACTCCGGTGCATCCTTTGGTATTCCAAAGAGTATCGCTTCGGCATATGGTTTTAATACCGCAAGCTCATATATGAGTGCCGAATTGAACATCACATCTGCTTCCTCCTGGAACGGGAATATATATTTGTCCTCCCCCCTCCTTACCGACGGCCACATTGAGATGGTTTTTGCTGCCGATGAACCTCTCGTTCTCGCATCTCTTACCATTCGTCTTATAAGTCTGCCGTCAGTTGTCGATATTCTATTGTGCTCATCAATATTTAACTGGGTAAGTGCACTTATATATATCTTAAACTTACTTTCTTTCGGGAGTGAATATGAAAGTTTGTCATTTAAGCCGTGAATACCCTCAAGCACAAGTATATCATCCTTTCCAAGTTTTAGAAAATCACCTTTGTATTCCCTATGTCCCGTAAGAAAGTTAAATACCGGCATCTGAACGGTCTCTCCGGCTAAAAGTGCAGTCATATCCTTGTTGAACTGCTCCACATCTATAGCTTCAAGACATTCAAAATCATAGTTTCCGTTTTCATCTATCGGCGTATCTTCCCTATTTTTGAAATAATTGTCGAGCGAGATAGGATGCGGTGTTATGCCAAATGTCCTAAGCTGAATGGATAATCTGTGCGAAAATGATGTTTTTCCTGATGATGACGGTCCGGCTATCATCACAAACTTTTTACTCGCATCCCCGGCTATCTTTTCCGCTATCTGTGCGATTTTCTTTTCCTGTAATGCCTCCTGCACAAGAATAAGGTTTGATGCCCCTCCATTTGCAACAATTTCATTTAACGCTCCTACAGTTCTTACATTAACCACTTTCCCCCAGTTTCCGGCTTCCTGAAGTGTCTTAAACAGCTTCGGACTCGGAACATGATTTTTCACTTCCGTAGGAGTTTTCTGGTTTGGCATATTCACCATAAAACCATTATCATACTTTTCTATCGTGAAATATTTAAGTAATCCGCTGCCTGATGGCATATAGCCGTAATAGTAATCCTCAAAACCGTCAAGTGAATAGATATTTGCCGTTGACACTCTCCTATACTCAAACAGTTTCTTTTTATCATACATCTTGTGTTTTTCAAAAATATCCGATGCTTCCTGAGTGCTTACTACACGCTTTTCAAAAGGTATATCCTTTTTAACAAGCTCGTGCATCTTTTCCTCGACTTTTTTTAAAATTTCATCCGTTATTTCAATGCCCTCTGCTTCACAGTAGCAACTGTCACCTATCATATATTTTATAAATACATTTTTGAGCGGCATATCCTTACACACTTCGTAAAAAGCATCCAGCAACAGCAGATTTACGCCTCTGACATATGTTTTGTGACCGTTTGGGTCCGAAATATCTAAAAATTCTATCTCACAATCAGTTTTTATCTTTTTATTTAACTCGATAAGCTTTGCACCCTGTTTTGCCAAAATTATGTCATATTTGCAATTATCTTTAAAATCTTTTGAAACTTCTCCATATGTAATCCCGGTCTCATATTCCTTTGTTACGCCGGAAACTGTCACTTTAACCATATCCACACTATCCCTTTCCGCTCACAAAATTTTATTTACTGCATCCTGCATATTGTCTTTAACAATAAATCATATTCAGCAATTATCTTTTGTTTACTTATTTCTTCATCGGACATACCGCTTTTTTTTAGTGAAGCCATCACTTTTTCCATGCGTTCTTTTTCCTTAGCCAGAAATTCAGCAAAGACATCATTCTTTGCAGCTATCAGGTATTTTCCATATACATAATCAGCTTCATCGTATGTCTCATCAATATTTTTTATACTTCCGGAATGATTTATTTCCGCAACTTCTTTATTATGCTGTCCTAAACATTCCATCATGTCTTTTCTTACGGCCCTTATTACAACATAGTATTTTCCCATGTCAAAAACCATCTTTTCCATATCTATGAAAAAACCGAGTTCATGAAGACATCTTCTGACAAGATATATTTCTGACTGCGGTGATAAAACAAGTTCACCTGCACTAATCGTCTTGTCTTTCTCTTTCATAAGAATATCTCTTATCAAAGCACCTCCCATACCGCTTATAAGTATGGTATCAGCTTCGCCGCTTTCAAGTTTATCAAGACCGTTTGAAAGTCTCGTCTCTATCTTATCCGTAAGTCCCGCTTGTCTTATATGGCTTTTTGCCTTTTCTAACGGACCTTTATTTATATCCATGGCAATCCCGCATCTTGCCATTTTATTTTCAATAAGATAAATAGAAGTAAAACCGTGGTCACATCCTATATCCGCAACAGTTCCTCCCGTGCTTACACATGATGCGACCGTTTCAAGCCTTTTAGAAAGTTTTGTCTTACTCAAGATAATCCTTTAATTTACGGCTGCGGCTAGGATGTCTTAATTTTCTAAGTGCTTTTGCTTCAATCTGACGGATACGCTCTCTTGTTACCTTGAACTCTTTTCCTACTTCCTCAAGTGTTCTCGCTCTGCCGTCCTCAAGACCAAAACGAAGTTTAAGAACTTTCTGTTCTCTCTCCGTAAGAGTTCCAAGCACCTCATCAAGCTGTTCTCTAAGTAGTGTAAACGCTGCGGCTTCTGCCGGTACAGGTACATTGTCATCCTGGATAAAGTCACCAAGATGGCTGTCCTCCTCCTCACCGATAGGAGTTTCAAGTGAAACCGGTTCAAGCGATATTTTCTGAATTTCCCTTACCCTGTCAACAGGCATATTCATATGTTTCGCTATCTCCTCAGGCTGTGGCTCTCTGCCGAGTTCCTGAAGAAGCTGTCTTTGCACTCTCACATATTTGTTTATCGTCTCAACCATGTGAACCGGAATACGGATTGTTCTCGCCTGGTCTGCAATGGCTCTTGTTATGGCCTGGCGAATCCACCATGTAGCATATGTGCTGAACTTATATCCTTTTTTATAATCAAATTTTTCAACTGCCTTTATAAGACCTAAGTTACCCTCCTGAATAAGGTCAAGGAACAACATTCCTCTGCCGACATAACGCTTTGCGATACTTACTACAAGTCTTAAGTTTGCTTCTGCAAGTTTTTTCTTTGCCTCTATGTCACCATTTTCCATACGCTTTGCAAGCTCTACTTCCTCATCAGCAGAAAGAAGCGGAACTTTTCCTATCTCTTTAAGATACATACGAACAGGATCGTCAATACTTACTCCGTCAGGCACCGAGAGGTCGATATTTTCAATCTCGTCCTCGTCAGGCACTTCGCCGCTCTCCTCAAGTTCAAGGATAAGTGCATCATCGTCGGCATCGTCCTTGTCATCTGAAATTCTCAGTACATCAACACCGCTTGCCTCAAGCAGATCAATAACCTTTTCCGTCTTTTCTTCATCAAGCTGAACATCAGCCAGGAAATTGTTGATTTCTCCAAGCTCCAGCACATTTTTCTTGCTCTTTGCAAGCTCTTTCAAAGCAATAAGCTTCTGTTGAAATTTCTTCTTTTCTTCTTCGATATTCTTTTCTTCTGCTTTCTTAGCTGCAGATTTTTTCCCTGTGCTTCTAGCCGGTTTCTTCTCTGTTGCCATATTGTTCCATCCTTTCTTTTATGTAACAAACTTCATCATCTACCGTATAAATGACTTCGTTTATACTCTAACCATCTTTTAGAGAAATATGCATTTTATCTCTGTTCTGAATTTTATTTTTTTCAATCATTAGCGACTGAAGTTTTGTTATATCTGTCAGATTTTTTAATTTTTTATCAATACTGTATTCTTTTATCTTAAACACCAGCTCATTGAGTGCTCTCTCTTTCTCATCGCTGTTCATATTGACCTTAAATGTTGTCTGAAAAATATCCGCTATCTCTTTCTGCTCGTCTGCTTCCTCAAAATGATTTACTATCCTTGCCGGAATAACCTCACCCTTTTCAAACTGTTCATATAAAAGTTCTGCCGCCTTTTTATACGGTTCTTCCTCAAAATCTTCTCTGCCAACGATATCGCTTACTTTCCCAAAAAGCTCAGGGCTGTCTACAAGCCATGAAAGCAGTAATTTATATGAATATTCTATTCCTTTTTCCTTAGGTTTCCTGCCGTTTTTCTGATATCCATCACTCTGACTAAATGTTTTCTTTGTCCTGCTTGAAGCCATATTCGCATTTTTTATGACAAGCCCCCGCAAATCTTCTTTTTTTATTGAATATTTTGCTGATAATGTCTCGATATAATTGTCTCTCTGAACCTTATCTTCAAACACGAGAAGTTTTCTTGCCATCTCGTGGTCGAACTTTGTTTTTTGTTCAGGATCAGTTATATCATAGTTTTTTCTGAGAACCTCTATCTCAAACAAAAATGCGTTCTGTGCATCATTTATCCGCTTCTCAAACTCCTCATTTCCAAGAGCTTTTATAAACTCATCCGGGTCTTTATACGGGTCCATGTGGATAACTCTGGCGTTTATTCCTGCATCCCTGAGCATCGGTATCGCTCTCAATGCTGCTTTGATACCTGCCGCATCGCTGTCATATGTAAGAAGCACCTCATCGGTATATCTTTTAAGTATGACTGCCTGCTCTGAAGTAAATGCCGTTCCCAGCGATGCCACCGCATTTGTAAAGCCTGCCTGATGCAGTGCTATAACATCCATATATCCCTCGCAGAGAATGATATTTTTTCTTTTTCCAAGTTTTGCGTAATTCAGACCAAATAAATTTTTACTTTTATTGAACAAAATAGTTTCCGGCGAGTTCAGATATTTTGGTTTTGCATCACCCATGACCCTGCCGCCAAAACCGATGACTCTGTTGTTTATATCCATTATCGGAAACATTACCCTGTTCCAGAATTTGTCATAAGCACCATGCTCGTCTATCTTAAAAAGCCCTGTCTCACTTAGCTCTCTGTCAGAATAACCCTGATTTTTAAGATAGCCATAAAGCTCTCTGCCGCCCTGACCTGAATATCCAAGTCCAAAATGCATTATCGTCTCATCACTGAGTCCCCTGTTTTTAAAATAGTCATACCCCTGTTTTCCGCCCGGAGACTTTAACTTTGCATAATAATATGCTGCCGCTTTTGCATTTATCTGTACAAGTGTACTCCTGAGATTTTTCTGTCTTTTCTGTTCAGGTGTCAGTTCCGTCTTTGGAAGTTCTATACCTGCCTGTTCAGCCAAAAATTGCATCGCTTCGGGAAATGTATAATTTTCATATTCCATAACAAATGTGATGACACTTCCTGCCACTCCGCATCCAAAACATTTATACATCTGCCTTGCGGGATTTACACTGAACGACGGTGTTTTTTCACTGTGAAACGGGCACAGTCCGACATAACCGCTGCCCGAACGCTTCAGATTTACATATCTTCCTATAATCTGAACGATGTCACTTCCGGAACGAACTTTTTCAATCTGTTCCTCTGTGTAATACATATGCTCTCTGAAACCTCCTATCAACAAAATAACTAACATAAAACGCACACGCACAAATCTTGTGTCATGTTACCCTCTATGTTAGTTATTCGACATTAATTTTAAATTTCCTTTTTTAATCTGAATTTTTTAATTTAAAATTACAAAACCATCACGCAAGTTCTCCGATATAGTAAAATCCTTTGCTCTCGCAGAGTTTTACATCTACTATACTTCCTATAAGTGACTTGTCCCCCTTAAAATGAACAAGATAATTTTTGCTTGTTCTTCCGGTCACAAGTGTGGCATCATGGTCGTTTATCTCCTCGACAAGAACTTCCTCCACTTTTCCAACATCCTCTGCTGCTTTCTTTGCCGCTATCTCCTGAACCTTTGCGAGAAGTCTGTCAAATCTTTCCTTTACAACAGCCTCATCAACCTGTTCTTCCATTGCGGCAGCAGGTGTTCCCGTTCTCTTGCTGTAAATAAAAGTGAACGCACTGTCGTACTCCACTTTTTTGACTACATCCATAGTCTGTGCAAAATCTTCTTCTGTTTCTCCCGGAAAACCTACTATTATATCGGTAGAGAGTGCTATATCAGGAACGGCTTTTCTTATCTTTCTCACAAGTTCAAGATAGCCCTCTTTTGTATAATGACGGTTCATTTTCTGTAAAAGCCTGTCACTTCCTGACTGTAACGGAAGATGCATCTGCTTACATACTTTCTTTGACTCACCGAGATACTCTATAAGTTCATCTGAAAGATCCTTTGGATGGGAAGTCATAAATCTAATCCTCTTAAGTCCCTCTATCTTTTCAACTCTCCTCAAAAGTTCTGTGAAAGAAATAGGATTTTCAAGATTTTTACCGTATGAATTTACATTCTGACCGAGAAGCATAACCTCTACAACGCCGTCTTTTACAAGACACTCTATCTCGGCGATTATATCCTCAGGCTCTCTGCTCCGCTCCCTGCCCCTCACATATGGCACTATACAATAGCTGCAGAAGTTGTTGCAGCCAAACATAATATTTACACCACTCTTAAAATGATATTTTCTCTCAACAGGAAGTTCTTCAACTATCTCTGTCGTGTCTTTCCACACATCTATTATCATTTTTTTTGACTCTGCCCGGTCAAGCACTTTCATCGAAAGAAGTTCTGCAAATTTGAATATATTGTGTGTTCCAAAGATAATGTCCACATTTCTGTAACTTTTCTTTATCTTCTCGACAACACTCTCCTCCTGCATCATGCAGCCACAGAGCATAGTTATCATTTCAGGATTTTTATTTTTAATCTTTTTTAACTGACCGAGTCTGCCATAAACCTTGAGATTTGCATTTTCTCTTACGGTACAGGTATTAAATATTACAAGGTCTGCGTCCTCATCCTCAACAACCTTATATCCTATCGTCATCAGGATACCGATTATCTTCTCTGAATCCCTCGCATTCATCTGGCATCCGAATGTATTTACACAGCAGGTAAGTTCTCTGCCTTTTTCTTCTTTTTTAAGTTCCATCCAATGTTGCAATTTCTTTATGAAATAATACTGTCTTTCCGGTTCTTCCTGCGGCGGCGGCAATGTAATGTCAATATCTTTTATTTCTTCTTTTATCGTATCATAATTCATCTGTCGTTTACCTCAGCTTTCATTTTTGTATCATTGTTTTTGTCGTTGTCAGGATAATTCTATTATCGTTCCGTAATTTGCAGGAAGTTTAACTATAATATTTCCATTTTCTGCCTTCGCCTCAACTTCCTCATTTTTTGCCTTATTGTTTCCATCAAGGATAATCTTTGCACCCATGCACTCAGTGCGTGGATTTATCGTAAGAACTGCTTCGTTATCGTCATTATTTAAAGCCACGATAACAGTCTTTTTATCAATACTTCTCGAATAAGCAAACTGTCTGTTCGTAAGCAGAAGTTCCTCATATTTACCTGCACTTAACACCTCGTAATCTTTCTTAAGTTTTCCAAGCTTCGCACACAGGGCTGTTATCTCATTATTTTCATATGCACCCTTAAAATCATCAAGTTCAAGGCATGGACGCAGATTCCAGTCAGAACCGTTTTCTTTCTTTCCCTCAATAGCAAACTCCGAGCCATAATATACCGATGGAATACCGTAAAGAGTGTATAATAATATATAAATATTGTAAAGATGTTCTTTATTGTTTACTTTTGAATAAATCCTCTCCACATCATGATTATCAACAAATGTATATAATCTCGTGTCACCACATATGCCTAAAAGCCTCTTTACAGAATGTGCTATTTCAAAATAATTATGGTCATTGTGTCCCGAATAAAGACCTTTATGCAGCTCATAATTTGTAACGCTGTCAAGCATATCGCCGTTTGCCCATCTGCTGTAATCACCGTGTATAACTTCTCCCATAAGCCAGAAATCTTCTTTTAATCCCGATGTGAAACCTCTTAATTCTCTCATAAAGTCAAAGTCGAGTACATCTGCCGCATCTAATCTTATACCATCTATATCAAATTCATCAATCCAGAATTTTATCGCTTCAAAAAGGTATGACTTAACTTCAGGATTTCTCTGGTTTAACTTGACTAATAGATTATAGCCGCCCCAGTTTTCATAGGAAAGTCCGTCATTGTACTCATTGTTTCCGCCAAAATTCACATTGCAAAACCAGTCTTTATATGCTGAATTTTCACGGTTTTTGAGCAAATCCTGAAAAGCCGGAAATGTTCTTCCGACATGATTAAAAACTCCGTCCACTATAATGTGCATACCTTTTTCATGGCAATGTGCAACATACTTTTTGAAATCGTCATTTGTGCCCAACCGGCAGTCTACCTGTTTATAGTCCCTTGTCTCATATCCATGTCCCTCTGACTCAAACAAAGGTCCGATATATATTGCCGTAAATCCAAGTTCTGCCGCATGGTCTGACCACTGTGTCAGTTTGTCAAAATGCTGTTCCTTTTCTCCGTTGTTCTCTTTTTTACATCCGCAAAGTCCGAGCGGATATATATGATAAAAAACTGCTTTATCGTACCACTTCATATTCTGCCTCCTGTTGTTTATTTTAATCTTTGTTATTTATTGTCAGTTATTATGTGACACTGCACCTGTAAATGTCTTTATCCCAAAAATCCCAAGAACTGCTATGACAAACAATACAAACATAACCGCTATATTTATGATATTATTGCCGCTGCCAAGCACTATCGGCAGGATATAACTCGTCCCGTTGAAAATTATATGTGTAAGCATTGAGCAGAGTATGCTCCCTGTTGCCTTTACGATAACCCCTAATACTATTCCAAGACAGAACGCATATAATCCCTGCACGAGATTCATATGGTAAAGACCAAACAATGCCGCCTGTAATATATTTGCCACCCAGTAGTCAAAACCGATATAAAATCTGTCAAATATTGCTCCCCTGAAAATCATTTCCTCAGATACCGGACCTATAAAGACTGCATAGGCAAGTGTCACTGCCATGTTTCCTGTCTCAAAATTTGACATAAGCTTTGTATAATTTTTAAATACTCCCGGCATAAGTGCGGTCAGACCGCTCAAAAGAAAAGTAAGTATTATGCAGCATCCTGCGGCTGTAAAAAATATCATCATTATATTTTTTACTGAAAATACTTTCCTGTAATCCATACTATCGGCTCGAAATCCTGATTTCTTATATAATATGGCACACCATATAAATGACAGTATCGCACTAACTGCCGATATTGTAAGCATCAGATTTGTACTCTTGGTTGTGTTTAATATTGTAATCTCTGCAAGTGCCCTTGCATATCCGATTCCCTGAGCAATCCCAAATACCGTATATCCAAGCACACATAACATATACGCAATAAGCTGCATAAGTATTATGCCGATAAATATAAACAATGCCTTTGTCACCATTGTGACCCTAAGTCTTTTTAACTCTATCTTCTCTTTATTATCCAAATCTTTTCCTTTCAATACATAAACGCATACTGACGAAAAAATCCGAACAAGCATGATGTCCGGATTTTTCTTTTATGTTACAACTGCAATTATCTCTTTCGCTGTAAAAATTCTGGTATCTTAATTCCACCATCTTCACTGCCCCTTGAATATGTAGGCTGCGGCTGTGGAACAACAGTTGGTCTTACCGTTGACTGTGCACTGCCCTGAACACCTGAAACAGTCTGCTTAACCTGTTTAGGTACCGGTGTCACCGGTCTTACAGGTGTGGCAATCTGCCCTTCTCTTGTAGGAAAGTTTGTCTTTGGTGTCTGCTGCTTTATAAATGAAGATGCCTGCTTAGGCTGTTCTGTGTTATCTTCATCAAGCCCTGTTGCAATAACAGTTATCTTAACCGTGTCATCGCCTGCCCCGTCACTTACACCAAATATAATGTTACTGTTTTCGCCTGTAAGCTCCTCTATATATGAAGCTGCTTCTCCGGCTTCCTGAAGACCTACATCTCCGGCAATATTTATGATGACATCTGAAGCACCCTCTATAGTAGTCTCGAGAAGCGGACTTGATATGGCCTGTTTTACCGCATCAAGGCATTTGTCATCACCGGTACCTGTTCCAATACCGATATGTGCTACTCCCTTATCTTTCATAACTGTCTGCACATCTGCAAAGTCAAGATTGATAAGTCCCGGTACATTGATAAGATCCGTAATACCCTGAACACCCTGCTGTAATACTTCATCAGCTTTGCTTAACGCATCCTGCATAGATGTTCTTCTGTCAACTATCTCAAGAAGTTTGTCGTTTGGTATAACGATAAGTGTATCTACATTATTTTTAAGATTTTCTATACCTGCAAGTGCATTGTTCATACGGCTTCTTGCCTCAAACTTAAATGGCTTTGTAACAATACCTACAGTAAGGATACCAAGTTCCTTTGATATTTCTGCGACCGCCGGTGCTGCTCCTGTTCCGGTACCACCGCCCATACCACATGTTACAAATACCATATCTGCACCTTTTATCATCTCTGTTATATCTTCACGGTTTTCCTCGGCAGCAGCTTTTCCAACTTCGGGATTTGCCCCTGCTCCAAGACCCTTAGTAAGTTTTTCTCCAATCTGGAGACATGTTGCAGAATTGCAATTCATAAGATGCTGCTTATCTGTATTTATACATATAAACTCAACACCTTTTATCCCCTCTTGTATCATTCTATTTACGGCATTATTTCCGCCACCGCCAACACCAACTACGATTATTTTAGCGGTTATTTCTGAATCATTTGTTTTTATCTCTAACAACGCTGCTCCTCCTTAATCTGCTCACAAATTTCCCTAAGATATATAATACTAATTAACTTTTGAATAATCAAGAGAAAATTTGTTCTTTTAATTGTTTTTTATTATAAATTTTGTCAATTTCTACATTCTTCTACTAATTATTTGTCTTTAAAATGATTTTGTCTCCAGAATGATAGTCAGACATATCAATACTTCCTTTTAAATTTCTCTTTGCTGTAGTCTTTAACACATCCGACAAAGCGGCAAGCTCATCATCATACATATCTTTTTTTCCAAGAAACACCCTTACCTTTCCCGAATAAAGCATTATACCGTCAGAGCTTGAATGTATCCTTGAAACATTTATCTTATAATGGCTTATAAGCTGCGATATATTCATTATCTTTGAAAAAAGTTTTTCATCCTTTACGCTGAATGCTTTACCTATGGAAAATTTTCCAAACTTTATGCCTGTTACCATCGGCACATCTTTTTTATGTTCTGAAAGACTTTGAAGAACTATTCCATCTTTATCGAAATATACATACTGCCCCATATATTTTATGCATCCGCTTATCTTTTTATCATAGATATGAAGCACAACAGTATCATGGCTTTCATATTTTACATCAATATCCTCGACAAAAGGCAGTTTATTTATGCCATACAATTTGTTATACACTCTGAACACCAGTGCATTGTCGGAAAATTTTCTGCAAAAAACACTTTTTTCTATTTCGCTGTCAGAATATACACTTCCACCCTCTATCTTAACCGTGTCTATATGAAACCAAAAATATAATACAAAAATGATTACAATTACGACGCAAAGCGTTGCAAAGAAACGTTTTAGTATCCTCATAAGCTGTTTAACCTCTTTTCTCTTTTTGAAACACCGAGTACGATTCCCATCTCCGCCATCATTATCATCGCAGATGTTCCACCGTAACTTATAAACGGAAGCGGTATTCCCGTTGACGGTATCGAGTTTGTCACAACGGCAACATTTATAACTACCTGTATCGACAACTGCAGCATTACCCCGGCACACAGCATCGTGCCAAATATATCCTTAGCCTTATAACCTATCTGAATAACTTTAAAGAATAGTATTATAAATGCGATAATG
>ERZ839767.3280-NODE-3280-length-18838-cov-14.842464_pt1 | contig 18838 bp, 15 predicted proteins | sample MGYA00519879_ERZ839767 | MGnify/ENA primary metagenome ERZ839767 (study PRJEB31850, sample SAMEA3708852) | human gut metagenome | biome: human gut; feature: human-associated habitat; material: faeces | place: China | collected 2014 ...
GCAGCCGCCGAAGCGGTGCTTAAGCCGTCAGGCGGGAATTGTGCGGTGTTGCCTTAGGTGTATCTGTTCAGCGCTTCACGTTGAAAGCAGCCATACCGGGGTAAACGGCAGAATCGCCCAGCTCTTCCTCAATGCGGAGCAGCTGGTTGTACTTGGCCACACGCTCGGTACGGCTGGGCGCACCGGTCTTGATCTGGCAGGTGTTCAGGGCAACGGCCAGGTCGGCAATGGTGGTATCCTCGGTTTCGCCGGAGCGGTGAGAAGAAATGGCGGTGTAGCCAGCCTTGTGGGCCATCTTGATGGCTTCCAGGGTTTCGGAAACGGAGCCGATCTGGTTCAGCTTGATCAGGATTGCGTTGCCGCAGCCCAGCTGAATGCCCTTGGACAGGCGCTCGGTGTTGGTAACAAACAGGTCATCACCAACCAGCTGGACCTTGCCGCCCAGCTCGCGGGTCAGCTCCTGCCAGCCTTCCCAGTCCTCCTCATCCAGGGCATCCTCAATGGAGATGATGGGGTACTTTTCAACCAGGCTCTTCCAGTGGGCGATCAGTTCACTGCTGGTGTAATGGGTGCCGGCTTTGGGCAGGATATATTCGCCCTTCTTGGTGCCCTTCCATTCGCTGGAAGCAGCGTCCATAGCCAGCATGAAGTCTTTGCCCGGCTCATAGCCTGCATTGCGGATGGCTTCCAGAATGGTCTCGATGGTCTCTTCATCGCTGGACAGGTTGGGGGCAAAGCCGCCCTCATCGCCCACAGAAGTGGCCAGGCCGCGACTCTTGAGCAGAGCTGCCAGGGCATGGAACACCTCAGCGCACCAGCGCAGGGCTTCCTTGAAGGAAGGTGCGCCGACAGGCATGATCATGAACTCCTGGGTATCGACGGTGTTGGTTGCGTGGGCACCGCCGTTCAGGATGTTCATCATGGGAACCGGCAGACGGTTGCCGGAAATACCGCCCAGGAAGCGGTAGAGAGGAATATCCAGAGAAAGGGCTGCTGCGCGGGCAGAAGCGATAGAAACAGCCAGGATGGCGTTTGCACCCAGGTTGGATTTATCCTTGGTGCCGTCTGCCTTGATCATGGCAGCATCGACAGCGTAAATATCGGAAGCATCCATGCCGGTCAGAACATCATTGATGGTGGTGTTGATGTTCTCCACAGCCTTCTGCACACCCTTGCCGCCGTAACGGGCTTTGTCGCCATCGCGCAGCTCCAGGGCTTCAAATTCGCCCGTAGATGCGCCGGAAGGTGCCATGCCGCGGCCAACGGTGCCGTCAGCCAGCCAGACCTCAGCTTCAACGGTGGGGTTTCCGCGGGAGTCCAGAATTTCGCGGCCTACAACTTTTTCAATTTCCAGGTATGCCATTATCGATCGATCCTTTCTTTGGGAAACTATTTCATCAGCAGTGAGCACTGCTCCAATGATTAGTATCAACTAACCTCTAACACCGTCATTCTATCACAGGTTGTTACAAAATGCAAGGTACTTTTTGTGTTTGGCGGCTGCGGCAGAGTATTCTTATTTTTGCCGAGAAAGCGTTTATTTAATCTAACTTTTTGAATATTTTGAAACTTTTTTATTTTGATTTGCTCCGGGGCTTGACAAAATCCTGGCGGCGTGGTATTGTTTGTTCATGGTTAGTTTGCGCTAATCTCGTAGGCAGCGACCCTCACAGCATGTAGGGAACAGCCCTCCCTTACATGGGTTGCTGCTTTGCCCCCCTTACATCAATAGGACCCCCGCCTTTTTTCTCTCTTTTGCAGGCGGGGGTCTTATTGTATTATTTTGCCTGCGCGGGGCCGGGGGAACAGACCCATACAAACAAAACCGGCACCCATGTGGCTCATTCCATGGGTGCCGGCCTTGCTTTGATTCGGTATGCCCTTGCAGGCGATAATGGCATTTTTGCGCGGCATGCTTGCGTGCCCGGTGGGCACTGCCGCAAATGAAGCGGAGGCAATAAGGAGATTTGTGGGGATATGATGCAGCCGGAACGGAGGTCAATCAGCTGGCTGCGCGCCAGTTAGTGTTATCTAATCAGCAAGGATATAGTAGCATACTCCGGCGGGGGTTGTCAAGCAAAAGCAGGGAATTTGTTCAAAAAGTTTTGGAGGGGATGCAACACGATAAAAAAGGCACGCTGCCTGTTTGTGCGGGCAGCGTGCTGGATTTGCTTTAGTGCTGTTCCTGGTTTTCCGCTTGCAGCTGTTTGCGGAAAATAGCGCGGAAGATAAACCGGCTGAGCGGGCCGCAGTAGAACATCTGCCAGCAGAGCGCCATAGGGAAGTTGCAGCCCCAGGTATGCACCCATGTGCCAAAGCTGGGCTCCTTGAACAGCAGGGTAGCCACAAGGCTCATAACTGGGCACATGATGCAGACGATCATCAGGGAGATGGCATAGGTAATGAACTGCGGGCGGTCCGTGGGGCGCATAAAGGTGAACGCCAGGGCGGTGGCCAGCTTTTCGACCACAAAGAATTCCAGCACAAAGGCCACGGGCACCATAATGGGCATTTCGTGCAGAGCCATGCCAAAGGTAGCGTTGGTAACGCCGCCGGTGTTCAAGGCAACGTTATAAAAGATCATGCCATACACCATGATGGTGGCCATGACGATGGTAAATACGATTCTTTGCGGCAGTGTTTTGGGCATAGGAAAGTGCTCCTTTCTGAAATCAAGACCGCAGACAAAAAAGAAAGACAGCGAAACTTTCGTCTCGCTGTCTTTCCGTGCTGCGACTACCATTTATTGTGGCTATCATAGCACGTTTTGAAATTTTGTGTAATAGGGAAATTACAGATTCTCCGCCTTGCGCAGATTAAACAGATTTGATTGGATGCATTTGTGCAGGATGCGCATGAGGCAAACCGAAAGGGTTGGATGTTTTCAACAGGTGCGGGAAAAATTGTGGAAAAAGGAAGCGTTTTTTCAGTTGTGGCCGGTTATTTAGGTTTCTCCACGGCGGGATGAGGGCATCCCGCCCTACAGCATGGTTGTGAGTAAATAAACAATCATTTTTTCACATCGTCCTATACAAATATTTTACGGCGCGGGGCATATGGTTGGCAATTTTCAGGCTCGTCCGGGACATTGAGGACGCCGTTCCCTACCGACAGCCTAAAAAGCTCGGCTCCAATTCCTAATTGCTAATTGCTAATTTGGTCTTACTTTTTTGCGGCACGCAAAAAAGTGCCCGGCTGCTAGGCAGCCGGGCATTACGCTTATTGCAGGGAGTTAATGTACTCGTTCAGGGCCTCTTTCCAGGGGCGGGGCTGGGGCAGGTTGTCCAGGCGGAGCATTAGGTTATCCAGCACGGTGTAGCTAGGGGTGCTGCCAGCGTCCGCTGCGCGGATGGGGTGCAGCTCCAGTTTATCTTCCATATGGGCAGCTTTCAGGATGGCTTGGGCGAAGTCATAGCGGCTGCAGCGGCCCTGGCACACAATATGGTAAATGCCCAGGGTATCGTGGTCGATCAACTGCTCCACCGCGGCGGTCAGGTCATCGGCCGAGGTAGGGGAGGCAAAGCGATCCGTGGGAACGGCCAGCCAGGGGCAGGTGGGATCTGCGGCGGCGTTCAGCACGGTGGAAACAAAATCCCGCCCGATGCCGTACACCCAAGCGCTGCGCACGATCAGGTAGCGGTGGCACAGCGTGCGCACAAACTCTTCGCCCGCAAGCTTGCTTTTACCATACAGGCTTTCAGGGGCGGGGGCATCGAACTCATTATAGGGGTGGTGGCTCGCCTTGGCAAACACATCATCGGTGGAGAACTGCACCATCTTGGCCCCCAGTGCATCGGCGGCAAGGGCCAGGTTGCGGGGAGCCAGGGCGTTGACGCGGTAAGCGCGGTCGGGGTCCGTCTCGCAGCCGTCCTCATCATTAAAGCCGGTGCAGTTGATGATGACATCCGGGCGGTTGGCATCCGCAAAGGCGCGGACTTCGGCGGGGACAGTCACATCCACTTCCGCCACATCGGTGGCGATCAGCTGGTATTTTTCGCGGTCAAGCCGTGTACACAGCGCCTGACCAAGATGGCCGTTGGCACCGCTGATCCAAACTTTGAGCATTGCTGTTTTCCTCCATCTGGAACGGGGCAGTAGAGCACCCCGGAATTCTTCTCATACGCGGTTTTATTATAGCCCTGCTGGCTGAGAAGTGCAATGCGTTTTGCCGGATCTGGCGAAAAAAAGCGGCGGGATCAGCCTACATCCGTTACGGCAACATTGCTTACCAGGTCGTAGCTGGTTTTGGTGTTCCAGTCGCGGCGGATGACGGCTTCGGCGGTCAGGGCGGTGTTATCGTACAGGATGCTCCACTGGGTATTGCTGGTCACATCCTGCGGGTTGGGGGCCTGAGAGGCCGCCTGCAGGGCCTGCCAGGCGATTTCCCGGTCAATACTGCCTGCATTGGCATCCAGGATTTCCTCGATGGCATCATAGCGCTCCCGGCCATGGCCGTAAACGCCGTTGCGCTGGTTGGGCAGAACGTTATCCTTGTACATGACAAAGAAGTTGGTTACGCTGCGGCTGGGGGTAACGGTCAGGGGGCGGGCGGGGTCATTGCAGTCGTATTCCAGCACGCGGCCATCACCGGAAGCATCGGTGATATAGAAGTGGTAATCCCGCCCGCTGGAAGCGAACATATCATATTTGCTCAGCAGCTCTACAGCTTCGGCTGTGGTGGCGGCGCGGTCCAGCACCAGGCGGATGGCAAGGGTGGTAGCGATCATCGGCTTGCCGGTCTGCTGGTAGGTGGGGTCACTGTCCAGCGTGAGAACGGCGATAGAAACGCCTTTTTCATTCATGCCGTCCAGGCAGATGAACGGCGCGGTGAGGGTTGCCAGCTTTTTGGCCATGCTCGCGTCCGGCGTGTTGGCGTTGATGTTATCCAGTGCGGCAAAGGCGACCGAGGCGTAACCGTCCTTGGGGGTGCAGTAGACCAGCATGGCGGAGGTATCGTTCTTGAAATCATAGTTGCGGCCCATCAGGGTGTGGCCGTCCGTGCCCTGGGTGCAGAACGCGCTGCAGCCAAAGTTTGGGGCTTTCATATGGATGGGCAGGTAGGGCAGGGCTTCGGCCAGGATGGCATTGATCATGCTCTGGTTATCGGTAATGCCGCGGTCGATCAGGCGGTCGAGATCATACGCATAGTCAATATCCATGCGGTAGAGGTTATAGTTTTCGTAATCGGTCAGTTTGCGGATGCTGTGGATGCTTTTGAGCCGGGTAAAGTACACCCCGCCGCCAACGGCAGCGGCGATGATGACCACGGCAACCAGAGCGGAAATGATCCATTGAATCGCTTTCATCTTTTTCTCCTGTTCATGACGGGTTGGCGGACAAACGGGGGCGGTGCTGGCTGATTATGCTTTTACGGAATCCGGCAGCGGGAAGGAAAAACGCATGGCAAGCGCTTTGAACAGCTCCTGCATGACCTGCACGGCAATGGCGCGGATATCCAGCTTGGCGATAAAATCCAGCACCTGCTTTTGCTCTGCGGCGGGCACCGCGTAAGCGTTTAAACTCATGGAAAGGAAGCGGGCCAACTTTTTTTCCAGCGTAAAGTATTTATCGCACGGGCGGGACATATAGCCCCGCATCATGCCCGCAGAGCCGATCTCCAGTTCATAGAAGTCGCTTTCGGTATAGCTGGGCAGGTAGGGGCCGAAAATGCGGTACAGTTCGCTGGAAGTGTGCTGGTAGATATACTCGGACGCTTCGGTGTGGCTGTAGGCTTCCAGGTAGATATCCCGCAGGTTCTCGTTCAGCTCGGTCAAAGCCAGCTGGATGCTGGTCTCCACCGCGTACACATAGACGGGCGGCAGCTTTTGGCCTGCGATCTGGCCCGCCATATCAAACTGACTGCCGAACATGAATTTGACCAGCTCCACCAGAACGCCATCCTTGGTGCGGAACACATTCTGGAAGGTACTGATGCTGACATCGGCTTCCTTGACAATTTCGGCAACAGTGGTGCGGGTATAGCCTTTTTCCAGAAAGAACCGAACACAGGCCGTTAAAATGCGGCGCTTGGCGTCGGCGCTGTCATATCGTCTGGGCATTAGAATCACGCTTTCTGTATTGGTTTATATGCCAATTATAGCATTTGGATGCAGCGGGAACAAGTGGCCGGGATGGAGAAGATTTGGGCGGATATTTGGTGATATTGGATATCGGTTTTGATTGGGGTAACGTAACCAAAGGAGCCGCCGCAGATGCGGCAGCTCCTTTGGATTATGTAGACATTTCTTTTAGATATAATAGGATTTATTGCAGGCCCTTGTCCGGTACAATCCCAAAGGGCCGCCATCTCTTTTCCGGTTGGCGGGCGCACGATGTGCGCCCCCTACGGGGAGCGCGCCAGATTACGGCTGATTTTTACGGCAAAACAAAAAGCCCGCACCCATACGGGTGCGGGCCAGAAAAGCTGAAAAGGTCAGAAATTACTTATTCTTCTCTTCATCCAGGCGGTCGAGCAGATCCCAGACACCGAGCATATACTGGATGCCGAGGGCACGGTCATACTTGCCGTAGCCGGGGCGGCAGTTGCCGGGGCCTTCCTCCCACAGCTGGCGGCCATGGTCGGGGCGGATGCAGCCGTCAAAGCCGCAGTCATGGTAGGCGCGCAGGATCTCAATGATGCCGGTCTCGCCGCAGCAGTCGCGGTGGGCAGCCTCGGAGAAGTCACCGTTCTCGAAGTGGTGGATATTGCGCACGTGGGCAAACGGGATGCGGTCACAGTGCTTGCGCACAATGGCGGCCACGTTGTTGTTGGGGTTGGCGTTCATGCTGCCGGAGCAGAGCGTCAGGCAGTTGTACGGGTCATCGACCATCGTCAGGAAACGGTCAATGCTCTCGGCGTCAACCAGCAGACGGGGCAGACCGAAGATGTCCCATGGGGGATCGTCCTGATGGATCGCCATCTTGATGTCGCACTCGCGGCAGGTGGGCATGATGGCCTCGAGGAAGTATTTGAGGTTATCCCACAGCTTCTCCTTGGTGACGGGGGCATAGGCCTTGAACAGCTCGTCCAGCTTGGCCATGCGCTCCGGCTCCCAGCCGGGGAAGGTCATGTTGTACTTCTCGGTGAATTCGAGAATGTAGTTTGCCATGCCCTTGTAGTCGTCCTGGATCAGGTCCTTCTGATAGAACAGGGCGGTGGAGCCGTCGCCGACGGGGTGGAACAGGTCGGTGCGGGTCCAGTCAAAGATGGGCATGAAGTTGTAGCAGATGACCTTGACACCGAACTTGGACAGGTTGCGGATGCACTGCTTGTAGTTCTCGATGTACTTGTCGCGCGTCGGCAGGCCGATCTTGATGTCGTCGTGGACGTTGACGGACTCGACGACGGTGGCGTCAAAGCCGGCAGCATGGATCTGGTCTACGACTTCCTTGATCTCGGCCTCCTCCCAGATCTCGCCGGGCATTTTGCTGTGCAGGGCCCAGACGATCTCCTCAACACCGGGGATCTGCTTAATGTCGCTCAGGGTGATGGGGTCATTGCCCTCACCATACCAGCGCCAACCCATTTTCATAGACATGTGGTGCTCCTTTTGTTTGTATAGTCGTTTGCGTAGGGGCGAGGCATGCCTCGCCCGCAAGTTTCCGGTTGCGAACCCGTGAGCGGGTTATAGATTTTACGTGGCGGGCCGGACATGTCCGGCCCCTACAGCGTAACTGCAAAGGCTTCCGGGTCGATGCGAGCATCGACCTCTACGCGTAGGGGCGGATTCCATATCCGCCCGGAAAGGCTGCGTTGGCCGCAAGGTCCCGCGGCGGCCAGAGGGCTGGCCGCCCTACATATGACCCGGGAAGGACTGCTGGCCTGCGCGGCGTTGGGGACGCCGCCCCCGACAACAACGGTGCTCTCAGCCGTTCACGGCCTCGTGCAGGGTCTTGCGGACGGCGCCGGCACCGGCGATCTCGGCTTTGAAGTACGCCTTGATCTTGTCGGCCAGGACGGTCTTGGTCAGGTCGCTGCCGAAGATGGACGCATTGGACAGGATGCCGTCCAGCTGGTCGGTGACGGTCTCGGGCTTGCCGAACTCGATGCCGGAGAGCTTGGCCTGCAGCTCGTCCTTCAGCGGGTCAGCACTGACCTCAAAGGCGTTGCCGTTGTCGTCGATGGCCAGCAGATAACGCAGCCAACCGGCGATGGCCAGAGGAATGGAGACCAGGCTGTTCAGGTCGCGGCCCTCGGCGACGTAGCTCTTGATGGTCTCGCCAAAGCGGATGCCGACCTTCTGGGACGTGTCGGTAGCGATGCGCTGCGGCATGTCGGGCATGAAGGGGTTGGGCAGGCGCTGCTCGATGACCTCGTCGATGAAGGCCTTCGGGTCAAGGATCTTCGGGTCAACGACGACGGGCAGGCCCTCGACGTAGCCCAGGCGCTTGATGAGGGCGACGATGTCCTCGTCCTTCATCTCGGCGCAGATCAGGTCATAGCCCAGCATGCAGCCGTACACGCTCATGGCGGTGTGCAGCGGGTTCAGGCAGGTGGTGACCTTCATGCGCTCGGTCTTGTTGACGGTCTCGCGGTCGGTCATGTAGACACCGGCCTTCTCCAGCGCGGGGCGGCCGTTGGGGAACTTGTCCTCGACGACCAGATACTGCGGGCGCTCGGCGTTGACGAACGCGGCAATGAAGGTGTTCTTGGAGGTGACGATGGGGGTCATGCCCTCGATGCCGTCCTTCTCCAGAGACTCCTCGACGATCTTGTGGGGGCGCGGGGTGATCTTGTCGATCATGGACCAGGGGAAGGTGATCTTGGTCTCATCGGACAGGTAGTCGATGAAGTCCTGACCGACGAAGCCCTTCTCCAGCCATGCCTTGGCAACGGTCATAACGCTGGCCTGCAGCTTCTCGCCGTTGTGGGAGCAGTTGTCCATGCTGACGACGGCCAGAGGATAGGCACCGTTCTGGAAACGCTCCAGCAGCAGGGCGGCGACCATGCTCATGGCGTGGCGGGCGTGGGCGGGGCCCTCGTCGATGTCAGCCTGCACGACGGGCATCAGGCTGCCGTCGGGACGGTACAGAGCGTAGCCCTTCTCGGTGATGGTGAAGGAGATCATCTGCAGGCTGGGATCGGTGAAGATCTGCTTGAAGCGGGCCATCATCTCCGCGTCGGCAGAGTTGGCGCGCAGGCCCTCGGCCACAGAGCCGATGATCTCGCGGCTGGTGGTGCCGTCCGGGTTCAGGGTGACGTTCATCGTCAGGTTGTCATACGGGGTGTAGATCTTGTCGATGATGTCGTAGTCGAAGGTGTCGGCTGCGATGATGCCGCGGTCGGCGGCACCCTCGTTCAGCAGGCGCTGCTGCAGCGCGGCGATGAAGCCGCGGAAGATGTTGCCCGCACCGAAGTGTACCCAGATGGGGTGCTCCTTGGTGGCGGCAGTCATGGCAGCGTGGTCAAAGGCGGGCAGCTTGACGCCCAGCTTTTCCCACTCGGCTTTCTGGTTGACGATGGAAGACGCATTCATCTGCATAATGATTTGCTCCTTTTGTTGCTGTGGGGGTGGGCGGCACACGACCGCCCGCGATGTCTATAGTATACCGCGTGATTTTTTGCAAGAAAATAACGCTGATTGCTTGAAAAATTGCGAAAATTGCGGTAAAATCATAGCAACGCAGAAAAGGCTTCTCCCTTGGGGGAGAAGCTGCCGCCGCAGGCGGCTGATGAGGGGAGAGCTGGCCGCAAAATCCCGCTTGCAGGGCGGCAGCGGCAAGGTCGGCCCTCATCCGGCTTCGCTTCGCTCAGCCACCTACTCCCCTTCTGGCGCTATGCGCCACCTCCCCCGTACCGGGGGAGTCTGTCCCGGAGGGGAAGGCTTTTTGGGAGTCACCTATGTCAAACTACAACCCCTACACCAAGCGCCAGACGATGATCGCGCCGGATTATGAGGTCTACCGCTATCGCTCGACCTACATGAACGAGGTCGAGCTGCACCACCACGACTTCTATGAGATTTACCTGCTGCTGCGCGGGCGGGTGGAGTACATCGTCGAGAACCAGCTCTACCGCGTGCGCCCCGGCGACTGGATGCTGTGCAGCCCGCTGGAGCTGCACCAGGCGCGCATTGCCACCGACGCCGACGCCTATGAGCGCATCGTGCTCTGGATCGCGCGGCCCTATCTGGAGGGCTTGTCCACCCCGCGCACAAGTCTGACCCGCTGCTTTGACACGACAGTCCCCGGCCACACGAACCTGCTGCGGCTGCCCGGGGCCACCGGCGCGCCGCTGCGCACAACGGTGGATAAGCTGTGCGCGTTAAAGGCGGACAAGGCGTACGGCAGTGACCTTTTGGCCCAGAGTGCGCTGGTGGAGCTTTTGGTCGGCCTGAACCGTGCCGCAGCCGAGCGCGGCGACGCCCGCCCCACCGGCACGAGTGACCAGGTCGTGGACGCGGTGCTGCACTACATCAACGAGCACTACAGCGAAGCCCTGACGCTGGACCAGCTGTCGGAGAAGTTCTTCATCAGCAAGTATCATCTTCTGCGGAAGTTCGATGCACAGGTCGGCACGACGGTGCATCGCTATATTTTGCAGAAGCGGCTATTAAACGCGAAGCAGCTTTTAGCCGGCGGCGTCCCGCCGAACGAAGTCTGCCAATACTGCGGTTTTGGCGATTACGCAAACTTTTACCGCGCATTCCGGGCGGAATACAACCAGACGCCGCGGCAGTATATTCAGTCAGCGAGGGGGAAGTGAGAGATTGCCTATTAGCGGCAGCCTCCCGGGAGGTTGTTCTTTCTTTTGGCAGCAAAAGAAAGAACCAAAGAAAACTGCCGCTGTTTCGACGCAGCGGACCCGCGACTTGGGGGCTGCACGCCCCCAAGACCCCCAATAAGGAAGTCGCAGAGGGCGCGGGCTACGCGAACGCAGTATTACTGTTCGCGCTTAACGCCCGCGCCCTCTGCTCCGATTTGAAATTCGGGTGTTCCCCCGAACCCCCGATGCCGGAAACAGCAGTCCGTAGGGGCCGGGCATGCCCGGCCCGCAGCCTTGCCATTGCCGCCCCTTTATCTTTTGCATCGTAGGGAGGGGTCTTGACCCCTCGCCGCCCCGCAGCCTCCCGTCAAACCCCGTCCCCGGGCAACCAACACCCCGCCCCCACCAAAGGAGCTCTCTCATGCGATACTTCCAAAAACTGCTCTGCCTGCTGATCCTCGTCCTGGCCGCGTCGTTCGGTGTGGGCGGGTGCGTGCTGCTGTACAGCGATTTCTCCGTGCAGCGCAGCCGCATGGCCGCCGCCAACGCCGCCGCCCACGCCCAGGCGTGTACGCTGCTGCAAACCGAGATCCTCGACCTGCAGCGCCGCGGCATATCCACCGGGGATGCCGCGCTCACGGCCCGCGTGACGGCACAGGATGTCCCCGCGGCGCTCTGGCGGGGCGACACCCTCGTCTGCGCCACGCTGGAAGGGCTGCAAAGCCTCCCCCTTGATGACGCCGCCACCGTGACCGTCAGGACCGAAAATTTCATTTACGCCGTCTACGCCAGCGACCTGCAGGGCGGGCTGCGGCTCGTCACAGCCTACGACCTGACCGGCCTTTACCGGGACAGAAACGCCGCCCTGATGCGCTTTTTGCTGCTGGAGGCCGCCGTGCTGGCCGCGGCGTCCGCCGTCACGGCGCTGCTGGCCCGCCGCCTGACCCGCCCGCTGGCCGTCCTGACCGACGCCGGGGCGCAGATCGCAGCCGGGGACTACGCCCGCCGCACCGACCTGCACACCGGCGATGAGATCGAGGCGCTGAGCCGCAGCTTTGACAAAATGGCCGATGCTGTGCAGGAAAAGATCGCCGACCTCGAGGCTGACGTCCAGCGGCGGGAGGACTTCGTCGGCGCGTTCACCCATGAGCTGAAAACCCCGATGACCAGCATCATCGGCTATGCGGACATGCTCCACACCATGCAGACCGACCCCGACGAGCAGCGCGAGGCCGCCGCGGCCATCGTGCACGAGGGGCGGCGGCTCGAGGCGCTGAGCCGCAAGCTGCTGGCCCTGCTGGGCCTGAATGAGGAGGGCGTTGAACTGACCGCCGTGCCGCTGCCCGCGCTCTGGCCGCGGCTGCACGCGGCCTGCCCGGACGTCACCCTGCGCACGCCCGCCGCCGCGCCTACCGTGCGCGGGGACGCCGACCTGCTGCTGGATCTGCTCTGCAATCTGGTGCAGAACGCCGCCAAGGCCAGTGCGCCCGGTGCGCCGGTGCTGGTGCTCTGTGCGCAGGCCGGGGACGCCGTCACGCTGACCGTGGCGGACCGCGGCTGCGGCATCCCGCCCGAGCTGATCCCCCGCGTGACCGAGCCGTTCTTCATGGTCGATAAATCCCGCGCCCGCCGTCAGGGCGGCAGCGGCCTGGGGCTGGCGCTCTGCCAACGCATTGCCGCCGCCCACGGCAGTGCGCTGCGCATCGAAAGCGAACCCGGCAGGGGCACCCGGGTCAGTGTGACGCTGTCCGTCTGGAAGGAGGATGCACCGTGAGCCTTTGGAACCATCCGCGGCTGACCGCCGCGCTTTGCACCGTGGCTGTGCTGGGCTGCGCCGCCGCGCCCGCGGTGTTTCTGGCCGCAGCCGACGCCGCCAGCCTTGGCCGCGTCGAGACCGTGGCCGACCCCTACGTTGCCCCGACGCCCACGGCGGACGATTATTATATCCTGCGCCAGCTGGCCGCCCGCAGCCGGAACGCCGAGAGCGAGCGGGAGCAGCGCCCCGCCGAGGTTCTGACAGCCCCGAAAATGTACATAGGTGCGTCCGCCAGCCTGCAATCCATGCAGTATGCGGATTCCGCCGCCGCCGAGGCCGCCGAGAACGCCCTGCGCCAGCTGGCCGAAACCGGCGCCGTGCCCGCCGCCTGGGCTGCCGAGGCGCTGGACACGGCCGAGACCGGCGAAAGCTACACCGACTGGGACGGCAGATATTACTACCTGGACGAGACCTACTGCGTCACCGACAGCCTCGGCTTTGTGACGGTGCGGCGGTTCGGCATGACGGACAATGCACTTTTTACGCGCTACAGCGTCACTATGGACAGCCGCACCGGCACAGTGGTCGAGGCGTGGCTCTCGATGGCCGGGACCGACGCGGAAAACACCCCGCTGCCCACCGAGACCGCCCTGCGCAGCTTTGCCGCCCAGGCCGGACTGGAAAGCCTCGGCGACTGGGCCGCCCCCGCCGACAGCCCCTACGGCTGCGCCCTCTACAGCGTGAACGGCGGTGCGCTCATCACCGCCTCGACCCACCCCTACACCTACCAGGATTACGTCGGTACAGCGCCGGTTTTGTCAGACCGCTGGTACTACAGCCTGACCCTCCAGCTCCGCACTGAGGACCAGCTGCCGGGGTAGGGGGCGGCTTGCGCTGCCGCCAACAACAGCCCTTGCCTTCCCCCTCGGGGGAAGGTGGCCCCGCAGGGCCGGATGAGGGGCAGGCTCCCGCCGCCCTTCCCCGGGTAACCCGTAGGGGGCGGCGTCCCCGACGCCCCGCGGAGGCTTGCGCCGACGCCAACAACAGCCCTTGCCTTCCCCCTTGGGGGAAGGTGGCCCCGCAGGGCCGGATGAGGGGCAGGCTCCCGTTGCCGCCCGTCCCCGGGCAACCCGTAGGGGCGGCGTCCCCGACGCCCCGCGGAGGCTTGCGCCGACGGCCATCCCCGGGTTACCACCCGCGGAGACTCCCGTTGCCGCCAACACCCGCGGAGGGGTCAAGACCCCTCCCTACGGACCGAACCATTGACGCCTGCCTACGCAAACCCTGCGGGCCGGGCATGCCCGGCCCCTACCGCGTAATAATCCCACTCATCTCTACACTACTTAAAAAGGAGGCTCCAACCATGCGCAACCGCCATCTTGCCGCCATTCCCCTCGCCGCACTCCTGCTCACCGCCTGTGCGTCCGCCACGGATACGACACCCCTGACCACCCCCACGCCCGAACCCACCGCTACCGCCACCCCGACCCCCGCCGCCGGGGACTTCGCCTGGCTGAACCGCCACGACAGCAGCTTCAACAGCGGCGACGCCTACTATGAAATGGTCTACCGCAACCACGGCGGTCTGCTGCTCAAAACCGACTACACCACCGCCGCGCAGACCGTCGTCTGCGGCGTCCCGGGCTGCACCCACGACAGCGCCGACTGCCCGGCCTGGTTCCCGGGGCGGTACAGGTACTACTGTCCCTTCACGGCGGACGGCGCGGTCTATGTGCTCAACGCGACGTTATTCCACACGGATCAAACCTGGGAGGAATACCGCGAAGAATACCTCACGCCCCGGCTGGACAGCACCGACCTCACGCCCGAGGAGCTGGAGGCCCACTACTACGGCCTGTGGCAGCAGCAAAGCGCCGCGCCGCAGGTGTACAGGCTGACCGACGACGGCAAGACCTGCATCGACCTGCCCGCCGAGAGTGTGGATTACGAGTTTGTTTTTTGCGACGACGCAGCCCTGTACGGGATGACGACCTCCGGCAACAACGGCCAGAACACAAAGGCCGTCCGCGTTGACCTGACCACCGGTGCGCTGCAGTCCGTGCCGCTGGAGCCCACAGAGTACTTTGTGACCTGCTACGACGGCGCGCTGCTGACGGTGCGCTATGTGACCGACGCGCCCCTGCCCGACGACTTTGAGCAGTTCCGGGCCGCCGTGCAGAGCGCCACCGTTGAATTTGACCGCTACGACCCCCGCACCGGCGAGCGCCGCAAGCTGATCGAGCGCCCCTACAACATCGCGGATGAGCGGCTTTCCGGGTATCTGGGCACCCACAACGGCAAGCTCTACTTTGAGGAACGCGAGGCTCTGCAGGACGGCGGCTACAACCGCGGCGCCTTGCAGGAGTATGACCCCGCCGACGGCAGTACCGCCACGGTGTGGGACGCGCCCCCGGCTGGCAGTAACCTGTGGGTTTACCAGGACACCTACACGAACGTCCTGCCCGCCCGGGGCAGCCGGGCCGAGGACTGGCTCTGGCTGTACGGCACCGACGGCGCGGTGGGCGGCAACCGCTGCTATTTGTTGAACGCCGCCGCCCGCGAGCTGGTGCCCATCACCCAGCGGCTGAAAAATTACGCCTACGACATACCCCCGTCCCGTCTGGCCCAGACCGCCGATGGCCGCTGGCTCTTCTGGACCGAATCCAACGACGAAAACGCGCATCTGGCCTATGGGCTGATCGCCCCCAACGATTTTGCCGCCGGCAGCACCGACTATACGCCGGTGGAGATGTGGGCAGGGTGAGGCGTGAGAGCCGCCCGTTCCCGGGCAACCCGTAGGGGGCGGCGTCCCCGCCGCCCCGCGGAGGCTTGCGCCGACGTCCATCCCCCGGACAGTCACCCGCGGAGGGGTCAAGACCCCTCCCTACGGACCGAACCATTGACGGGTGCTCACGCCAACCCCCGGGCCGGGCATGCCCGGCCCCTACCGTGCGGCGGCCCGGAAACGGGTGCCCACGTAAACCCCACAGCGTTTCCATATCCCCATCCGTAGGGCGGGGTGCCCCCACCCCGCCGCGACCTCCCGCTGCCGCCAACAACAGCCCTTGCCTTCCCCCTTGGGGGAAGGTGGCCCCGCAGGGCCGGATGAGGGGGAGGCTCCCGCCGCCGCTCATTCCCGGGCAAGCCGTAGGGGGCGGCGTCCCCGACGTTCCGCGAAACCTCCCGCCAATACCCATCCCCCGGGTAACCACCCGCAAACATCCGCCCACGCAAACCTGCGGGCCGGGCATGCCCGGCCCCTACCGGGTGATAATCCCGCTCATCTCTATACTACCCAAAAAGGAGGCTCCCACACATGAACCGCACACTTCCGCTCATCCTGACCGCTGCCCTCCTGCTCACCGCCTGCGCGTCCGCCGTACCGGCACAACCCGCCGACGCCACAACCTCCCCTGACGCCGCGGTGTCCTCCCCGGCACAACCTGACGCCGCGGCGTCCTCCCCATCACAGCCCGCCGCCGAAACCTCCGCCCCGCCGCTTACCCCCAAATTCCCTGTCGGCCATCTTCTCACCCTCCCTCAGAGCCAAACCAGCGGCCCCGTCTGGAACACCGGCGACGCGCTCTATGAGCTCCGGGACGCCAGCAATATGACCCCCGAGGCCCTCGTCCTCAAAACCGACTACGCGGCCCTGACCCAGTCCGTCTACTGCGATATTCCCGGCTGCACCCACGACTCCGACTCCTGCCCGGCCTACCTGGCCAGCGACTTCTGCGTCGGCGTCATGGCCGTGGACGGCACGGTCTACACCTATCCCGGCGAGCTGACAAACGTCGCCCCAACGCAGATTTACCGCATCGACCCCGCCGCCGGCAAAACGCCCGTGGCCGCGGTGCCCGATGCCCTGCCCCACCACATGCAGCTGCAATGGTGCGACGAGTACGCCCTGTACGGCTGCCCCCTCGCCGCCAGTCATCAGCCCGGCACCCTCTACCGCTGGGACTGGCAAAATGACACGGTGCAGACCATCCCGATGCTGGCCGACGAGAAGATCATCGCCTGCGAGGGCAGCCGCTTCCTGACGATCCGCATCGAGGCGAACGAGCCGTTCCCCAATTTCGGCAGCACCGAGCAGGAAAAAGCCATTTTGGCGCACGCCGTCTACGTCTACGCCTGGCTCGACCCCGCCACCGGCGCGCGGGAAAAAATCTGCACGCGCCCCTACGCGGACGGCTATTTCCACAACTATTACGACGGCAGGATCTACTACACCGGCAATTTCCGCAATGCCGACACCCCCGGCCAGCAGGCCGCCCTGCTGTACTTTGACACTGCCGACGGCACCGAGAAAACGCTGCTCGAGACCATCCCGCTTCACACCTACGGCATCGACGTGTACGCACCCTTCAGCCCGGCGTTTGCGGGCGTGCCGCAGCGGTATCTCCGCGTGCAGAATGCCGGGGACGCCAACGCGGACTGCCTGCTGGACATGGAGACCGGCGACGTCCTCCCGGCCCCCGCGGTCACGGCGGAGGGCGTGCGCCGCCCCGCGCTGCTGCTGGCCTGCACCGCGTCGGGCCAATGGCTGACAACCGCCACCCCCCGCGACGGCTATGACCCGCAGTACAGCCTCTACGCCCTCTGGGACCCGGCAGACTTTTTGGCCGACGGGCAGCCCGCCGCGTGGGTCACGATGTATGCGACAGAATGAACGGTTGTATAATTATGCGCAAAAATGCCGATTTGTCCACAAGACAAGAACACCGGCACGCCTGACGCAAACAAAATTTTGAAAAGTAAGCCAAAACTACTTGAAAAATTGCTTTTATGGTGGTAACATGAAGGCGGTGTTTGAAATTATATAAAGGAGTGTCGTTTTATGGCAATTCAGAATGCTTACCTGCAGGGCGTATATGAGGGCCTTGCAAAGCGCAACCCCGAGCAGAAGGAGTTTCTGCAGGCTGTTGAGGAAGTCCTCGAGAGCCTGGAGCCCGTTGTGGCTGCCCACCCCGAGTACGAGAAGGCCGGCCTGATCGAGCGCCTGGTCGAGCCCGAGCGCATCATCATGTTCCGTGTGCCCTGGGTCGATGACGCTGGCAAGGTCCAGGTCAACCGCGGCTACCGTGTGCAGTTCAACTCTGCCATCGGTCCCTACAAAGGCGGCCTGCGTTTCCACCCCTCTGTCAACCTGTCTATCCTGAAGTTCCTGGGCTTTGAGCAGTGCTTCAAGAACAGCCTGACCGGCCTGCCCATGGGCGGCGGCAAGGGCGGCGCTGACTTTGACCCCCACGGCAAGTCTGACGCCGAGGTCATGCGCTTCTGCCAGAGCTTTATGACCGAGCTGTACCGCCACATCGGCCCCGACACCGACGTGCCCGCCGGTGATATTGGCGTTGGCGGCCGTGAGGTCGGCTACCTGTTTGGCCAGTACAAGCGCCTGCAGAATGAGTACACCGGCGTGCTGACCGGCAAAGGCATCCCCTTCGGCGGTTCTCTCGCCCGTACCGAGGCTACCGGCTACGGCCTGTGCTACTTTGCCAAGGAAATGCTGGCTGACGCCGGCAAGAGCTTCGAGGGCCAGCGCGTGGTCATCTCCGGTTCCGGCAATGTGGCCACCTACGCCAACCAGAAGGCCACCCAGCTGGGCGGCAAGGTCATTGCCATGTCTGACTCCAACGGTTACATCGTCGACGAGAACGGCATTGACTACAAGGTCATCAAGGAGATCAAAGAGGTCAAGCGTGCCCGCATCAAGACCTACCTGGACTATGTCCCCACCGCTAAGTACGTCGAGGGCAGCCAGGGCATCTGGACCGTCCCCTGCGACATCGCCCTGCCCTGCGCCACCCAGAACGAGCTGCGCCTGGACGGTGCCAAGGCTCTGGTTGCCAATGGCTGCTACTGCGTAGCCGAGGGTGCGAACATGCCCTCCACCCCCGAGGCCATCGCCTATCTGCAGGCCCACGGCATCCTGTTTGCCCCCGCGAAGGCTTCCAACGCGGGCGGTGTTGCCACATCCGGCCTCGAGATGAGCCAGAACAGCCTGCGCCTGTCCTGGACTTTCGAGGAGGTCGACGAGCGCCTGCACAACATCATGGTCAACATCTATCACAGTGCTGCCGCCACTGCCGAGAAGTACGGCATGAAGGGCAACCTTGTGGCCGGTGCCAACATCGCCGGCTTTGAGAAGATCGCCTCCGCCATGATGAGCCAGGGCATTGTCTGATACAAATGCAGACAGCCGGGTGAACTCCCGGGAAAAATTGCATAAACTTTTTTAGCAAAACCTATTGACACACACGCCGTGCTGTGGTATTATAATCAAGCACCGCGAAACAGCGTGTGTGTCATATATCGCGGAGTAGAGCAGATGGTAGCTCGTCGGGCTCATAACCCGGAGGTCGCAGGTTCAAGTC
>ERZ839767.3355-NODE-3355-length-18474-cov-2.457680_pt1 | contig 18474 bp, 12 predicted proteins | sample MGYA00519879_ERZ839767 | MGnify/ENA primary metagenome ERZ839767 (study PRJEB31850, sample SAMEA3708852) | human gut metagenome | biome: human gut; feature: human-associated habitat; material: faeces | place: China | collected 2014 ...
ATTCCTCCATTGATTTGGTAATAGAAAAAATCGAACGCCAGATCCACAAATATAAAACCCGCCTGATGAAGAGAAAATACAATAACTTCCAGGATGCCGTGGTCCCAGCTTCTGTAGAAACAGTTGCAGAAGATGATGGTGAATTCAAGATTATTAAGAATAAATCTTTTGCTATGCATCCAATGACTGCAGAAGAAGCTATTTTACAAATGAATCTTTTGAATCATGATTTCTTCGTTTTTTATGATCCTGATTTTGGTGGCGTGAACGTGGTTTATCGTCGTAAAGATGGTAATTACGGTTTGTCGGCTCCGGAATTAAAATAAGCGGCAATATTAAATAGGAAAATAATTTACTGAAAGTTCACAAAAAGCCTGGGGTTGAAGCCCCGGGCTTTTTGACTTTTGCAGGCTTTTCTGCTAAAATTTTAAGTTAGGTATAGTGTTTTTTATTGTAAAAATTTAAGGAGTGATTATTTTGCTCGAAGGTTTGTTGAAAAAAATTTTTGGTGACCCGAATGAAAAAGAATTAAAAGAGATCGGAGTCATTGTCGATAAAATCAACGCATTAGAAAAAGATATGGTAGGCTTAAGCTCTGCAAATCTGGCCGCTAAGACAGCTGATTTTAAAGTACGGTTATCTAAAGGTGAAACATTAGATGATATTTTACCTGAAGCATTCGCAGTTGTCCGTGAAGCGGCCAAACGTGTCTTAGGCATGCGCCATTTTGATGTGCAGCTTATTGGCGGTTGTGTTCTGCATCGTGGTAAAATTGCTGAAATGCGCACTGGTGAAGGTAAAACTCTGGTAGCTACTTTGCCGGCATACTTGAATGCGTTGACAGGAAAGGGCGTTCATGTCGTTACGGTCAATGAATATCTGGCTCGCCGTGACAGTGAGGATATGGGGCGTGTTTTTAAATTTTTAGGCCTTTCCGTAGGTCTTATTGCGCATGCGCTTGATTATCCGGACCGCAAAGCTGCTTATGCTGCTGATATTACCTATGGCACTAATAACGAGTTCGGTTTTGATTATCTGCGTGATAATATGGTCGTTGACGAAGATCAAATGGTACAACGGCCTTTAAATTATTGTATTGTCGATGAAGTTGACAGTATTTTGATTGATGAAGCGAGAACTCCGCTTATTATCTCCGGACCTGGCGAAAAATCTACTGATTTGTATAAAGTTTTGGCTCAGGTAGTTGCTAAAATGGATGAAGGGGAAGATTATACTGTTGATGAAAAGCTGAAAACAGTTGCCCCTACTGAAATTGGTATTGCTAAAGCTGAAAAAATGCTGGGCATAGAAAATATGTATGATACTGAACACGGCGTTGATTTTTCACATCAGCTGATGTGTGCTTTGAAGGCCAAAGCTATTATGCACCGTGATAAAGATTATGTTGTAAAAGACGGCGAAGTTATCATTGTTGATGAATTTACAGGCCGGTTAATGTTTGGCCGTCGTTTTTCGGAAGGCTTGCATCAGGCTATTGAAGCTAAAGAAGGTGTTAAAGTTGAGCGTGAAAGTCAGACTTTGGCGACTATTACCTTCCAGAACTATTTCCGTATGTATGAAAAACTTTCCGGTATGACTGGTACTGCTAAAACAGAAGAACAGGAATTCCAGAAAATTTACGGACTTGACGTTGTTGTTATTCCTACCAATAAACCTATGGTCAGGATTGATTATCCTGATGTTATTTTGAAAACGAAACGCGCTAAATATAAAGCCGCTGTTAATGAGATTGAAGAATGCCATAAGTCTGGACGACCGGTACTGGTGGGTACTACTTCCATCGCTCAGTCAGAAGAATTATCGGCGATGCTGAAACGGCGCGGGATTCCGCATAATGTTTTGAATGCTAAATATCATGAAAAAGAAGCTGAAATAATTTCCGGAGCCGGTCAATATGGCGCTGTTACCATTGCTACGAATATGGCTGGCCGTGGTACGGATATTGTCTTGGGTGAAGGCGTTCCAGAATTAGGAGGTCTTCACATCATTGGTACGGAAAGGCATGAAAGCCGCCGTATTGATAATCAGCTGCGTGGCCGCTGCGCTCGTCAAGGTGATCCTGGTTCTTCAAAATTTTTCTTGTCTTTGGAAGATGACCTGATGCGTTTGTTCGGTTCTGATAATATTTCCAGTATTATGGACAAACTGGGGATGGAGGAAGATGAACCGATTGAACATAAGCTTGTTACCCGTTCTATCGAATCGGCTCAGAAAAAAGTTGAAGCCAGAAACTTTGCTATTCGTAAACAGGTTTTGGAATATGACGATGTTATGAATCAGCAGCGTGAGGTTATTTACGCCCAGCGTAAAAAGATCCTGCAGCAGGCAAATCTGCGTGATACTATTATGGATATGATACATAAAGTTGTAGACCGTACGATGGCGATGTATGCGCCGCCGGAAGTTTATTCAGAGGATTGGGATTTGCAGGCATTAATTGCTTATGCTGAGGAGTTCTATGCTCCGGCTGATTTGCTGCAGATTGATTATCTGCAAAACCTCAGTCGTGAAGAGCTGGAAGAATATCTGCATAAAGTTGCCGATGAACATTACGCTGAACGCGAGGATGCTATTACACCTGAATTAATGCGCGAACTGGAAAATCTTGTAATGCTTAAAGTTGTCGATAACCATTGGATGGAGCATCTGGATTCTATGGATTTGCTGCGTGAAGGTGTAGGTCTGCGGGCTTATGGACAGAAAGATCCGTTGGTTGAATATAAATTTGAAGCCTATGATATGTTCCAGGCGATGATTGACGCTATTCAAGACGATGTAGTACGCTATATTTACCGTGTAAATGTTGTGGCGCAGCCTAAGGTTGAAAATCGGTTGGAAAACGCATCCACTAACAACCCGGGGGAAGGCGATGATATTAAAAAACAGCCTCTGGTAAAAGGTGAAACGACCGGACGAAATGATCTTTGTCCCTGTGGCAGCGGTAAAAAATATAAAAATTGCTGCGGGCAGGATAAGTAAGATTTACAGAAATTTATAGTTGGTTTTAGTTACAGTAAAGTTGAAGCGGTAAGTTTCAACTTTACTGGTGTTATTAAGAGAGGATGTGAAGTTAGTGTTGATTGAGGAATATAAACCGGAGATTGCAGCATTAAAACAGAAACTAGAGGAAATGAGGGGATCTCTTTGACGTAGTTGTCAAAGAGGACCGTATTGCAGAATTAGAACATAAAATGGGTGCACCTGGATTTTGGGATGAACCTGAAACGGCGCAGAAAACTGCTCAGGCTGTAACGCAGTTGAAAGAAGAGGTAGAAACATTTCGTTCTTTGGAAACCAGAGTAGAGGACATGGAAGTTTTGTGCGAACTGGCGCTGGAAGAAGATGACGAAAGTCTGTTACCTGAAATGGAAGAAACGCTGGTTTCTATTCGTACTGATGTTGAACATTTAGAATTAGGCATGCTTTTGAATGGCGAGTACGACGCCAATAATGCTATTCTTACATTACATGCCGGTGCCGGCGGAACAGAAGCGCAGGATTGGACTTCTATGCTGCTGCGTATGTTTTCCCGCTTTGCTGAACGTGAAGGCTATGAAGTGGAAATGCTCGATTATCTTCCGGGAGATGAAGCTGGTGTTAAAAGTGCTACGCTTCAGATTAATGGACATAATGCTTACGGATATTTGAGAAGTGAAAAGGGTGTACATCGTCTGGTGCGTGTGTCGCCGTTCGACTCCTCCGGCCGCCGGCATACCTCTTTTGCGGCTCTGGAAGTCATGCCGGAAATCGACGATTCCATGGAAGTGGACATTCGTCCGGAAGACATCAAAATGGACGTGTTCCGTGCCAGCGGTGCCGGCGGACAGCACATCAATAAGACCAGTTCCGCGGTACGTCTGACACACCTGCCCACCGGCATCGTGGTATCCTGCCAGACACAGCGAAGCCAGTATCAGAACAAGGACTACGCAATGAAGATGCTCCGTGCAAAACTGGTGGAGATCAAGGAACGGGAACATCTGGACAAGATCGCCGACATCAAGGGCGTGCAGAAGGAAATCGCATGGGGTGCTCAGATCCGTTCCTACGTGTTCATGCCCTATACATTAGTAAAGGATCACCGCACCGGCTTCGAAAACGGCAATATTCAGGCAGTCATGGACGGCGATCTGGACGGCTTCATCAACGCCTATCTGAAAGCATTGTCCAGCGGCACATTGCAGAAGTGAGGTTTTGCAAACTCTAAAAAGTCAGGCTCCCCTTTAGGGGAGCTGGCAGTGCGTAGCACTGACTGAGGGGTTTCCACTTATACCGAAAACATCATAAAAAGATTTTACGAAAGAACCTCTCCACCATCCAATGGCGTTTCCCCTCGTACTGAGCGGTTCCCTCTGCCCTGCGGGCATCTCCCCACCCCGTGGGGAGTCACCCTTTTTAGGGGAGGCTATTATGAAAATTGATTCCCCAGCAAATTTCCTTGACAAGGCTTCTGATTTTCGCTATAATAATAGTATGAACAGCGGCAACGCTGTGTGCATGGATTAACAGAAAGGAAGAACCAACTGATGACATACAAAGAATCATTCCTGCGTTTTATGGTAGACTGCGGCGTGCTGACGTTCGGGGAATTCACCCTGAAAAGCGGCAGAAAAGCACCGTATTTCATCAACGCCGGCAACTATCACAGCGGTGCCCAGCTGATGGAACTGGGACGCTATTATGCAGCCTGCATTGCCGAGCACAACATTCCGGTGGAAACCGTGTTCGGTCCTGCCTATAAGGGCATTCCGCTGGCAGCAGCTGCGGCAGTGGCTCTGGCGGACAAGTACCAGAAAGATGTCAACTTCTGCTTCGACCGCAAGGAGGTCAAAGACCACGGCGAGGGTGGCATGTTTGTGGGCAAGAAGCTGACAGACGGCGAAAAGGTCGTTATCATCGAGGACGTTATGACTTCCGGCAAGGCAATGGCTGAGGTATATCCGAAGCTGAAAAGTGCTGCTGATGTGGACATCACCGGCATGGTCATCACTGTAGACCGTATGGAGCGTGCACTGGAGGGCGAAAAGTCCGCAGTACAGGCTGTCTATGAAAAGGTACTTGAATGGACTTTTCGCTATCCCAAAACAACGTTGTTTATCGGGGTACTATCCGTGTTGCTGGCTGTGGTGATTATGATGCGTATCCCGCAACGAATGATGCCGGAAGCAGACCGTGACCAGTTTGCTATAGAGATTTATTTGCCGCAAGGTTCGTCATTGGATAAAACGGCAGCCGTTTGCGACAGCGTATATGCTTTATTGAAAGATGACGAACGGGTTTTGTCGGCTACCGCATTTGTGGGAATGGCTTCCCCGCGTTTCCAGGCAACTTATGCTCCGAATATGGGTGGGAAGAATTATGCGCAGTTTATTGTAAATACAACATCTGTAGAGGCAACAGCCGACCTGTTGGATGAATATGCCAATGCTTATGCCGATTATTATCCGGATGCTTTCATCAAGTTCAAGCAGTTGGATTATCAGACAGTGAGTTTCCCGATAGAAGTTCGCTTTATGGGAGATGATATAACAGCCTTGAAGCAGGTGGCTGATACATTGATGACATCGTTGCAGGATATGGATGGCCTGGTTTGGGTTCATACGAATTTTGAGGAGATGCTGCCCGAAGTTCGTGTAACGCTTGACCCTGTGGAGTCGTCCCGCCTGGGAATTTCGAAAGCGATGGCGGCGGCTGATATGGCTATCCGTTATAACGGTATGTCGGTCGGTTCTGTCTGGGAAGGTGATTATCCGTTGGCTATCTGCCTGAAATCGGATAAAGGAGAGGATGCATACGATTCGTTTGATGGGATAGGGGATGCTTATTTGCCGACGGCTGTTCCGGGTGTCAGTGTTCCGCTTCGCCAGGTGTCTGAGATACAGGGAGGATGGAATGAAGGGCAGATTGTTCGCCGTAACGGAGTGCGTACGTTGAGTGTGATTACTCAGGTTAAACGTGGCTTTAATGAAACGAATATGCAGAAGAAGGTAGAAAAGGTGATGAACAACCGGGTGATACCCAATCTTCCGGATGGCGTATCTTTTGAATACGGAGGTGTAAAAGAGTCTGACGAGGAAATTATCACTCCGATAATAGAGGGGCTTTCGATTGCCGTCATTATTGTCTTCCTGTTTTTGCTGATAAACTATAAGAAAATCGGATTGGCTGTTGCTGCCCTTACTTCTATTTTACTGTGCCTGTTCGGTGCTGCTCTCGGTCTTTGGGTGTCCGGGATGGAGTTCAGTATCACTTGTGTGTTGGGTATAATCAGTTTGATAGGTATTGTGGTACGTAATGCGATTATGATATTCGACCATGCACAGGATTTACGTATCAATCATCACATCTCCGTCAAAGAGGCTGCCATGGATGCCGGTAAACGTCGTATGTTACCGATTTTCCTGACGTCGGCAACGACAGCGGTGGGGGTTGTCCCGATGATTATCAGTAACAGTGCCTTATGGACTCCGATGGGAGTCGTGATTTGTTCGGGAACAGTATTTGCTATGATATTGGCCGTTATTGTTATTCCGGTATTTTACTGGATGATATTCGGAGGGAATAAAAAGGTCGTATAACTAAATTAAGAGTAAAGAATATGTCTGGAAAAAAGATAATATATGTTTTAGGCAATCTCCTTTGTCTTTTGCTGGTACCGGCTTTATCTGTCGCCCAGCGTAGTTTGACACTGGAGGAATGCAGCCAACTGGCATTGGAGAATAATGCCCGGATGAAGAACGCCCGTTTAGATGTAAAAGGTGCGGAAGAGGTGCGTAAAGAGGCTTTCACGAAATATTTTCCATCTATAAGTGCGACGGGAGGCGCTTTTACCTCAGACAATGGAATGGCAGAGTTGGCGCTGGTCCCCGGTCTGTTAGAAATGACGATGGCAAAGAACGGTATTATGGGAGGAGTGACAGCAGTCCAGCCGGTTTTTGCAGGAGGACAGATACTTAATAATAACAAACTGGCTGCCCTGGCGGTGGAAGTGAGCCGTTATCAGATGAAACAATCGGAGAATGAAGTATTGCTGACTGTCGAACAGTATTACTGGCAGCACGTTTCTTTGCAGGAAAAGAGAAAAACGGTTTCCTTACTGGAAATATTAATCGACAACTTGTATAAGGATGTGGAAGCTTCCGTTCGTGCCGGTGTGGCAAACAGGAATGAATTGTTACAGGTTCAACTAAAAAAGAATAGTATAGCCAGTGACCGGCTGAAAGTGGATAATAATTTGCGTCTGTCAAAAATGTTGTTGTCTCAGTATATCGGAATGCCGGAAGATGATTTTACCGTTCAGGCAACTTTACAGGAGCCTCTGCCTTCGCCGGAGACTTACCGGATAGACTTGATGAGTGCCTTGCCGACGACTGTTGCCTATAAACTGCTTGATAAAAATGTGGAAGCCAGCCGTCTGCAATATAAATTGAAAGTCGGTCAGAACCTGCCGTCGGTAGGAATAGGAGCCGGCTATATGTATCATAATATTCTGGATACCGATCATTCTTTCGGGATGATTTTTGCTACGGTTTCTGTCCCCTTAACCGATTGGTGGGGCGGTTCGCATGCTATCAGGAAGCAGAAGTTGCAATTGAAAGCGGCTGAATATACACGGCAGGATACCAATGAGAAACTTCTTTTACAGATGCAAAAACTCTGGAATGAATTGGAAGAGGCCTATGAACAGGCAAAGATATCGGAAGAATCGGTAAAAACGGCAGAAGAAAATGTGCGTCTGAGTACAGATTATTATCAGGTAGGGACAGAGACGTTGAGCGATTTGCTGAATGCCCAGTCTTTACTACAACAGAGTAGAGACCAATATACGGACGATTATACCAATTACCTGATTAAACGGACGGAATATTTACAGGCAACTGGACGGTAAATAAGAGAGTTGTATTATTAACGTTAGGGAAGCTAAAATCCGGTTAGCTTCCCTAACGTTTTCTATTGTAAATACTTATTGAGGACTCCCATTAGTGCCGTCAGGTCGATGGGTTTTGCCAGATGATAGTTCATACCAGCTTTGATTGCATTTGTCACATCTTCTGAAAAGGCGTTGGCGGTCATGGCTACAATTGGTATGTTACGTATATCGGCACGTTTCAGTGAACGTATTTGCCGGGTAGCTTCATAGCCATCCATTACCGGCATCTGGATATCCATCAGTATCATTTGATAAAATCCTTCTGTCGACTGCGAAACGATATTCACTGCATCGAGACCATTTACCGCCGTGTCAATGGATACACCGGTACTTCCAATGATTTCAACGGCAATCTCCCGGTTTAATTCATTGTCTTCCACTAACAAGATGCGTTTGCCGGAATAGTCGGCATCTGACAGTTTGAACTGGCTGACCGGCTCCGATTGTTCCCCCTCAAAAAGGAAACGTTTCAGTATCTGGAGTAATTTTGATTTGTAGAGAGGCTTGGTTATGAAGCCATTGGCTTTTGCAGCTTTGGCCTCTGCTTCATATTCTTCAATATCGTATGCGGAAAGAATGATTATCGGAACATCTGTCCCAATAATATTCCTAATTTGCCGTGTCGTTTCTATGCCGTTCATTTCCGGCATTTTCAGGTCAATAATGACAGCAAAGTAGTTGTTTGCTTCTGCATACCGTTTCCGGACGTAGGTTATGGCTTCATTTCCGGAACATACCCAGTCACTTTTTACTCCGATTTCCTGCAAGCAACTGCAAGTACTTTGGCATGCAATCTTATCATCATCGACAACAAGCACTTCCAATCCGTCTATTCTTATTTTCTCATCCGGAACCTGTTCGCAATGACGTAATGGCATGTTGATTGTAAAGCGGGAACCTTTGCCGTATTCGCTTTCCACTTTGATGTCGCCACCCATCATCTTTACGATTTTATGACTGATTGCCATCCCGAGTCCGGTCCCCTGTATATTCCTGATGCCATTATCGCTGGCCCGTTCGAACGGCAAAAAGATTTTGTCAAGAAATTCGGGTTTCATTCCTCTTCCGTTATCTTCAAAGACAAATTCGTAATCGCCGAACCCATCCCGGGTTACTTTTTCATTGATGTCTATGGTGATTTGCCCATTTTCCTGTGTATATTTAACTGCATTGGAGAGGATATTCATCAGTACCTGCTTGATGCGTTGTATATCGCCCGTCACATTTTCATGCTTTAACCCTTTTACATGGATATCGAGTGTTTGCTGCTTATTTTTAATTTCAGACTGCATCATGACAACGAGGTCTTGCAGAAGTTCTCCTATGTTGAATTCATCTTCAGACAAAATCAGCCGGCCACTTTCTATCTTCGACATATCCAATACTTCATTAATCAGGCTAAGCAACAATTTGGATGCTCCGTTGATTTTTTCCATACAGTCAAGTACCCGTTCCCGTTCATCTACATGTGCTTTGGCGATGGCTGTCATCCCAATGATAGCGTTCATGGGAGTACGGATATCATGACTCATGCGAGCAAGGAAATCTGATTTAGCCTGATTGGCTTTTTCGGCAGAATCGAGCGCCTCTTTCAATTGCTCGGATTGTTCGCGGAGTTTTTTCTGTAATTCGCGTTGTTCGGTAATATCGGTGATATCGATAAATACAATCAGATAGATTGGTTCATCTCCTTCCCAGCCGATACATTCCCCATTCAGTTGTAACCAAGAATCGTTATCGTTCTTGTCTTTCGACTGGATGACAAAATGCACTGGTTTTCCTTTTTGCATAAGTGCTACATGTTCTTTCAGCACTTCCCGGTTTTTTTCGTTCAGACGGGAGAAGGGAGAGAAAGAAGGATATTCTCCTTTACTAACCCCCGCGAACTCCATATATTTATCATTTGCATCCAGCAGTGTAAAACTTCCGTCACGGCCGATTCTGTTCTTTGAGATAAAACCCGGAAGATTTTCGTAAGCGATTGTTTGTTCCTGTTTAGCCTGCATTATATCTTCAATATCGGTCATTACCGTGTAGGATATTGGAATCCCGTCCTGAATCTGGTCGGTGAATGTGGCTGTGAGTTTTGTCCATCTTTCACCTCCTTTTACAGGCATTTTCATAATGGCCTCGTAGCCGTTGGAGTTATTGGCTATTGCTTCATACACTTTCTGTCCCAATATATTCCATGCTTCTTCATGACCTTTAAAATATAAGTCAGGTTGGTTATGGAAAAGATTCTCATACTCTTCCTTCGGATAACCTATCAAATCATAATAGAAATCGTTTGCCCATAAGAGGGTGAAATGCTCATCCAGTAAATGTTTGCTTACGCTGACTCCCATGAGACTCATCAGCAAACTGTATTCGATATTTGTTCCTGATTGTATGATATTTCTCTCCATAATGTCTTTATTTTAGCACCAATAAATTATGATTTGTATAGCTTTACAAAGTAAAGGCTATCGGAGTGAATATGCGTGATATATTTTTTTGATAATATGTTCTGTTTTTTTTATTCTTATAAAAAGAAATCATATTAATCAATATCTTTTTGATAATTGGAATATGTATATAGTTTTCCTCTATATTCCTGAGGTGTTATTCCTACATGGTGGCGAAAGAATTTATTGAAGAATGATAAATTGGTGAAACCTAACTCCATTGCTATGTTTTTAATTTCCTGGTTTGTCCCTTTCAGTTGTACTTTGGCGTCTATGATTATTATTTGTGTCAGTACTTCAAGAGGGGTTTGCCCGATAGCTTTTTTTATGCAGGTGGAGAAATAGGAGAGTGTCAACCCTAAACGGTCTGCGTAGAATGTAACATTACGTTCTGTTGTATAATATTGCAGGGCGAGATTTATAAAATCCTGATAAATCTCTGTATAGCGGTTGAGTTCCTGTTTCTCTAAAAAGTGGTTACTATCGTATAATTCTATAATTCCCTGACTGCACATTGTGAAAATCGCTTTTATCATTTCCTTGTTGTTCGATATATTGGGATAAACGGCGTACTGATATAAAAGCTCATAAAAGCTGGCAATCAGATTCGATATTTTTTGAGAGATAGGAATAACCGGATGTCTGTAAATAATAGATAAACAACTCATTGTACTTCTTAAGAAATTTGCATAACTCATAAAATCAGAAGAAAAAGCTGCAAAATAGATTAGAATGTCATCAGACATTTCATGTACCTGAATATAACTGTTGGGAGTTAGTGTAATTATGTTGGACTTGGTTGTTTTGTATTCTGCCAGATTGATGGTCGAGCAGACATACCCTTCCATGCAAAGAATGAAGACGCCTGCTTTAATCTTACAAGGTACATTCATAAGGTGTTTAAGTTCGTCGGCAGAAACATATTTGCCAACCATAAAATCAGTGGGAGAATCAAGACAAATTATTTGCTCATCCATGCTGTGAGATTTATTTTGAAATCAAATATAGATAATATTTGAAAAACAAATATTATGAGAGAAAAAATAGAACATATAAAACAAAAGATTTGTTTGTTTGCTGCAATAAATCGTTACGGATTAAATTATTGATGGCAGGCTCAATTTCTTGTAAAGGGATTGGATAATCTTAATTTGCTTTGGCGATAAATACTTTTCTGAAATGTAGAGAGAATAAAGAAGCCGGTATTTCCTTATAAGAATGTTACTTTCTCGTTTTAAAGAAGATACCGACCTTTGTTGTATCAGGCAATTATTCTTCGACTTGTACTTTAACAATCACTTTGCGGATATTTCCTTCTCCGATACCGGGTGCATGGCCGTCTTCCGGAAAATAGATGGCGAACTGCCCGGGATAAATTTTTGTATAGGCAGTCGGGCGGTCAACGAAGAAAGCGATGTCTTTCTCTTCGTTATAAGGCACGGAAACTTCCTGTAATTCGCATCCCGGTTTCCAACCGATTTTTTCAACACCTAGAAGGGGAAGCTGGATGTCGATATATTTCTTGTGTGTCTCGATTGCGGCATCGTTTTTATCTTTGCCGGATAAACTGGCTACGCTGACAAACAGGCGGGAGCCGTCCAATTCGTATTTGCCGTCTTCCATTTTGGAGAAGTCAGTAGCTTTTACATAATCAAAAGCTTTTTTAAACAAAGGGTGCAAGCATTCAACCTTTTCTGTGTTATTCAAGGAGTCAAGTATCATAACTGTATTCGTTTTATAAATTCATTCGTTAATTCGTCTGACAAAGGTCGGGTATTCGATTGTTAAATAATAGGACAAATATACCAAATAAAACTATTAAATTCGTACATATCTTAATGAGCGTAATGAAATTCCGCAACTTTGTTGCAACTGATTTATTCGTATCTTTGTTCTACAATAGAATCGGTATAAAATAAACATAATAATGAAAGATGTAGAAAGTAAGGTACTGCCCGTTCTTGAGATGAGTTGTGCGGTTTGTGCCAATAACGTGGAGGATACCGTCAAAGCACTTCCCGGAGTAGAAGAGGCATCTGTTAATTTTGCAGCGAATACATTATCGGTTACATACCATCCTTCGGTAATCAGTTTACAGAAAATGCAGGAAGCCGTACAGGCTGCCGGATATGATTTGGTGGTTGAGGCCGAAGATCCGCTGGCCGTACAGGAAGAGATGGCGCGTAAACATTATAAGAAACTGAAGCGGAATACAATCGGAGCGTGGATATTATCAGTGCCTTTGGCTTTATTGGGGATGGTGTTTATGCACATGCCCTACGCCAACTGGATAATGATGGTGCTGGCATTGGCTATTATGGTTCTGTTCGGGCGGTCGTTTTATGTGAACGGTGTGCGCCATGCGCTGCAAAAGAGTGCCAATATGGATACTTTGGTGGCCCTCAGTACTTCCATTGCTTTTATATTCAGTTTCTTCAATACGGTTTATCCGCAGTTCTGGATTGAAAAGGGATTGGAGCCGCATGTGTATTATGAAGCCTCGGGGGTGATTATCGCCTTTGTGCTGTTGGGCAAGTTGATGGAGGAGAGGGCGAAGAACAGTACCTCTTCTGCTATTAAAAGCCTGATGGGATTACAGCCTAAAACGGCCCGTCTTGTAACTGACGGAAAAGAGGAGGAAGTTCCTATCTCTTCTTTGAAAAGGGGAAATATTGTAAGTGTTCGTCCCGGTGAGAAAATACCGGTGGACGGAACTTTGCTGCAAGGCTCTTCTTCCGTAGATGAAAGCATGTTGAGCGGGGAACCGATTCCTGTGGAGAAAGTTGCCGGTGACCGGGTATTGGCCGGAACAATCAACCAAAAAGGTTCTTTTACGATGGAGGCGACCGGAGTCGGGAATGAAACAGTTTTGGCGCAAATCGTCAAGATGGTGCAGGCTGCCCAGGGAAGTAAAGCACCCGTGCAACGTATAGTTGACAAAATAAGCGGTATATTTGTTCCGGTAGTCGTTCTCCTGTCTATCGTAACGTTTATCTGCTGGATGGTGATTGGCGGCGGGGATTATTTCTCTTATGCCCTTCTTTCAGCTGTTTCAGTATTGGTGATTGCCTGTCCGTGTGCCCTAGGGTTGGCAACTCCGACGGCACTGATGGTCGGGATGGGAAAAGGAGCCGAACGGCATATCCTGATAAAAGATGCTTATGCGTTGGAGACTCTTTGTAAAGTCGATACGATTGTACTGGATAAGACGGGGACATTGACGGAAGGGATTCCGGTTGTCGTGGATTCCTGCTGGTTGACAGAATCGAATGTCTGTTATCTGGATATTCTCTATACTGCGGAATTGAAATCGGAGCATCCGCTGGCGTCTGCCATTATCCGTTGGCTGGAAGATTCGGGAGCCTCTACGTGTGAAGCCGGTAATTTTGAAAGCCTTACCGGCCGGGGAATCCGGATGGAAGTCAACGGTGTTACTTACTGGGTTGGAAGCCACGGATTGTTGGAGGTATTCGGTTCGGAGATACCGGATGATACTATGAAGCAGATACGTAAATGGCAGGACAACGGAATAAGTGTCGTTTATTATGGTGAAGGTAACCGTTTGCTGGCTGTACTGGCTATTTCAGACCGCATCAAACCGACATCGGCTGCGGCTGTAAAGACCCTGACGGATATGGGAATAGAAGTGCATTTGTTGACAGGCGACGGTGTGAAGACGGCGGAAAGAGTGGCTGATACTTTAGGTATAAAATATTTTAAGGCCGAAGTGATGCCTGATGATAAGGAAGAATATATCATGGCTCTTCAAAAGTTAGGAAAGAAAGTTGCTATGGTAGGCGACGGTATAAACGACTCGCAGGCACTGGCTCGTGCCGATGTGAGCATTGCGATGGGAAAAGGGACGGATATTGCGATGGATGTAGCGATGGTGACATTGATAACATCTGATTTGTTATTGTTACCGGAAGCAATCAAATTGTCGAAACGAACGGTGCGGCTGATTCATCAGAATCTGTTTTGGGCCTTTATTTACAACCTGATAGGAATACCTTTGGCGGCCGGCGTTTTGTTCCCGGTAAACGGGTTGTTATTGAATCCGATGCTGGCAAGTGCGGCGATGGCTTTCAGTTCCGTTTCTGTGGTGCTTAACAGCTTGAGACTGAAATTTATGAAGTAATAGTATAAACAAAAAGATTATGGCAACAATGAAATTTAAAACAAACGCAAAATGCGGCGGCTGCGTGGCTGCTATCGGTGCTAAACTGAATAAGTTGGTGAAGGAAGATGAATGGTCTGTCGACCTGAAATCGCCGGATAAGGTTTTGGAAGTAACAGCGGATGTTCCTGCTGATAAAATAATTGCAGCAGTAACAGATGCCGGCTTTAAGGCTGAACAATTGTAACCTGCAATGGTCAGGACCCAACAAAGACAAACTTATGGTGAAGAAGTAGCCAATGTGCTGACGCACGGTGCAGGAATGATTTTCGGGATAGTTGCTATCGTTTTATTACTGATAGCTTCCATCCGTAATGGAAATCCCTGGGCAGTGGGCAGTTCGGTGGTTTATGCGCTTAGCATGACGCTTTCGTATGTCACCTCTACATTTTATCATGCTTCGTCCCATGCGCGGCAGAAGAGATTACTGCGTCGTTTTGACCATAGTGCTATTTATCTACATATCGCAGGTACTTATACGCCTTTTACTTTGGTAGCGCTCCGGCAGGAAGGTTACTGGGGATGGTTATTATTTGCAATTGTATGGATTGCTGCCGTTATCGGTGTTTTTCTCAGTTTCAGGAAGATGAAAAAGACCGATCATCTGAAAACTACTTGTTATCTGGCAATGGGATGGGTGGTTATTATCGCTTTCAAGCCTTTGGTTGATGTCTTTCAGCGGACGGATTCAATGGATGTGTTGTACTGGCTGATTGGCGGAGGATTGTTCTATACGGTAGGATGTGTTTTTTATTTTTTCGATACATATAAATATATGCATCCGATGTGGCATTTCTTCGTTCTAGGCGGTAGCGTCTGCCATTTTATTTCGATTTATTTATTGATAAGATAAAAGAAAAGGATATTGCATAAGTGTTTGACAGTTACGGTGTCAGCTGCTTTTGCAATATCCTTTTTCTGAATAAGTATTATAACCCGCTGAAATCAACGCCGTCGAAAAGTAATGACGGAATACGCCAGCTGGAGAACAGACGAGGGCCGTTTCCTACTTCTGTCAGATTATTCCATAAAGCAATCATGTTTCCGGTTGCATTCATTTCTGAAATCGGCTGGGTCAATTTCCCTTTTTCGATAAGGAAGCCTTCCACGCCATACGAGAAATCGCCGGTTGTACTGTTGCAGTTACCTCCGTTGAAACCTGTAACGAGAATACCTTTATCTACTGAAGCGATAAGGCTGTCCGTATTTTTGTCGCCCATCTGCATGGTCAGGATGGAGGGGGAGGCAATAGTCGGCTTCACTTCCATCTTGTTGGCAGAATAGGTATCGATATAATAGGTCTTCAGTACTCCGTTTTCGAATACGGGCATCCGCTTGGTGGCAACACCTTCACCGTCGAAATAACGGGCGCCGGATGCTTTGATAAGATGCGGTTCGTCTATGAGGGTAAGTTTGTCTCCCAATACTTTCTGGTCGAGCTTATCCAATAAGAAAGAGTTTTTCTGCTGGATGGAAGAACCGTATAAAGCATCAATAACAGGAGATAACAAACGGCCGGAATTCATATTGTCGACAATCATGCGATATTTGCCGGAAGCCACTTTCTTTTGTCCCAGCTTGCGGAAAACACGTTCCAATGCCTTTGTACCCAATCCTTCCTTAATCATCGTATCGAAATACAAGGAAGAATCGTACCAGTAAGATTCGGGACGGGCATCGCCTTCGCCACGGATACTGACGCTGGCAACCAGGCTGAAAGAAGAACCGCAGGCTTCACCTTCGAAACCATTGCTGGCAACCATATATTTAAAGTCTTTCTCATCGCTGTAAGAAGAGTTGGCAGAAATAATACGGTCGTCTTTTCCCATCATTTCTTCGCAGGTCTTCATGGCCAGCGATACTTTTTCGTCCGGCTGTATGGAGTCGAATTTAGGGTCAATCAGTTGCAGGTCAGCACCGTCTCCTTTGTAGTACAAGGAAGCGTCAGGCAATGTACGGGCCTTGTCTTCTGCCAGGTAACGGGTTGAATCGATTCCGTTGCGGATAAATTTTTCCAGTTCCTTTTTATCCAGGCGGTTGGTGGAGAAAGAACCGTAACGGCCATCGACAAACAGATGGATAACCAGACTGTTTTCAGAAGCCTGCTGTAAGCGGTCAATCTTCATGTCCCGGATTTCGAATGAACTGCTGGAACCATTATACAGCGTTACCCGTGAGGACTGGCAACCGTTCTTTAATGCGAACTCCATGGCCCACTGGGCCAGTTTCTTATTATCGTTAGTTATCATATCAATTTTCTCCTCCTACAGTAAGTTTACTAACCAGGGCAGATGGCATACCGCAAGTTACCGGACAGGATTGTCCGTCTTTGCCGCATGTCCATGTGCCGTTATCCATCTTATAATTGTTGCCCACCATGGTGATGTCGGCTAAGGCCTTCGGACCGTTACCGATGATGTTGATATCTTTGATCGGCTGTGTCAGTTTTCCGTCTTCAATCAGATAGCCGTCTTTTACAAAGAATGTAAAGTCGCCTGCACCGATCTGTACCTGCCCGTTGGTAAAGCTGGAGGCATAGATACCTTTCTTTACAGTTGAAATCATCTCTTCTTCCGTCACGTTTCCGGCCTCCATATAAGTGGCACGCATACGGGGGATAGGCATCTGGCGGAACGACTCTCGACGTCCGTTGCCTGTAGAAGGGATACCATAATGTTTCGCACTGATGCGGTCGTGCAGATAACTCGTCAGGATACCTTCTTTCACGATATATGTCTTTTGCCCTTCCACACCTTCGTCGTCGATATTCACGGAACCGCGGTTGAACGGGATTGTACCGTCGTCAACCACATTGATGTGTTCGTTGCAGACTTTCTTATTCAGCTGGTCGGAGAAAATGGACGTGTTCTTGCGGTTGAAGTCGGCTTCAAACGCATGTCCGATGGCTTCGTGCAACAGGATACCTGAACCACCGGCCCCCATCACGACAGGCATTTCGCCGCCTTTGGGTTTCACGGCCTGGAAGAGGATAGACGTTTTTTCTACCGCCTCTTTTGCTACTTCGGCTATGATTTCGTCGGTCAGGAACTCGGCGCCCATACGGAATGCGCGGGAAGCGTAAGAATTTTCAATCTTACCGTTGTCTTCCATGATGCAGACGGCGCCCAGGGTTACCATTGGACGATAGTCGTAATAGGTTTGTCCTTCTGAGTTACAGAAAAAGATGTGCGACGTTGTATCTCCGAGAGAAGCCATTACCTTATGGACGCGTTTGTCGAGTGCAAAAATCTGGTCGTTCAGTTTTTGCAGGTAAGGCGTTTTCTGGTTGACGGCAATCTCGTCCCAAGGTGTTTGCACACCATAATAATTATTGATAATCGGTTCTTCAGTCAGTTTAGCCGGTCCTTTTCCGGCAGCGCCGTTAGCGATACGGGCAGCCGTACGGGCGGCTGTCAGCATCTCGTCGAGCGAGATATTTTCAACGTAGGCATAACCTGTCTGGTCTCCGGACAGGACGCGTACGCCCATTCCGAAATCTATGTTTGAAGAGGCGCGGTTTACCGCACCGTCTTGTAAACCGATGTTGTTACGGTAAGAATGTTCGAAGAAGAGATCTGCATAATCTCCTCCTTTTTCCAGTGCTGCGTTCAGCACTTTTTTCATATCGCTTTCGCTTAAACCGAAATGGTTTAACGCAAACGAGATACCGGCAGCTTTATCAGCAGTACTACCGGCACAACCTTCTAAAAAAGAAGGAACTGCCAGTGAACCAAGCATAACCATACCTCCTGTTTTAATAAAATCACGTCTGTTGTATTTCATATTGTTTTATAAAATCTCTCTGTTCTCTTTTGCCCATTGCATCACGTTTGCGGGCGGACGCTGGGCCAATAATTCTTTTTTCATAAAATCCATATAGGGCGCTACGTGTTTGAAATATT
>ERZ839767.3372-NODE-3372-length-18389-cov-6.044780_pt1 | contig 18389 bp, 16 predicted proteins | sample MGYA00519879_ERZ839767 | MGnify/ENA primary metagenome ERZ839767 (study PRJEB31850, sample SAMEA3708852) | human gut metagenome | biome: human gut; feature: human-associated habitat; material: faeces | place: China | collected 2014 ...
AGTCCGTGCTTGCACGAGACCTTGGTGACTGCCGCGATAACTTGAGAAACTCGCGAAGCGTGTTTCTCATAGTTCGTAATTATGAAAAACAAGGAAGCAACAAAATAAGAGAAGAAACAAATAGATTAACAGGAGGATATTATGAGTGAGAAATCGTTGAGTAAAAATACAAGAAAAAATGTGATCCTGCTGCATATTGCAGTTATGTGCTTCAGCTTTTCGGGAGTGATCGGTCAGTATGTACAGGTACCGGCAGTACAGGTGGCAATGGGAAGAGTTATCTGTTCTTCACTGCTTTTGCTGGCAATATCTCTGGTCTGCAAGGATAAGCTGACGCTTGATTCAAAGAAAGATTATGGTCTTATGATCATGACAGGTGTGGTAATGGCAATTCACTGGTCAAGCTTCTTTCAATCCATCCAGACATCGTCTGTAGCAATTGGAACGATTACATTCTCTACATTCCCGCTGTTTCTGACGTTTTTAGAGCCGTTATTATTTCATGAGAAGATTCGTGGCAGGAATATTTTGAATGCACTGATCCTTTTGCTGGGAGTATTGATCACAATTCCGGAGTTTTCTGTGGAGAATAAAGTAACGGTCGGAATCATCTGGGGAATGATTGCGAGCTTTACATATGCAGTGATGACATTGTCGAACCGGTATTTTGCCAACAGATACAAAGGACGTACAATCTGTCTATATGAACAGGGAACAGCAGCTGTTGCACTGCTTCCGGCACTGGGATTAGTGAAAGCGGACTGGCGTCCGGTGGATTTTGCAGGAGTTGTAACGATTGGCTTTTTGTGTACGGCAATTGCATATTCTTTATATGTGACGGCGCAAAAGGGTGTGAAAGCACAGACAGCGGGAATTATCTCAGGAATGGAGACGGTGTACGGCATCGTATTTGCACTTCTGTTCTTAAGAGAGATCCCGACAGTCAGGGAACTGGTCGGAGGAGCGGTGATACTTGGAATTGCATTTTATTCGTCCCTGCACAGTGAGGATGAATTATAAGAAATTTTTAAGAATTGTATCGGGAAATATTTAAATCATGAGCGGTATAGTATGGCTGTAAAGAAAAAGAGGGGAGAGACGAAAGAAATGGAGGCAGAAAAAATATTAGTAGTAGATGATAATAAAGAAATCGTCTATTCCATCAGTGAACTGTTAAAATATGAAGGCTATGAGACTTTGAAAGCTTATGACGGTATGGAAGCACTGGATATCATGGAGCGGGAGAATGTAGACCTGATCCTTCTGGATGTGATGATGCCAAGACTCAATGGTCTGTCAGCGCTGATGAAACTGCGTGAGAAAAGCAGAATCCCGGTGATCATCCTGTCGGCCAAGACAGAAGAAAGTGATAAGGTATCGGGACTTACGCTTGGGGCAGATGATTATATCGAAAAGCCATATAATCCGGCAGAATTGATTGCAAGAGTGAAAGCACATTTACGCAGATACCGTGTATGGAGTAACATGGAAGCGGAAAAAAAGAAAGATCCGGATCAGATTGTGAATGGCGGACTGGTACTTGATAAGAAACAGAGAGTGATCTTTGTTGAGGGAGAAGAAGTACATCTGACGGCAACGGAGTATAAGATCCTGGAGCTATTGATGACGCATCCAGGGCAGGTATTTCCGGCGGAGCAGATCTATGAGAATGTATGGCAGGAAACAGCAGATTATACTGTAGAGAATACTGTAATGGTACATATCCGTCATATCAGGGAAAAAGTGGAGATTGATGCGAAGAAGCCAAGATATGTAAAGGTGGTGTGGGGAATTGGATACAAAATGGAAAAATATGGTGAAAGCAATTAAAAAGTTTATAAAAGAATATTATGATTGCGTATTTGGATCTTTGCTGTTTATAATTGGAAGCTTCCTGTTCTTTGTGGTATTAGTGAACAGATATTATTTCAGTACATGGGGCGTATGGAGAATCTGCCTGATCGGCAATATCCTGGTGCAGCCGGGAATCTGCCTGCTCGTACGCAGGTATATGAAACTGAGATATCGGAACTGGAGTCAGAAAGGGATTGCAGAGACTTATCTGCAGGATGCAGAAGACAGTATCTATTATCAGACCTGGAAGGCGAAAGAAAAACAGTCGGAAAAAAGATTCCGAAATATACTGGCGGTAGAACTGTCGGCAGCAGCGGCATATCTTTTCTTTATCAGTTACAGCAGCGGATGGGGATGGAATTATGCAGCCGGATATATGATGGTAGCAACTGTGTTTATAGAATATATCTGCTGCCGGGAAGTGATCCAGAGATACTGGAGAAATGAACTGGATCAGATCATGGAGCAGACGGAGAGCTTCTTTCAGAAGCGTCTGGAACAGGCGCTGGAGATTGAACGGAAGAGTCTGGAAAAGGTATCGAGAAGTGACCAGTTAAGAGTAGACTTGATCACAAATGTATCGCATGATCTGAAGACACCGCTGACTTCCATCGTCGGATATCTGGAACTGATCAAAAAAGAAGAATTAAGTGATGTAGTGAGGGACTATGTAGACGTGATATCGACAAGAGCAGGAAAGCTTGGTGAGATGATCAACAGCCTGTTTTCGCTTGCAAAAGCGAGCAGTGGGAATGTAGAACTTCACAAAGAAACTTTTGAGCTTAATCGTCTGATGGAACAGATATTTGCAGATATGGATGACCGGATAAAAGAAAGCGGGCTGAAATTTGTAACTCAGCTTACGGAAGAAGATACGGCAATTTATTCTGATAATTCATATTTTTACCGGATCTGCCAGAATTTGGTGGAAAATGCGCTGAAGTATTCGGCGAAAGGAACCAGGGTATTTGTCAAGACGTATAAAAAGGAAGCGGGAACAGATCAGAAAATGGTATTGGAGATTACGAATACATCCGGATATGAGATGGATTTTGAAAAAGAAGATATCATCGAACGGTTTTCAAGAGGCGACAAGGCAAGAACCAGTGAGGGTAACGGACTGGGACTTGCAATCGTAAGTACCTATGCGAAAGCACTGGGAGGAGAATTTGATATTAAGATCGACTGCGATCAGTTCAAGGCAATTGTTTCGATATAATAAAATGTATAAAAGTAATCTGGATCCCGGAGAAGGGAATGCAAAGGATGGTGTACGCAGGACGCCATCCTTTCTTAATATGTATGTACCCGGTTTTTCTGAAAAGTCCTGTAAAAGAGTTTCGAAAATGATTTCGTTGACAAATAAATAAGTTTAAACTAACATTAGTTATATAAAAATAACTAATGGAGGAGAACGATGTTTCTGGAAATAAGAGGAATCAAAAAATCATTTGGAACAGGAGACAGCCGCGTAAATGTGTTGAAAGGGCTGGATCTGAATATAGAAAAAGGGGAATTCTGTGTCTTACTGGGGCCGTCGGGGTCTGGTAAATCAACATTACTAAATATCATCGGAGGAATTGATGGTGCGGATGAGGGCAGTATTACAATCGAAGGCGAACGTCTGGAAGATATGACAGAGAAAAAGCTTTCCATGTATAGAAGAAAGCATCTGGGATACATATTCCAGATGTATAATCTGATACCGAATCTGACGGTTCGTGAGAACATTGAAGTGGGGGCATATTTAAGTGAGCAGCCATTAGATGTGGATGAATTATTACATACACTGGGACTTTACGAACATCAGAGAAAACTGCCGAATCAGTTATCCGGAGGACAGCAGCAGAGAACTGCGATCGGACGTGCGATCGTCAAGAATCCGGATATTCTGTTGTGTGATGAGCCGACCGGTGCGCTGGATTATCATACATCAAAGGAAATTCTGAAACTGATCGAGACCGTCAATCAGAGATATGGCAATACGATTATTATGGTTACACATAATGATGCGATCAAAGACATGGCCGACAGAGTAGTAAAGCTCAGAGATGGAATGATCAGGAAGAATTACAGAAATGAAGTGAAGATTCCGGCAATCGATCTGGAATGGTAAGGGGGACATGACAAATGAAAAGTCCTTTAAGAAAAAGATTACTACGGGAACTTAAAAGTGAATTTGGAAAGTATTTAGTTGTCTTCGTCATGATGGCGATTACAATTGCATTTGTATCCGGATTTCTGGTGGCAGATGGAAGTATGATTCGGGCGTACAATGACAGTTTTCAGAAATATAATATAGAAGATGGGTATTTCCGGACGAAAAAGAAGCTGACTACAACTCAGAAAGAAGACATCGAAAAATCGGATGTAAAAATATATGAGAATTTTTATATAGAACAAAAGCTGACGAACGGAAGCACTGTGCGGTTTTTTAAGAACCGGAAAGATGTAGATAAGGTATGTCTGATGAAAGGAAGGATGCCGGAAAAGTCCGGTGAGATTGTCGTGGACCGTATGTATGCAGAGAATAACAGTCTGGAAATCGGAGACTGGGTAAAGAGTGGAAAGAAGGCATTTCAGATTACGGGACTTGTGGCTCTTTCGGATTACAGTGCATTATTTCAGAATAATAATGATACGATGTTTGATTCTGTAAAGTTTGGAGTGGCGATCGTTACAGACAAAGATTTTGAAGCATTAAACCAGGTGAAACTACAGTATAATTACGCTTGGGTTTATGATAAAAAACCGGAAACAGAGAAGAAAGAAAAGAAAATGGCAGAAGATCTGATGGAAGACATGACTGGTGTTGTGACTCTGGAAAGTTTTGTGCCGCAATTTCAGAATCAGTCGATCTGTTTTACTGGGGATGATATGGGAAGTGACCGTGCGATGATGGTTATGCTGCTTTACATCGTAATGGCAATTCTTGCATTTGTCTTTGGAATTACGATCAGTAATACGATAAGAAAAGAAGCCGGAGTTATCGGTACGCTTCGTGCATCCGGGTATACAAGACGTGAACTGATCATACATTATATGTCACTTCCGGTTGTGATCACGCTGATCGGTGCGCTGGTTGGAAATATTCTTGGATATACGTTATTAAAGCAGGTATGTGCCGGTATGTACTATGGAAGTTACAGCCTTCCGACATACGTAACGATCTGGAATGCGGAAGCATTCTGGATGACGACGGTTGTGCCGGTTATTATTATGCTGATCATCAACTATGGTATTTTATATTACAAATTAAGGCTGTCACCACTTAAGTTTATAAGAAGAGATCTTTCTTCCAGAAAACAGAAGAGAGCGGTACATTTGAGCACAAAGCTTGGAATTTTCCGAAGATTCCGTCTGAGAGTTATTTTCCAGAATATCAGTAATTATATGGTGCTGTTTGTAGGAATCCTGTTTGCCAATCTGTTATTATTCTTCGGATTGTTGCTGCCATCCGTATTGGATCATTATCAGGAAGAAATTCAGGGAAATATGCTGGCGAAATATCAGTATATACTTGAGGTTCCGACAGAGGCAATGAGTGGAAGTAAATTGGAAAGTTTACTGGCGCTGATGCAGTATTCCAACGGGACAGAGACAGAGAATAAAACTGCAGAAAAATTCAGCGCATATACATTAAATACAATTCCGGGACAGGCGAAGAGTGAAGAAGTGATGCTGTACGGAGTAGAACCGGACAGCAGATATATCAAGGCAGATCTGGGGAAAGGAGTCTATGTATCAGCTGCATATGCAGACAAATATCAGGTGGAACCGGGAGATAAGATTACGTTAAAAGAAAAATACGAGCGGAAACGTTATACATTTAAAGTAGACGGAATCTATAATTACAGCGGAGCTGTCAGTGTATTTATGAGTCGTGATAAGCTGAACAGGACATTTGATCTTGGAAATGATTATTATGCAGGGTATTTTTCAAATACAAAGATCAGGGATATTGATGAGAAATACATCGGCACCGTGATTGATCTGGAGGCATTGACGAAGGTTTCGAGACAGCTGGACGTATCTATGGGAAATATGATGGGACTGGTCAATGGATTTGCAGTCATGATCTATATGATCGTCATCTATCTGTTGTCAAAGATCATTATCGAGAAAAATGCACAGTCTATCTCTATGACAAAGATACTTGGATATACGAACGGAGAGATCAGCAGGCTGTATATTATGTCGACAATGCTTGTGGTTATCATAGAACTGCTTATAAGTCTTCCGATTGAAAAGGCAGTGATGAATGTGATCTTCCGTGCAATGATGATGTCAAGTATGACAGGTTGGATCACACTGTGGATCGATCCGAAAATATATGTGGAAATGTTCCTGGTTGGATTTATTACCTATGTGGCGGTAGCGTTTCTTGAATATCGGAAGATCAGAAAGGTTCCGATGGATGAAGCATTGAAGAATGTAGAGTAGGAAAAAGCAGATGGCATGAAATTACAGCCGATGTATATGTGTAAAGAATAAATACAACAACTGTCTTGTCACATGTAAATAACAGTGGTATAATGTGAAAAGTTTAAGCGGTCAGAAGAATATATATGGAGGGACTGTCCGTAAACGGAAAGCAGTATAGAAAAGAGGATGTTGTATTATGAAACTGAATGCAGATGTAGTAATAGTCGGAAGTGGGGTTGCCGGACTTTTCAGTGCCTTGAATTTATCTGAAGAACAGGAAATCATACTAATTACCAAATCAGATCTGGAAAGCAGTGATTCTTTCCTTGCGCAAGGGGGAATCTGTGTATTAAGAGATGAAAAAGACTATGACAGTTATTTCGAAGACACGATGAAGGCAGGACATTACGAGAATCGGAAAGAATCTGTGGATATTATGATCCGTAATTCCAGAGATATTATTAATGATCTTGTGAAATACGGTGTAGAATTTGAAAAGAAGGACGGAAAATTTGCCTATACAAGAGAAGGTGCACATTCCAGACCGAGAATCCTGTTCCATGAAGATGTGACAGGAAAAGAGATCACTAGCAAACTGCTTGCGCAGGTGAAAAAGCTTGAGAATGTAAAGATATATGAATATACAGAGATGACGGATGTAATCATCGAAAATGGGAAATGTGTGGGAGTCAAAGCAGAGAATGAAAACGGAACATACGAAATCTATGCGGAGAATACAATCCTTGCAAGCGGCGGAATCGGTGGAACATACCAGCATTCGACAAATTTTCCACATCTGACAGGAGATGCGATTGAAATAGCAAAGAAACACAATATTCGTCTGGAACATCTGGATTATGTACAGATTCATCCAACGACATTATATTCGAAGAAACCGGGAAGACGTTTCCTGATCTCAGAGTCTGTACGTGGAGAAGGTGCGGTTCTTTATAATAAGAATAAAGAGCGTTTTGTAGATGAGTTGCTGCCGAGGGACGTGGTGACAAAAGCAATTAGAGAAGAGATGAAAAAGGATGGAACCGATTATGTATGGCTTTCTATGGAACATATACCGAAAGAAACTATTTTAAATCATTTCCCGAACATTTATGAACACTGTCTGGAAGAAGGCTATGATGTAACAAAGGAATACATTCCGGTCGTACCGGCACAGCATTATTTCATGGGTGGAATCTGGGTTGATTCGGATAGCAGGACGTCTATGGAGCATTTGTATGCAGTTGGAGAGACAAGCTGCAATGGTGTTCATGGTGCGAACCGCCTGGCAAGTAATTCCCTTTTGGAAAGTCTTGTATTTGCAAAACGTGCAGCAACAAAGATCAAAAAGGAAGAAACTAAGAAAAATTTGTCTGAACGAAAAGCAGTGTAAGATGGTATAATGAGTGCAGAGTGTGAATGCACGGATATGAAAGAGATAAATACAAAGTAGGGTAAAGGAGCACAACATGAATAATATAACAATGACATTACAGGTAGATCATCTGATCATGGAGGCATTAAGAGAAGATATTTCAAGCGAGGACGTGACCACCAATGCGGTCATGCATGAAGCTGTAACAGGAGAAGTAGATCTGATCTGCAAGCAGGATGGAGTGATCGCAGGGTTACAGGTATTTCAGAGAGTTTTCGAATTGTTAGATAAAGACACGAAAATAGAATTTTTCTGCAAAGACGGTGATGAAGTAAAGAACGGGCAGTTAATGGGAAAAGTAACCGGAGATATCCGTGTCCTTCTTTCCGGAGAGCGGGTTGCACTGAATTATCTGCAGAGAATGAGCGGGATTGCAAGTTATACACGTTCGGTGGTTTCACTTCTGGGAGAGAGCAAGACAAAACTTTTAGATACCAGAAAGACAACTCCGAATATGAGAATTTTTGAAAAATATGCAGTCAGAGCAGGCGGCGGATATAATCACCGTTATAATCTGTCTGACGGTGTTCTGTTAAAGGATAATCATATCGGAGCAGCGGGAAGTGTAGCAAAGGCTATTCAGATGGCTAAAGAATATGCACCATTTGTACGCAAGATTGAAGTAGAAGTGGAGAATCTGGATATGGTAAAAGAAGCGGTAGAAGCGGGGGCAGATATTATCATGCTCGATAATATGTCCACAGAGGAGATGCAGGAGGCAATCCGCATCATCGATGGACGCGCGGAGACCGAGTGTTCCGGTAATGTAACAAAAGAGAATATCGGCAGACTGACTGCGCTTGGTGTAGATTATATTTCCAGCGGGGCATTGACACACTCTGCTTCAATTTTAGATATTTCCTTAAAGCATCTTCATGCGGTATCATAATGTAGTTACTGTGTATAGAGAAAATACATGGACAGGCAGGTCATTTAGAAAAAGAACATGGGAGGTGGCAACAGGAAATGCATGGATCTGAAAGAAGAGAGCAGATAATCAGACAGATTCAGGAAAGTAAAGCTCCGGTATCCGGAACAAAGCTTGCTTCCTTTTATAATGTCAGCCGTCAGGTGATCGTGCAGGATATTGCACTGATCCGGGCAGCAGGATATGAGATCATATCTACAAACCGCGGCTATATATTGAATCAGCCGAAGACAGTGTGCCGGATATTTAAAGTCCAGCATACGGATGAACAACTGGAAGAAGAACTGAATACGATCGTTGATCTGGGAGGATGTGTGGATAATGTAGTGATCCATCACAGAGTCTATGGAAAAATGGAAGCGGAACTGGTCTTAAATTCCAGAAGAAAGGTTGGCGCATTTATGGAAGATATTCGGAGCGGAAAGTCAAGTCCGCTTAAGAATATCACATCTAATTATCATTATCATAAGGTTAGTGCCGACAGCGAAGAGACGCTGGATCTGATCGAGCAGGAACTGAGGGAAAAAGGATTTCTGGTAGAGGAAAGACGACAGGCAGTGTAAAATTGACAGAATAATTGAATGAAACGTATGGTATTTTCTGACGGAAACAGGTATAATAGGGACAAAGAAATCGTGATATTTTCATCCGAAGGAGGGATACCTATGACGACACATAAGATTATAACAATAGGCAGACAGTTTGGAAGCGGCGGACATGAGATTGGCAATCTTCTTGCAACAAGACTGGATATTCCACTCTATGATAACAATCTTGTCAGAATGGCAGCAGAGAAGATGGATATCAGAGAAGAGACGGCAAAGGCAATTGATGAGACTTCTCTTAACAGTTTCGTATCCAGTTATCTGATCACACCGATGGGATATTCTTCCTATATTAATTCGGAAGAATATGTGCAGCCGTTATCTGAGCAGATGTATGAACTGCAGACGGAGATCATCAAAAAACTTGCAGAACGTGGGCCATGTGTGATCGTGGGCAGATGTGCAGACTATATCCTGAAGGACAATCCAAACTGCATTAACGTTTTCATCTGTGCTGACCGGGCTGACCGCATCAAACGTATAGCGGAAAGATACGATGTGTCTGAGAAGAAAGCTCTGGATCGCATCAAACGTATGGACAGAGAACGAAAATATTATTACGAAACTCATACAGGACAGGAATGGGGAAGCATCAGTTCTCATGACATATTACTGAATGCAAGCCTTCTTGGAATCGAAGGAACGGTTAATGTGCTGGAAGGAATCTATAAAAGATAACGGACAATGAAATGAAAGATATAATAAGAAATGAGCGGTGTAGGCCGCTCATTTCTTATTGCCCTTAAATATTATGATTTAAATCCATAAAAAGCATCGCGGCCTTCTGCTTTGATCCGACGTCTGACATTCATTGTAAAAGCTTCAAATCCTTCAGAGGGATCGAATTCATAGACCCGGAAGACTGGACAGGGATCGTTCAAAAGTACTCATATGGCCACATCCTTTCTGTGAAAAAGTCTATATATAATGTATTATACAGAAAAAAGACTGAAAATTACAGGATAAATGAGAAAAATATACAAAGTAAGACTACATATTTTGCTTGAAAAATACGACCATAACATCTAGAATAAAAATGTTATGAAAAAAATAAAGGAGAGACGGTAGATATGGAAATGTTTATTGATGTATTACTGGATGCGGCAATCGATTGTGTGAAGATGCTTCCATTCCTGTTTCTTGCATTTCTGCTGATAGAGGCACTGGAGCATTATTCCAGTGATTTTACAAAAAAACTCATGGTGAAAGTAGATAAGGCAGGACCGGTTGTAGGAGCAATCGTAGGATGTGTCCCTCAGTGTGGATTTTCGGTTATGGCAGCAAATCTGTATTCAGGCGGAATCATTACGGTTGGAACATTGATCGCAGTGTTTCTGGCCACATCGGATGAGGCAATACTTATTATAATGGGAAATCCGGAACATGCAGGAAAGATCGGTGTGCTGCTTCTGGCAAAAGTGATCATAGCAATTATTGCAGGATATCTGGTAGATATTTTCTTTAAAAAAGAAATTGCAGTGCCGCATCATGAAGGAGAACTCTGTCATGACTGTGGATGTCACAATCATTCGGCTGGAATAGTAAAACCTGCACTTCGCCATACGGGAAAGATTTTTTTATATCTGTTTGTATTTACGTTTATTTTAAATCTGTGTATTGACATACTTGGAATTGACAAGATTTCAGCTATGATGCTTGGAGATACTGTGTTCCAGCCGGCAATTGCGGCTTTGATCGGCCTGATCCCAAATTGTGCGGCGTCCGTGATTCTGACACAGCTGTATCTGAGCGGGGCAATTTCTTTTTCCTCTGTGATCGCGGGACTTTGCACGGGAGCCGGTATCGGGCTTGTAGTATTGTTCAAAGTGAATCCGGATAAGAAGGAAAATATAAAAATTATAGCAGTATTGTATGTGATTGCTGTGATCGCAGGTCTGATCCTGGAGCTGACCGGAGTGTAGAATGCTGTCTGTGGCATAGAATTGCATTTTTGGAAGAATGTGTTATAATATTGACAACTAGGTGATGAGGCTTAGAGAGATTTAGGAGGAAATAAAATGGCTACAAAAAAAGTAACAACAGCAACCACAAAGGATGTAACTGCAAAAGTAACTGCACCAGTGACAAAGACATCAGAAAAAGCAGAGACAACGAAGAAAGCAGAGACAGTAAAGGCAGTGGCAGCAACAGAGCCGAAGAAGATAGAGAAGGAGCCGGTAAAAACAGCAGCTCCAAAGACCGAGCCAGTAAAACCGACTACAAAAGAAGAAACAGCTAAGCCGGAAGCAAAGAAGGCCGAGAAAAAAGTTGAAGATAAAGCTGTAAAGACAGAATCTGTCAAGAAAGCTGAAGCTGAGACAAAGACAGCGGCAAAGAAGACGACCACAAAGAAGACGACAGCAAAGAAGACAACTGCGAGAAAAACAACAGCAAAAAAAGAAATCAAAGTAAGTGCGTTTGTAGAATACTTTGGAAAACAGGTAGAAGAAAAAGATATGATCGCAAGAGTAAAGAAGGCATGGACATCTTCTGGAAAGAAAATCGGAGATATCAAGACGATGGAGTTATACATAAAACCAGAAGAATCTGCAGTATACTATGTTATTAATGGAACAGAGACAGGAGCAGTAGCATTCTAGAGGCGGATATAATGAACCAAAGGCTGTGAATCTTCGGAGGCACAGTCTTTTCTATTCTTAAAGCGTAATAAGGGGCAAAGGAGAAACGGGTATGAATATGGAGAACTTTACATCAGTTTTTAATTCGGCAGATGGGCCCACGAGTATATTTGTTGCAGGGAAGACACCGGAAATAATGGGTGTGCTGATTGCGATTGTTGTAGTGGGTGTAATTATTTCATTGTTTGGTCTGAAGCTTGTAAGAGTACTTTCGGCGATGATGGGACTTGGAACCGGAGCAGTGATCGGAGCAGTGATCGGAACAGTGGCAGGTCTTGATACGACAAAGATGGTTGCGACAATTGCCGTGTGCGGAGTGGTATTGTGTATCATGTGTGCAGTACTACGAAAATTCGGAATATTTGTTATGACTTTCTTTGGATCATGGGGGACATTTGTTACCCTTGTGGAAGCGCGGTCAGTTATAGTACTTGGAATCTGCGCAGCGGTTGCACTGGTCATCGCAATACTGACAGTCATCTTTGCGGAATTTCTGGTCATCTTTGTAACCGGTATTGTAGGAGGAGTGGAAGCAGGAATGGCGCTTCCGTTTCTTCTTGGGATGACAAAGATTGGCTGGATCGGATATGTAATGAGTGCAGCGATCGCTGTAATTGGCATCACGGTTCAGACAATGATGCAGTCGAGAAAGATCGGAAAGAGGGAAAAAATATTTTCGAAAAAGATCAAAGAACAGGTTTCGATGGAATCGGAAGTAGAAAAGGCCAGAATGCTTCTCGATGATGGAGATGTGGAAGAATCTCCGGAGGAAGAAACGGAAGCCGGAGATCAGGGAGATCAGGGAGAACCGGAAGAGACGGTGACAGAGATATTTGACATAGACGATGATAAGCCGGAGCCGGAAGATACAGATGATGAGGAAAATGTAGATGTCAAAATGACGGATGTGCCGGAAGGCGGATTCCTGGATGAAGATGATGTCGAGATATTCGAGACAGACGATTCGGATGTCGTAGTTCTTCATGCGGATGATATTGACTAAAGCAAAAAATATATACCCGTTGCAGAAAATTAAGATCTGCAACGGGTATTTTTGTTATATGGGATGTGCTATAATGTTGCTAAGAATAAAGTTAAGTTAAGGAGGCTTACTTATGAAATTGGATATGCATTGCCATGTGCGGGAAGGCTCAGTAGACAGCAGGGTAAGCTTGGATGAATACATCACAACCCTGAAGGAAAAAGGATTTGACGGGATGCTGATCACAGATCACGATACGTATCATGGTTATCGTCATTGGAAATATCATATGAAAGGCAAGGTACATGAAGATTTTGTTGTGTTGAAAGGAATCGAGTATGATACTCTGGATGCGGGACATATCATTTGTATTATGCCGGAAGGTGTAAAGATGCGTCTTCTGGAAGTAAAGGGACTCCCGGTGTCGGTTCTGATTGACTTTGTGCACAGACACGGAGGAATCCTCGGACCGGCACATCCATGCGGGGAAAAGTATCTGAGTTTTACTAATACGGGAAGGTTTTATAAATCACCGGAACTGATCAAAAGGTTTGATTTCATTGAGGCGTTTAATGCATGTGAATCAGCAGAATCGAATGAAGGAGCAAGGAAGCTTGCAGAGAAATACAAAAAGCCGGGAATCGGCGGAAGTGACGCACACAGACCGGACTGCATAGGGACAGGCTATACCATTCTTCCGGAAAGAGTGACCTGTGAGACGGAACTGATCGCCCTGATACGAAGTAAATCGGCAATCGAGGCCGGAGGCGTGTTGTACGGAAAGACAGCCAAAGACAAGATGGGACCGGCGCATAAGATCCTGACGTATTCATTCTGGTTCTATAATAAGGGCGGGGCACTTCTGAAAAAACGGAAAAGAACCTTGAAAGGAAAGATTGAAAATCCGGCAACACCAATTGATCCGATTGAAATTCCATACCTGCATAATATAAAAAAACAGAAATAAAAAGAAGATGTATTTTTGAAAAATTATGCATTAAAATTTATAATTTCTTGCATGCCCTTTTTTACTGTGCTAAAATACAGTATAAAATTATGAGAATCAAGGAGGTAAAGATTCGTTATGGGAATGACGATGACACAGAAGATATTGGCAGCACATGCTGGGCTCGACAGCGTGACAGCCGGTCAGTTAATAGAAGCAAAATTAGATGTAGTCATGGCAAATGATATTACAGGTCCTATGGCATTACCAATCTTCAGACAGATGGCAGATAAAGTATTTGATAAAGATAAAGTAGTTCTTGTTCCGGACCATTTTACACCGAACAAAGACATCAAGTCTGCGGAGAACTCAAAAGCAATCCGTGAGTTCGCCAAAGATCAGGGGCTCAGCTGGTATTTTGAACAGGGAAAATCAGGAGTAGAACATGCAATTCTTCCGGAAGCAGGAGTGGTTGCAGCAGGTGAATGTATCATCGGAGCAGATTCGCATACTTGCACATATGGTGCACTTGGTGCATTTTCGACAGGTGTCGGAACGACGGATATTGCAACAGGTATGGCAATGGGAGAACTGTGGTTCAAAGTTCCGAGTGCGATCAAGTTCGTACTGACAGGGAAGCCGGGCAGATATGTAAGCGGTAAAGATATCATCATTCATATCATCGGCAAGATCGGTGTAGATGGTGCACTTTATAAATCTATGGAATTTACCGGAGACGGAATCAGGAATCTTTCTATGGCAGACAGATTCACAATGGCAAATATGGCGATCGAAGCCGGAGCCAAGAACGGAATCTTCCCGGTAGATGAGAAGACAGAAGAATATTTAAAAGAACATACAAAGAAAGACTATCATGTATATGAAGCGGACGAAGATGCGGAATACGAAAGTATTGTAGAGATTGATCTTTCAGAAGTCCGTCCAACCGTTGCATTTCCACATCTTCCGGGAAATGCGAAGACAATTGATGAGATCGAGGCAATGGAACCGATCAAAATCGATCAGGTTGTGATCGGATCCTGTACAAACGGAAGAATGGAAGATATGAGAAAAGCAGCTGCCATTCTTCAGGGACATACGGTTCATCCGGATGTACGTGTTATGGTCATTCCGGCTACACAGAAGATATACAAACAGTGTATCAGAGAAGGTCTTCTGGAAATTTTCGTAGACGCAGGATGTGCAGTCAATACACCAAGCTGCGGACCTTGTATGGGTGGACATATGGGCGTTATGGCAGCAGGAGAAAAATGTGTATCTACAACAAACCGTAACTTTGTAGGAAGAATGGGACATGTAGATTCTCTGATTTATCTGGCATCACCGGAAGTAGCAGCAGCAAGTGCAATCGCAGGATACATCGCAAATCCAGAGAAAGTAGGTGACAAATAATGAAAGCTTTAGGACATGTTTTTAAATACGGCGATAACGTAGATACAGACGTAATCATCCCGGCAAGATATCTGAATTCTTATGATGCACAGGAGCTTGCGAGCCATGCAATGGCAGATATCGATCCTGAATTCGTCAATAAGGTACAGCCTGGAGATATCATTGTTGCCAACAAGAACTTTGGATGTGGTTCTTCCAGGGAACATGCACCGTTATGTCTTAAGACAGCAGGTGTCAGTTGCGTTATTGCAGAGACATTTGCAAGAATTTTCTATCGCAATGCGATCAACATCGGACTTCCGATCATTGAGTGTCCGGAGGCTGCAAAAGCAATTGAAGCAGGTGATGAAGTAGAGATTGATTTTGACAGCGGTAAGATCTATGACAGAACAAAAGGAACAGAATTCAAGGGACAGCCGTTTCCAGAGTTCATGCAGAAACTGATCGCAGCAGGCGGACTGGTAAAATATACAAACAGTAAGAGAAAGTAATCATAATAAGGAGAGCGTTGGCATGGGTTTATATTACAAAAGTACAAGAAATTCTAATCTGAAAGTAACAGCATCAGAGGCAATTCTGAAAGGACTTGCTCCGGATGGCGGACTTTTTGTACCATCGGAACTTCCAAAGCTGGATGTAACAATGTCAGATCTGAAAGGAAAGACATATCAGGAGATCGCATATCTCGTAATGAAGCAGTTCCTGACAGATTTTACAGAAGAGGAACTGAAAAATTGTATTGATAAAGCATATGACAGCAAATTTGACACAGAAGAAATTGCGCCGCTCGTAAAAGTAGATGATACTTATTACATGGAATTGTTCCATGGTGCAACAATCGCATTCAAAGATATGGCATTATCAATCCTGCCGCATCTGATGACAACTTCGGCAAAGAAGAACGACGTTAAAAATGAGATCGTGATTCTGACTGCAACATCCGGAGATACAGGAAAGGCCGCACTTGCAGGCTTTGCGGATGTGGAAGGAACGAGGATCATCGTATTCTATCCAAAGAATGGTGTCAGCAAGGTACAGGAACTCCAGATGGTGACACAGAGAGGAGAGAATGTAAACGTAGTAGCGATCCATGGCAATTTCGATAATGCACAGAGTGGTGTGAAAGCGATGTTCGAAGATACAGAACTGGCGGAAGAACTCGCAAAGAAAGGCTATCAGTTTTCATCAGCCAACTCTATCAATATCGGACGTCTGGTTCCACAGGTGGTATATTACGTCAATGCATATGCAAAACTTCTGGAAAATGAAGAGATTGAAGATGGTGAAAAGATCAATGTGGTAGTACCGACAGGTAACTTTGGAAATATCCTGGCTGCATATTATGCAAAACAGATGGGAGTACCGATTGATAAGCTGGTATGTGCTTCAAATGACAATAAGGTATTGTTTGACTTCTTCCAGACAGGAGATTATGACAGAAACCGTGAGTTTATCCTCACGACATCCCCATCCATGGATATTCTGATCTCCAGCAATCTGGAACGTCTGATCTACAGAATCAGCGGGGATGATGATCAGAAGACGAAGGATATGATGGAAGCATTAAAATCCGCCGGAAAATATACGATCACAGAAGATATGAAGGAGCGTCTTGCTGATTTCGCAGCAGGGTACGCAACAGAAGAAGAGTGCGCAGAGAATATTAAAAAAGTATACGATAAGACAGGATATGTTATGGACACGCATACAAGTGTAGCGTCGTATGTATGCGGCTGTTATCAGAAGAACAGTGGCGACGATAAGAAATGTGTGATCGCATCGACTGCAAGTCCGTACAAATTCGTGAAGAGTGTGATGAGCGCAATCGATCCGAAGTATGCTGATCAGGATGAATTCAGCCTTCTGAGTGTTTTGGAAGAAACATCCGGACGTGAGATGCCACAGGCAATCAAAGATATTCTGAATGCTAATATCCTGCATGATCTGGAATGTGATGCAGATAAAATGAAAGACACAGTAAAGAATATTTTAGAAGTATAAAACTTTATATTAAAAATAAATAAAATTCATAATCGATAAAAATTACTAAATGCAAGGTTTCTATAAAAATCTTGCATTTTTGAACTATATAAAAGAATAAAAGCAGAAAAAATAACGGATTGAGATATAGAAGTTGCAAAATAGTGATTTGAAAAGATTGTTAAAGTGTTGACTTTTGCGCGGAAAAATGCAATAATAAGGCAAATGCTGTTGTGGAAGAGTATGAAAAACCAGAATTTATAAATATACAGCAGTAAATAAAAGAAAAGAGGTTAAATGAAGATGGCTAAAATCGATTTAAGTAAGTATGGCATTTCAGGAACGACGGAAATCGTGCACAATCCTTCTTATGAATTATTATTTGAGGAAGAGACAAAACCGGAACTGGAAGGTTTTGAAAAAGGACAGGAAAGTGAACTTGGTGCAGTCAATGTAATGACAGGTATCTATACTGGACGTTCTCCTAAAGATAAGTTCATCGTAGTTGATGAGAATTCAAAAGATACTGTATGGTGGACATCTGATGAATATAAGAATGATAACCATCCTGCAACACAGGAAGCTTGGAACGCAGTAAAAGATATTGCAATCAAAGAACTTTCTAACAAAAAACTTTATGTTGTAGATGCATTCTGCGGAGCAAACAAAGATACACGTATGGCAATCCGTTTCATCGTAGAAGTTGCATGGCAGGCTCATTTTGTAACAAATATGTTCATCAAACCTTCAGAAGAAGAACTTGAGAATTTTGAGCCAGACTTCGTAGTATACAATGCTTCTAAAGCAAAAGTTGAAAATTACAAAGAATTAGGACTGAACTCAGAGACAGCAGTAATGTTCAACATCACAAGCAAAGAGCAGGTTATCGTGAATACATGGTACGGCGGAGAGATGAAGAAAGGTATGTTCTCTATGATGAACTACTTCCTTCCGCTTAAGGGAATGGCTTCTATGCACTGCTCAGCCAATACAGATCTGAACGGAGAGAATACAGCAATCTTCTTCGGACTTTCAGGAACAGGAAAGACAACACTTTCTACAGATCCTAAGCGTCTTCTGATCGGTGATGACGAGCACGGATGGGATGACAACGGAGTATTTAACTTTGAAGGCGGATGCTATGCTAAGGTTATTAACCTTGACAAAGAGTCTGAGCCGGATATC
>ERZ839767.3398-NODE-3398-length-18260-cov-12.806097_pt1 | contig 18260 bp, 17 predicted proteins | sample MGYA00519879_ERZ839767 | MGnify/ENA primary metagenome ERZ839767 (study PRJEB31850, sample SAMEA3708852) | human gut metagenome | biome: human gut; feature: human-associated habitat; material: faeces | place: China | collected 2014 ...
TGGTGTCCGTGGACTCCATGCAGATCTACCGGGGCATGACCATCGGCACCGCCGCTCCCACGGCGGAGGAAACAGAGGGCATCCCCCACCACATGGTGGCAGTGGCCGACCCGGCCGAGAGCTGGTCAGTGGCCCGATTCACGGAGCGGGCCGACCGCTGCATCCAGGATATCCTCTGCCGGGGAAGGCGCCCTGTCTTAGTGGGCGGCACGGGCCTTTATCTGGACTCCATCCTCTCCGGCCGGACCTTTGCCGCCGGGCACAGCGGCGGCGAGGTGCGAAGGGCCCTCCAAACGGAGCTGGCACAGGGCGGCATCGAGCCTCTTTACCGCCAATTACAGGCCATTGACCCCACAGCCGCCGCCCGCCTGCACCTGAGCGATGAAAAGCGCATCCTCCGGGCCCTGGAGGTCTTTCGGGAGACCGGCGAGACCATCACCGCCCACGATGCGCGCACCCGCCTCCGTCCCCCCAAGTACCGGGCCTATACCATCGGACTTACCTTCCGGGACCGGGCCGATCTCTATGAGCGCATCGACTGCCGGGTGGATACCATGGTGGGGCAGGGACTTCTGCAGGAGGTGGAAGCCCTGCTTAAAAGTGGCCTGCCTGAAACCGCCACAGCCCTCCAGGCCATCGGCTATAAGCAGTTTTTGTCCGTCTACCGGGGCGACACCCCAGCCCGGGATGCCGTGGCAGAGGTGAAGCTCCGCTCCCGGCAGTACGCCAAGCGTCAGCTTACCTGGCTGCGCCGCAAGGAGGACATCCACTGGATTCTTTGGGAGAAAACCCCCGATTTCCCGGCGGGCCTCCAAAATGCGACAGAATATCTCCTTGCCCAGGGCTTAGGATAGACCCGGGCGGACAAGCATAGGAGCCTACCATGAATGGTATCGTCCGCACCAAAACATAGAAAAAGGAGCAGACGATATGCAAAAGGCGAATTTACAGGAAATTTTTCTCACCAAGGTGCGCAAGCAGGCCCTTTCCGTCACGGTATTTCTGATGAACGGCTTTCAGCTGCGGGGCACCATCACCGGCTTCGACAGCTTTTCCCTGGTGCTGGACAGCGACGGCCGCCAGCAGTTCATCTACAAGCATGCCATCTCCACTATTGTCCCCCTGCGCCCCATCTCTCTGCAGGAGGAGGCCGGGGACAATGAACAGCGGGACTGCCGAAAAAGTGAAAATACAACACCAACGGTAAAGTATCAAAAACTTAGGCAGGATGCTGAAACGGCCCTTTCCGCACCCTGAGCAAAGGAGCAGCCATGAGATCCACCCCCATTTTCAAAATATTATCCGCTGCGGTGCTGGCCGCCGTGGTGGTGCTGCTGGGTGTTCAGACGTACCGGTATTTCCACCGGCCCCTGTCCGTGTCCGCGGCCTATACCAGCCAGGTGTCGGATTCCATCTCCGTCACAGGCTGGGTGGTCCGGCAGGAGACGGCTCTGCCGGAGGCTTCCGGCACGCTGCTGCGCCAGGTGCGGGAGGGGGAAAAGGTCCATGCGGGCCAAACCGTGGCTGTGTCCTATGCCAGCAAGAGCGCCTTGGAGACCGTGAAGGAGCTGGAGGATGCGGAGCTGAAGCTGCAGCAGCTTCAGTTTGCCCGCAGCTCCTTTTTGGATAGTGACGCTGCCCTGAGGGTGGACAGCGATGTGTCCGACAGCATTCTGGGGCTGCGCACCGTTGTGGCCGGGGGAGATTACTCTGTGGCTGCCGAGGCCATGGCCGGGGTAAAGACTGCCGTGTTAAAGCGCAGCTACAGCTATGAATCCCTGGATCAGATCGACGCGGAGATCGAGAGCACCCGCTCCTCCATCTCCTCGCTCCAGGACCGGCTCTCCGGCGCAACAGCGGTGCAGACCGCCGCTGCGGGCTATTTCAGCGGCTCCACCGATGGCTGCGAGGGGACGCTGACCCCTGCGTTTTTAGAGGGGGTCACCCCATCTCAGCTGAATGGCCTCTCCGCCTCTGCCGCCGTGAAGAGCGCGGGCAAGATCATCACCAGCAGTACCTGGTACTATGCCGCCGTCCTGCCTGCGGCGGAGGCCGAGGAGCTGGAGGTGGGCCAGGAGGTCACCCTGCGCCTGAGCAAGGGCCTCAAGCAGGACGCCCCGGCCCATGTTCAATCCATCAGCAACCAGGAGGATGGCCAGGTGGCCGTTGTGTTTGCCTGCACCCGTTATATCTCTCAGGTAACGCTTCTGCGCCGCCAGCAGGCGGAGATCATTCTGCGGGAGTACAGCGGCATCCGGATCCCCACCGCCGCCCTGCGCATGGACGAATCCGGGCAGCTGGGCGTCTACTGTCAGATCGGCGCCTATGTGTACTTAAAGCCCGTGGACCTGATTTATAAGGGCAGCGGCTTCTGCCTGGTGCAGCGCGCCGAAGGCGCATCGGGAGAGCGGGCCCTGCGGCAGGGGGATCTGGTGATCTCCACGGCCCAGCAGCTTACGGACGGAATGATACTGCCGGACAGCTGACCCGAGCGCAGACAGAGAAAAATAGGGCGGCCCTGCTGCCTAAGGTGGTTAATTTTCTGCCGGAGGATCCCCCGGGGGACCTTCTACAGCTGAATAAAGGAGGAGTTTCCATGTCTATTTCCGAAAATATTGCCGCCATCCGGCGGGAGATTCACCTGGCTGCCGCCAAGACCGGCCGCACCGGGGAGGATATAACCCTGGTAGGTGCCAGCAAAATGAATGACGCCGCTGCCTGCCGAGAGGCCATTGCTGCCGGTATCGACGTGCTGGGGGAAAATCGGGTCCAGGAGATGACCCAAAAGCTGGCTGAAAACGCTTATGACGGCGTGCCGCTGCACTTCATCGGCCATCTCCAGCGCAACAAGGTCAAGCAGGTGGTGGGTAAGGCAGCGCTGATCCAATCCGTCAGCTCCGCGGCTCTGCTGGACGAGATCGAAAAGAACGCTGAAAAGCTTGGCATCGTCCAGGACATTCTGCTGGAGGTGAATATCGGCGGCGAGGAGGCCAAAAGCGGCTTTGCCCCCGGCGCCCTGAATGAGGCTGCCTGTTATGCCAAAACGCTCCCCCATGTGCGGGTGCTGGGCCTCATGACCATTCCCCCGGTGGAGACGGAGCCCCATGGAAATATGCCCCTTTTTGCACGGATGAAGGCACTTTATGTTGACATAAACAAAAATATATACGATAATAAATTAAAGTATCTTTCCATGGGCATGAGCGGGGATTATGCCGAGGCCATTGAGGCCGGCAGCAATATGGTCCGTGTGGGAACGGCCATTTTCGGCGCCAGGAATTACAGCAAGTAAATGCGGGAGGTTATATAGCCATGAGCTTGATGGACGAATTTAAGAAGATTATTCACCCTTATGATGATGAGGATTATGATTACGAGGAGGAGCAGCAGTTTCCCACCCAGCGGCCCGGTAAGGACTCCTATTTTGATGACCGGAAGGAGGACCGCCGGGGCGACGATCGCCGCAACAAGGTGGTAAACATCCACGCCACCACCCAGCTGAAGGTAGTGCTGGTGAAGCCGGAGCGCTTTGAAAACGCCTCTGAGATTGCAGACCACCTGCGGGAAAAGCGCACAGTGGTGCTGAATTTGGAGTCCACGAATAAGGATATCGCCCGCCGCCTCATTGACTTTCTCTCCGGTGTGGCCTACGCCGGGGACGGCAAGATCAAAAAGGTCTCCGCCAACACCTACATCATCACGCCCTACTCTGTGGACCTCATGGGAGACCTCATCGATGAGCTGGAGAGCAGCGGTCTGTACCTGTAAGGACACGCAGCGGTTCAAAAGCCTCGCAGAGTTTGCCGCCCGCAGGCGGAAAAAAATTCAAATCATTTTCTCACGCGACATGTGCGTGAGAGAAAATACCGCTCAGGCTGCCAGTGTGGAATTTTGCCGCAAGTCGGCAAAATTATGCGCGCAGCAGACTGCAAGCCTTTTGTCGGAAAAATCCAAAGGATTTTTCGACAGTTCCTGGCCTGTACCTGTAAGGGCTGCCGGACAGATAAGATAGTACGGAGGGATAGCTATGTTCACACCACAGGAAGTTTCCGAGAAAACGTTCCCCAAATCCCCATCCTTTTCCAGCGGATATGACTTGGCCGCTGTGGATGAGTTTTTAGACACACTGACCGAGGACTATACCGCCCTGTATAAGGAAAACGCGGCGCTGAAAACCAAGCTGAAGATCCTGGCGGAGAAGGTGGAGGAATATCGCGCCACCGAGGACACCATGCGCTCCATGCTGCTGGCCGCTCAGAAGATGGCAGCCTCTATGACCGAGGAGGCCAAGGAAAAGGGCGAAAAGACCCTGGCAGATGCCCGGCAGGAGAGCGAGAGGCTCCTGACCGATGCACGAAACGCCGCCGACGAGCTCAACCGGGATCTGGCCCGCAAGACGGAAGCGGCCCGGCAGAAGCTAAGCGCTGCCGAAACGGCCATGAAGGATTACATTGCTAAGAGCCTTGCCATGTGCCTGGACCAGGTGGATTACCTGGAAAAGCTGCCCCATAGTGAGCTGCCTGCGGCCCCGGCCCCTGCTCAGGAGCCTGCCGACCAGGAGCCGGCGGCAGAGGCGGCCCCGGCCCCGGAGCAACCTGCTGAGGGCGAGGTGCCCCAGGAGACTGCCCCGGAGGAAAAACCCGCCCAGGAGCCGGCCCCCAGCCAGGATACCGCCCAGTTGATCGAAAAGGATATTCTGGCGGCCTACGACGAGGAAAAGCCCGCCCAGCCGCTGCCGGCGGACACGGATTTTCGCTCCGAGTTCAAGCTGGATTTAGACGAGCTGAAGTTCGGCCGCAACTACGAGCCTGATAAATAAACGGGAAACCACGCCATGCAGAGGCTCGCAGCGCAAGCCTCTGCATAGTTCATTCTGTCTTCGTGTCCTGCTGCCCCGGATTTTTATAGTACCCCCCGACTTTGCGTAGAGGTGGGGTCCTGCCCCACCCCCGGACATATGCCGCATATTTTGCAAACGATGTCATTGCGAGCCGTTGGCCGGCGTCACTGGCGCGGCAATCCGCAATACCCTCTGTACTGCGTGCGCTGCACCCCCTATCACAACCAAAAGGAGATCCCCCCATGGAAAAACCCATCATTGCCCTGCTGTACGACTTTGATAAAACCCTCTGCACCACCGACATGGAGGACTATACCTTTATTCCTGCCCTGGGCTATCAGCCCGCCGAGTTCTGGAAAAAGGCCAATACCTTTGGCTTCACCAACCGTATGGACGGCCTGCTGGCCTATATGTATACCATGATCGAGGAGTGCCGGGCGCAAAATATTCGTCTGGATCGTGATTTCCTGGTGCGCTGCGGCCACGGCATAGAGCTGTTCCCCGGGGTGAAGGATTGGTTTGGCCGCATCAACGCCTTCGGCCGGAGCCTGGGTGTGGATGTGGAGCACTATGTCATCTCCTCCGGCCTGCGGGAGATCATCGAGGGCAGCGGCATCAGCCACGAGTTTAAGGAGATTTACGCCTGCGAGTTTTTCTATAATGAGGAAGGTCTGGCCTCCTGGCCCAAGCTGGATGTTAATTTCACCAATAAGACCCAGTTTGTCTACCGCATCAATAAGGGTGTGCTGGACGTGTCCGACGACCGCACCCTGAACGCCTCCATGCCCGATGACAGCAAGCGTATCCCCTTTACCAACATGATCTACATTGGCGACGGCCTATCCGACGTACCCTGCATGAAGATGATGCGGTCCTACGGCGGTGAGGCCATCGCCGTGTATCAGGAGGAGAACCGCCAGGGGGTGGAGGATCTGCTGAGCAAGGGTCGGGTGGATTTCATTTTCCCTGCGGACTATCGGGCGGGCACGGCCCTGGAGAGCACCGTGCAGAACATCATCCGCAAAATGGCCATCGTGGACGCCCTGACCGAGGAGAATGCCCGCCAGCTCCGGCAGACCGGGCGGGGCGACCTGCCCTACCAGGCCAGCCTGTTTGAGTAACAAAAGACATGCGGCAGGCACCAAGCTCCTGCCGCACTCCGTCCTCATGAAAAAGCGCCCGGGACCCTCAGGTCCCGGACGCTTTTTGCCGCACAGCGCGCGGTATTTTACAGATAGTTCAGCGGATCCACGGCGGTGCCGTTGACATATACGCCAAAGTGGCAGTGGCTGCCGGTGCTGATGCCGGTGGAGCCCATGTAGGCGATGAGCTGGCCCTTGAACACATGCTCACCGGAGCCAACCAGCAGGCTGCTGCAGTGGGCGTACAGGGTCACCATGCCGTTGCCGTGGTCAATGCGGATCCGGTAGCCGTAGCCGCCATCCCATCCGGAGGCAACCACAGTGCCGCCGTCGGCGGCGTAGATGGGCGTGCCGTACCTGGCTGCGATGTCCAGGGCGCCGTGGTTGGAGGAGGCCCCGGCCACGCCGATATCCCGGTAGCCGAAGTAGGAGGTAATAATGCCGCTGCAGGGCCAGCGCAGGCTGCCCGTAGCCGCCCAGGAGGGCCGCTCCTTGGTGCCCCGGGCCTGCAGCTCCGGGGTGGGCTGGCTCAGGGTGACCGCTGCCACCACATCCCGGTTCACCTCGGCGCCGTTGATATAGGTGACGTTGGCGGTAACGTCCTCCTTGCCGTATACGCCGGGCTCCAGCACCTCGTAGTCACCCTCATAGATGGACGGGTCATCCTGGTATTCTACGCTGTAGGCCACATCCTGCAGATAGCTCTGCCGCTCCACATCCACCACTGTCAGGTAGGGAACAGCGTTGCTGATGGTCAGCGTATCGCCGGCGTGGATCAGGTCGGGTTGGTAGCCGGGGTTCAGACTCAGGAGCCGTTCCACGCTCATCTCATGCTCCAGGGCGATGTCAAAGAATGTGTCCCCGCTCTGCACGGTGTAGGTCACGGCGCCCTCCTTGGTGGCGTTAAGCTTTTCGGCAATGTAGCCCAGGTTCATCATTAGGTCGGCGGACACATACTCCTGACGAATGTCCACATCCTCCACGAAATAGCACTCCACAGTCTGGTCGGTGATGTAGCCGGTTTTCAGCTGCTCCAGCAGCTCCTCCATGGCGCCCTCATACTCCGTGGCTGCCACAGGCTCGTCATCCACATACAGCACATAGCCGTAGGCCACCTCTCCCAGCTGCCGGGAGAGCTTTGCCTCAAACTCCTGCTTGGTCTGCACGGTGCTGCGGGGCACGATGCGGGTCTTTCGGGTCAGCAGGGAGGTGTCTACGGTGTAGCTGTCGTAGCCAAGGGTCTGGCAGGTAACGTCTTCAATATCCGCCGCCGCCTGGCGCACGACCCGGCCGGAGGCCACAGTGCCCAGGTTCATGCCGTCATAGCTTACCGTTACGCCGATGGTGTACAGACTCAGGGTCACGGCGATGGCGGCCACGGCCACAGCGGAGCCTAAAAACCAGGCCGGGTGCAGCTTGATCCGCTCAAACAGCACCTGCCAGCGGTTTCCGGTCCGGATGCGGAAGCGGCGAATACGGTACAGCCGTTCCCGGAAGCGGCTGGCAAACCGGGGGATATTGCCCCAAATGAAGAGTATGGCCTGGGCCAGCTTGTGGTCCGACTCCGGAAAGCGCCGGGCTCTCCGCTCCCGCACCATAAAGCGCAGGGTCTGCCGCAGCTGTTCCCATTTCCGCCGCAGCAGCTGCACCGTCCGGCGGGCCAGGCCCTGCAGATCCGTATAGCGCTGCAGCAGGTCCGGGTGCTCGCCCAAATACCATAATATTTTTTTCGGCCCTTCCAAAAGCCGCTCCAAAATTCTCATATAAAAAAACCATCCTAAAGGTTACAAAATAGTTACAAAATAACTATACCGCATTTTTCACCCCGCGTCAAGGCAAAAAGACCGGAAGATCCGCTTTTTTTGTGGTAAAAGTAAAAAATACCCGTTTACAATTCGTATAAAATGCGGTATAATTTACTCCTTGTATAAGAAAAGGAGAGGAAGGGACAACCTGATGGTAACTGATTTTTCCCGGACCTTGAGTCTGCTGCGGCAAGAGCGGGGCATATCCCAGCGCAAGGCGGCCTCGCAGCTGGGCATATCCCAGGCGCTGCTGAGCCACTATGAAAACGGCATCCGCGAGCCGGGCCTTGCGTTTGTGGTGAAGGCATGTGACTATTACCGTGTGTCGGCGGACTATCTGCTGGGCCGCACCTTGAGCCGGGACGGCGCCATTATCGTGGCGGACGACCTGTATGATTCCACGGACGAAAAGGGCAACCTTCGGGGCAGCATCATGGCCACCCTGCAGAAAAAGCTGGTGGTAAACACCACCAACCTGCTCTTTGACCTGCTGGGCAAAACGGGCAACCGCAGCGCCATCACCGCCGCGGGCGACTATCTCAGCGGGGGGCTTTACCTGCTGCTGCGGCACCTGTACCGCCGAGGTGGGGGCAATGAGGAGCTGTTCGGCGTGGCTGCCGATGCCTTCGATGCCGGCGCGGTGGAGGCGGATATGGCTGCCAGCCGCATGCACTATCAGCTGGCCCTGCACGGGGCGGACGGCCAGTGTCCCAGTCTGACGGCTGAGTCCCTCACCGCCTATCCGGGCCTGGGACAGAGTGTGGCCCAGGTAGTGCATAACACCGATGAGCGCTGCAAAAAGCTGTCGGAGATATAGCGTAAGGTGTCATTATGAATTTACAGGGGCGGACGGCCCTGTCCGCCCAAACCAGGCTTGTGCAAATTCCCCCACGATAATCTATCGGCAAACGGCGCGCAGGGGTCGGCCTCCCGGACGACCTGAAACCAGGCTTGCACCGCACCTCATGCAAAAAACCATGTCATTGCGAAGCCAGTGCGCACACTGGCTGTGGCAATCCGCGCTTCCCGACTACGGTCTTGCCTCCGGCGGCTCCCTTTCTTTCTGCGGCGAAAGAAAGGGAGGAAAGAACGCCGCCAAAACCAATGGTTTTGGAATCCTTTTCGCGGACAGGATACAGCAAGATCCGGAACGCTCCAACCACGCGAACTTAGCACTGCAAAATTCGCACCTTGCTTTCGCATCGTCTCTACGTCTCCGTCCGCGACGCGCTCTGCGCTTGTGCTGGCCTGGCGGGACGGGGGAAACCTCTGCGTCTGCCGTAGGGCGGCGTGAGGGCACACCGCCCTACGGAGGTCTATCGGTAAACGGCGCACAGGGGTTGGCCTCCCGGACGACCTGAAACCAGGCTTGCGCCGCACCTCATGCAAAAACCCATGTCATTGCGAGGCCAGTGCGCACACTGGCTGTGGCAATCCGTAATACTAAAAACAAATTTCCATCATCGGAGGTCATAGTGTATGTACGATCAATCCCACATCCGCAACTTTTCTATCATCGCTCACATTGACCACGGCAAATCCAATCCCCAGTTTGCCTGAGGGCAAACCGGGGACCCCAATGGATTTATATTCCTCGGCGGAAGTGAATTCCGCCTGCGGCAAGGTTTTGCTGCGCAAAACGCTTGTACGCGCACCGCGCGGGCAGCGTGGATTTACCAAAGGAGGCATTTAAATATGTACGATCAATCCCATATCCGCAACTTTTCCATCATCGCCCACATTGACCACGGCAAATCCACCCTGGCAGACCGCCTGCTGGAGCTGTGTGACGCCGTGCCCGAGCGGGAGATGGAGAACCAGCTCCTGGACAACATGGACCTGGAGCGCGAGCGGGGCATCACCATCAAATCCCGGGCCGTCCACCTGTATTATAAAGCGAAAAACGGCGAGACCTATGCCCTGAACCTCATCGACACCCCGGGCCATGTGGACTTCAATTATGAGGTCTCCCGCTCCCTGGCCGCCTGCGAGGGTGCGGTGCTGGTGGTGGATGCCACCCAGGGCGTAGAGGCCCAGACCCTGGCCAATACCTACCTGGCCCTGGACCACGACCTGGAGATCCTCCCGGTTTTCAACAAGATCGATCTCCCTGCCGCCGACCCCCTGAAGGCCAAGCAGGAGGTGGAGGACATCATCGGCCTGCCGGCCCTGGATGCCCCGGAGATTTCCGCCAAAAACGGCGTGAATATCGATGCTGTCCTGGAGGACATCGTGGCAAACGTCCCCGCCCCCAGCGGCGACCCCAACGCCCCCCTCCAGGCCCTGGTGTTTGACAGCCAGTATGACCCCTATGTGGGCGTGGTGGTGTATTTCCGTATCCGCCAGGGCACCCTGCGCCGCGGCCAGACCATTCGCCTCATGGCCACCGGCGCCCAGTATACCATCCTGGAATGCGGCTACCTAAAGCCCCTGGGCAACGAGCCCACAGACGCATTGCAGGCCGGGGAGGTGGGCTACTTCACCGCCTCCATCAAGACCGTCAAGGACACCCAGGTGGGCGACACCGTTACCGATGCCGAAAACCCCGCCCCGGAGCCTCTGCCCGGCTACCGGCCCGCCCAGTCTATGGTCTACTGCGGCATCTACACCGAGGATGGCAGCAAGTATCCGGACCTGCGGGACGCCCTGGAAAAGCTCCAGCTCAACGATGCCTCCCTGACCTTTGAGCCGGAAAGCTCCGTGGCTCTGGGCTTCGGCTTCCGCTGCGGCTTTTTGGGGATGCTCCATATGGAGATCATCCAGGAGCGCCTGGAGCGGGAGTTCAACCTGGATCTGGTCACCACTCTCCCCTCCGTTATTTACCATGTATATAAGACCGACGGCACCCTGGTAAAGGTGGATAACCCCCACAATTATCCCGACCCCGCTGTTATCGAGCATGCCGAGGAGCCCTATGTGAAGGTCTCCATCATCGCCCCCAACGAGTATGTGGGCAATATCATGCCCATGTGCCAGGACCGCCGGGGTGAGTTCAAGGATATGCAGTATCTGGACACCCACCTGGTGGAGCTGCACTATCAGATGCCCCTGAATGAGATCATCTACGACTTCTTCGATACCCTCAAGGCCAATACCAAGGGCTACGCCAGCCTGGACTATGAGCTCTCCGGCTACCGGCCCAGCGACCTGGTGAAGGTGGACCTGCTCCTAAACGGCGACGGCGTGGATGCCCTGAGCTTTATTGCCCATAAGGATAAGGCCTATCCCCGGGCCCGCCGCCTGTGCGAAAAGCTGAAGGATAATATCCCCCGCCAGCTCTTTGAGGTGCCCATCCAGGCGGCCATCGGCGGCCGCATCATCGCCCGGGAAACGGTGAAGGCCATGCGCAAGGATGTCCTGGCCAAGTGCTACGGCGGCGATATCACCCGCAAGAAGAAGCTGCTGGAGAAGCAAAAGGAAGGCAAAAAGAAGATGCGGAATTTGGGCACCGTCCAGGTTCCCACAGAGGCCTTCATGGCGGTGCTGAAGCTGGATAGCGAATGATCTTTTTACCTTCCGGCGCGGGGCAGCGCGCCCGCCGCTGTGCGGCGTAAAATGAAATAAAACTCACCTGTGAGAGGATCAAAGATCCTTTCACAGGCAAAAAGAAGATGCGGAACCTCGGCACCGTCCAGGTCCCCACAGAGGCCTTTATGGCGGTGCTGAAGCTGGATAGCGACTGATCTTTTTGCCTTCCGGCGCGGGGCAGCGCGCCCGCCGCTGTGCGGCGTGAAATGAAATAAAGCTCACCTGTGAGAGGATCAAAGATCCTTTCACAGGCAAAAAGAAGATGCGGAATCTCGGCACCGTCCAGGTGCCCACAGAGGCCTTCATGGCAGTGCTGAAGCTGGACAGCGACTGATCTTTTTGCCTTCCGGCGTGCGGCAGCGCGCCCGCCGCCTGCTGGCACAAAAATTACAATCCTATTACCGGGAAAACGGAGCTTCTCCGGCAATCTATGAGAAGGTGTAACGTTTGAATTTTACATCTGCTGGGGCCTGGCCTATGGCATTTTGTGCGTCATAGAGCGCACACCCCGGTTTAAGCGTCTGCAGAGCCGCCGCCGGAGAGCTGCGACCTGTCCCTGGCCGATACAGTGACCATAATGGGCGGCGCCGCGGAGGAGCTGCCGGACCTATACTACCAGCAAATCGATGGAAGCCGATTGGTCAACATGACGGCCAGCCTGGAGGAGGGGTATAGCTTCGGCTATTATGTCAGCGGGGGATATACCTATGATGTGGAGATCATCGCAGATGTTGTCTCCCTCACGGCGGATGAACAGAATTCAGACCTGCGGGACGGTGTCCTATATCTTTTTTGAATAAAAAGAAAGACTCCATCTCAGGGAACTGGACAGCAGGGGAAAACGGCTGTATAATATATGTACCATGGATCCTGTGGATCGATGGCATTGTGCAAAAGTGAGAGGAGAACGGAAATGAAACGCGAAGTATTGCTGTTGGGCGACCCGGCTCTGTACGAGGTCAGCGCCGCCGTCACCCGGGGGGAGCTGGAGCAGCTGCGCCCGGATATTGAGGATATGTTTGAGTGCCTGCAGGATGCGGGCTTTGGCCACGGCATCTCGGCCCCGCAGATCGGCATCCGCAAGCGCCTGATTTGCCTGGACCTGGACGGCGTGCGCCGGGTCATCGTGAACCCCACCCTGGAGCTGGTGGGCAGCGAGACCATGGAGCTTATGGATGATTGCCTGTGCTTCCCCGGGCTGCTGGTGAAGGTGCGGCGCAACCGCCGCTGCATTGTCCGCTACCGGGATGAAAACTGGCAGGTACAGGAGCTTGCCTGTGAGGACTATCTCTCTGAGCTGATCCAGCACGAGTATGACCATCTCAACGGTGTCCTGGCCACCATGCGCGCCGTGGACGGCAAGGCCTTCGTGATGAAAAAGCCCATCGCCAAGTAATAAAAGAAAAAGCAGCCGCCCGGTGGAGAAATATCCCATCGGGCGGCCGTTTTTGCATAAAAGAGGGCGGCAGGAACATCCTGCCGCCCTTCGGCGTGTTAAAAAGCCTCGCAGAGCTTGCCGCCCGCAGGCGGCAAAGCCGTCAGATCATTTTCTGTTGCGACATGTGCGTGGGGAAAAAATATCCCTCAGGCTGCCAGTTTGCAATTTGTGCGCCTACGGCACACAAACTATGCGCGCAGCAGGCTGCAAGCCTTTTGCCGAAAAATCCGGAGTTTTTTCGGCAGTTCAGAGGGATCAATATTCCTTTGCCTGCTCCTCGCCGTTGAGGACCCGGAGGGCAGCCTGGGCCAGGGCCAGCAGCTCGTCCTCACCGGGATAGACGGTGACGGGGGCAATCCACTCCACCATATCCTTCAGGGCGTGGACGGTCTCCTTGCCGTAGGCGATGCCGCCGGTGAGAATGATCTGATCCACCTGGCCGTGCATAGCGGCGGCCATGGCGCCGATCTCCTTGCCGATCTGATAGTGGAAGGCGTCGATGACCTCAGCCACCTTGGCATCGGTCTCGGCCATCTTCAGCAGGTCGCGCATATCGGTGCTGCCGGCATAGGCCACCAGACCGCCGCGGCCCACGAACATCTTCCGCAGCTCCGCCTCGGTATAGTCTCCGGAGAAGCACAGCCTCATCACGGCGTCGGTGGGAAGGCTGCCGGAGCGCTCGGGGGAGAAGGGACCCTCGCCGTCCAAAGCGTTCTCGGTGTCCACCACGCTGCCCTTCACATGGGCACCCACAGACACGCCGCCGCCCATATGGCAGACGATGAGATTCAGCTCCTCGTACTTCTTGCCCACCTCCTTGGCGTAGCGCTTGGCCACGGCCTTCTGGTTCAGGGCGTGGAACTTGCTGACCCGCTGGATCAGGGGATGGCCGGAATAGCGGGCAATGGCCTGCATCTCGTCCACCACGGGGGGATCGGCAATGAAGGAGGGGATGCCCAGCTCGTCGCCGATCTCCCGGGCGATGAGACCGCCCAGGTTGCAGGCGTGCTGACCCTGGACGCCTGCTACGCAGTCTGCCAGCAGGGCATCGGAGGTGGCGTAGGTGCCGCCACGAATGGGCTTTACAAGGCCGCCCCGGGCGCAGATGGCCGTGAGCTTCTTCATGTTAAAGCTGTTCTCGGTCAGGGCCTGCTCCACCAGCTCCTTGCGCCAGCTTTTCTGGTCGGGAATGGTGGCAAATTTTGCGATCTCCTCGGCGGGATGACGCAGGGTCTTGTCAAAGAGCAGGGTGTCATTTTCAAACACGCCGATCTTGGTAGAGGTGGAGCCGGGGTTGATAACAAGAATGTAATTAGACATAGTGATTTCCTCCTGAGGCTTCAAAATTATAAGATAAAACGCAGAACCGTTTCAATCATAATGCTTATATTATACACCATGCTTTAGGTGGATGTAAATTGTTTTTTTGATGAAAAAGGTGCATTTCCGCCGCGATTTTCTGCCGAGTCAGGCATAAAGACCGTCCAGCCGGCCTATCAGCGCCGCCAGGGCATCCTCCCGGCAGTCCGGCAGCAGCTCTACCCCCGGAGCCCGGCGCACGGCCTCAATGGCATTGGCCGGGGCAAAGGCATGGCCGGCAAGCCGCAGCATGGACAGGTCATTGGCCTGGTCACCCACGCAGCAGACATCCTCCGGGCGGATGTGCAGCAGCTCCGCCAGTTTTTTGGCCATGCCACCCTTGGTGGCACCCTTGGCGGTGATTTCCAGAAAGAATTTCCCGGACCGAACGATCTCAAACTCCCCCGCCCAGCTCCGGCTGCGCACGAATTGCTCCAGGGCGTCGCCCCGCTGGCCGGTCTCCTCAAACAGCACCTTGCTGATGGGCGGAGGGACCTCCCCAATGGAGCGTACCTCCACAGCCGAGGAGCCTGTCAGGCGCAGGTGATTGCGCGTCAGTTCGCTGGGATGCAGGGTGTGGATGGTGTTGCCGTCGTGATAGATCTCGCAGACCAGGCCGGGAAAAGCCTCCTCCACGGGGAGCAGCTTTTCCCGTATATCCTCCGGCAGGAACGCTGTTTCCAGGTACTCCTCCCGGGCAAAGTCATAAAGGGCGGCTCCATTGAAAAGAATGGTCGGCCCGTTCATGGGCAGTGTGGGGGCAATGGGGGCAAAGCTTGGCAGGGCCCGGCCTGTAGCCACGGAGAAGATGCCGCCCTCGGCCATGAAATAGTGGATGGCCTCCCGGTTTGCGCTGTTAAGCGGCGGCAATCTGCCGCCGCTTAACAGCGCGTCTTCGGTGTAGACCAGGGTGTTATCAAAATCGCTGAGAAGCAGTACACCGTCGAACTTTCCCATGTGTCATGCCTCCGCCTTGCCGCTGCCGCCTGCGCCGCTGCGTCTGCTGTGGCGCCGCCCGCCCCGGTGGCGGCTCTTTTTGGCAGCCGCCGGATCCCCGGTGCCGGGCTGGGGCTTGGGTTGCTGGGCTTTCGGCGGCTGGGGCTTAGACTGTTGGGCCACAGAGGCCGCACCGCCCTCCGGCTTTTTGCCGCCTCTGCGGCGGGGAGGCCGGGATTTTTCGATTCGGCTCTGTTTTTCTGCCTGCTCCGCCGGCTTCTTTTCGGCGCTGCGCTCCTCGTCGCCGCTGTGTCCGCGTCCACCTCTGCGCCGGCGATTGCGGGAGGCCCGGCCCTCCTCCTTTTCCCCATTAAGTGCGGCGCTCACCGCCTCTGGTGGAGTAAAGTGGAAGTCGGATACCACCGCAGGAAAGTCCTCCTGCTTCTCCTCTGCCACCAGGCGTGCGGGCCGCTCCTGGGGCACCTGGATACCGTCCCGGCTGCCCTTGCCGTTGCGCAGTACACACACCTCGCAATTGTGGTAGCAACGGGGGGCGTCGGGCTGGCTGTCCAGCCGCACGGCGACCTGCTCCTTCAGCAGATTCACTGCGCTGACGTTGCCGGGCCCGTCGGGCGTCTGCACGAAGGATTCATTCTTAGGCATCCGCCGCACGGCGTCCTCGTAGGCATCCTGCTCGTATTTCAGGCAGCACATGAGCCGCCCGCAGGTGCCGGAGATCTTTGCGGGGTTCAGGGACAGGTTTTGGGTTTTGGCCATTTTGATAGATACGGGGATAAAGTCGTCCATGAACTGATTGCAGCAGAAGGGTCTGCCGCAGATGCCCAGGCCACCCAGCATTTTCGCCTCGTCCCGCACACCGATCTGCCGCAGCTCAATGCGGGCGTGGAAGGCGGCAGCCAGATCCTTCACCAGCTCCCGGAAATCCACCCGACCATCGGCGGTAAAGAAAAACAGGATCTTGTTGCTGTCAAAGGAGCATTCCACCCGCACCAGCTTCATCTCCAGCCCGTGCTGGGCGATTTTCTTCTGGCAAACGGCGAAAGCGTCCTTCTCCCTTTCCCGGGCCAGCTGCAGGCTGCGTCGGTCGTTTTCCGTGGCCAAGCGCAGCACTCGGCGCAGGGGCTCCACCACCTGGTGGTCCTCCACCGGGTGGTTGCCCTCCGTACACGTCACATATTCTGCACCCTGGGCCGTTTCCACGATCACGTCCTGGCCTGCCTCAATGTGCAGTTGTCCGGGACTAAAGTAATAGATTTTGCATCCGCTGCGAAAGCGGACGCTGATGACTTCTGTCATAGGGTCTCCTCCCATTCCGCAGCGATGGCGCCCAAAACCTGGCCCACCGCCACATTCCATTCACATTCTTGGGCAAATCTGCCCAGCATTTCGCACAGCTCCATGAGCTGCTTTTCTCCCAATCGGCGGCTCAGGGGTCCGGCCGCCGCGGCATAGGGCTCCTCTGCCGGCGCGCCATAGCGCAGGCGCAGGGCCTGCTGCGCGCCCGCGCGGGCCTGCAGCAGCACCTGCTGCAGAGCCTCCCGTGTGATTTTCCCGGTTTCAAGGCCTACCAGCGCGCGTATCATGTCCTGGCGCTCTCCTCCGGCCATAGCCTCCAGCAATGTCCGGGCCTGGGGCAGCAGCGGGATATTCTCCTCCCCCATAGGGCGCACCGCGAGCTCCACGCACCGCGAGCGCACCGTGGGCAGCAGTACCCCGGGATTTTCTGCGCAGAACAGAAATGCCGCATAGCCGGGCCCCTCCTCCACCAGCTTCAGCAGCACGTTCTGGTCCTGCACCGTCAGGCGGCGGCAATCCGGAAACAGAAACACCTTGCATGCGCCCTCATTGGGCTGGATGAACGCATCACTGCGCAGGGCTCGCAGAGCCTCTACAGACAGGTCCTTGCCGTCATCGTTTCCGGCGGTGATGACATCCGGATGAATGCCGCGCAGGACCTTGCTGCAGGCGGGGCAGCGCAGACAGGGCCTGTCCTGCTGTGTACACTCAAGGGCCGCGGCGTAGAATCGCGCAGCCGCCGTCAGATCGCCGCTGCCGGAAAAGATCACGCTGTGGGGCAGCTTGCCGCTGCGGCCGGCCCGGCGGATGCTCCGCTCCAGGGTGGAATCCATCAGCGGCACCTCCTTGCTAAAAAACCAAATACATTAAATATTATAACACGAGCGCCGCACATTCTCAACATCCCCCGGCGCTTTTTTTGTAATATGCATCATTTCTCCGGGAAATCCCATCAGGAAATAGGTAAAAGGATAAAAAAATAAAAAAAACACCGGATTTGTGTTGCTTTTATTTTTTATTATGGTTATAATAAATTGTTACCAAATATAGAGGTATTTTGGAGGGTATTATGAGTAAAAAATTCTGCTATCTGTTCACAGAGGGCAACGCATCCATGCGTGAGCTGCTGGGTGGCAAGGGTGCCAACTTGGCTGAGATGACCAACATCGGTCTGCCTGTTCCCCAGGGCTTCACCATTACCACCGAGGCGTGCACTCAGTACTATGAGGATGGCCGCCAGATCAATGCCGAGATCATGGCTGAGATCATGGAGTACATCGAGAAAATGGAGCAGATCACCGGCAAGAAGTTCGGCGATCATGAGAATCCCCTGCTGGTTTCCGTTCGTTCCGGTGCCCGGGCCTCGATGCCCGGTATGATGGACACCATCCTGAATCTGGGCCTGAACGAGGACGTGGTGGATGTCATCGCCAAGAAGTCCAACAATCCCCGTTGGGCTTGGGATTGCTACCGCCGCTTCATCCAGATGTACTCCGATGTGGTCATGGAGGTGGGCAAGAAGTACTTTGAGCAGCTTATCGACGCCATGAAGACTAAGAAGGGCGTCACCCAGGACGTGGAGCTGAATGCTGCCGACCTGCAGGAGCTGGCCATGCAGTTCAAGGCCGAGTACAAGGCCAAGATCGGCGAGGATTTCCCCTCCGATCCTAAGGAGCAGCTGGTGGGCGCCATCAAGGCTGTGTTCCGTTCCTGGGATAACCCCCGTGCCAACGTGTATCGCCGCGATAACGACATCCCCTATTCCTGGGGCACTGCCGTCAACGTTCAGTCTATGGCCTTTGGCAATATGGGTGATGATTGCGGCACCGGTGTTGCCTTTACCCGTGACCCCGCCACCGGCGAGAAGAAGCTCATGGGCGAGTTCCTGACCAACG
>ERZ839767.3428-NODE-3428-length-18154-cov-12.730151_pt1 | contig 18154 bp, 19 predicted proteins | sample MGYA00519879_ERZ839767 | MGnify/ENA primary metagenome ERZ839767 (study PRJEB31850, sample SAMEA3708852) | human gut metagenome | biome: human gut; feature: human-associated habitat; material: faeces | place: China | collected 2014 ...
AACCCGGTCATCCGTGAGGCATACCTCGGCAAATAAATATTCCCCTGCGGGCTTTTATCCGCGGGGGATTTTTTTGATAAGGGACCTTGCAAAAACGCCGGGAAATGGTATGATTATTCCAAAGAGAGGAAAGGGGGAGGGGCCCAATGTCACCGATCGAGCGGAATGAAACCTATACCAAATGGGAGCAGGATGCCATCACCATGCTGCTTTTGCACCTGTGTGCGCTGCTCATCTGCTTGTATTTGGGGGAGATGGGCTACGCCGAGGATACCGCACCGGTCATCTTTGTGCTGGCAGTATTTCTCACCGGCTTTTTTACCAATGGCTACCTGTGGAGCCTGCTCGGCTCGCTGCTTTCGGTCTTTGTGGTCAATTACTTTTTTACCGGGCCCTTTTCCAAGCTGAGCTTTTCCGGCCCCGGCTATCCCATCACCTTTGTAACGCTGTTTGTGGTGGGTATCCTCACCAGCGCCATGACAGTACGCAGCCGTGACCAGCAGCGCCTGAGGGCCGAAAACGAAAAGGAACGCACCCGGGGCAACCTGCTGCGGGCGGTCAGCCACGATCTGCGCACCCCCCTTACGGCCATTTCAGGGGCCATCAATACCGTGCTGGAGCAGCAGGATACCCTGCCGCCCGAGAAGCAACGGGAGCTGCTGCGAAGCGCCGAGGAGGAATCGGAGTGGCTCATCCACATGGTGGAAAACCTCTTGACGATCACCCGGCTGAACGGTGATGGAGAAACCAGGCTCATCACTCAGCCAGAGGCGGTGGAAGAGGTGATGGCGGGCGCGGCGGCCAAGTTCCGCCGGCGGTACCCCAATTTTGCCGTGCAGGTGACCGCCCCCGATGAACTGCTGCTGGTCCCGATGGATGCCACCTTGATGGAGCAGGTACTGTTGAATCTGCTGGAAAACGCCGCCCTGCACGGGGGTAGAGTAAAGAACATCACCCTGACGGCCCGCCGCCGGAATGACAAGGCGGAGCTCCGGGTGGAGGATGACGGCGTGGGGCTGGATAGCCACAGCCTGGAAAGTGTTTTTGATGGGATGCGCACCCGCGCGGAGCAAACCAGCAGCGACCGCCGCAATATGGGCATCGGCCTGACGGTGTGCCGTACCATAGTAAATGCCCATGGCGGGCAGATCACCGCCGCCAACCGCCCGCAGGGGGGCGCCAGCTTTTGCATCACGCTGCCGCTGGCGGAAATAGAGGAGGAAGAACATGATGAATAAGATCCTGATCGTCGAGGACGAATTTTCCATCAGCAATTTTATGAAAACCGTGCTGGAGGGCGATGGCTACACCGTGGAGGTGGCTACCTGTGCCGCCCAGGCCCGTGCGGCGCTGGAAAAGATGGAGTTTAGTGCCATGCTGCTGGATCTGGGCCTGCCGGATGCCGATGGGCTGGAGCTGCTGCGGGAGCTGCGGCAGCGCTATGGCCTGCCGGTCATCGTGGTCTCCGCCCGCACCGAGGAAAGCGAAAAGGTGGCCGCTCTGGATAGTGGCGCCGACGACTATATCACCAAGCCGTTCGGCTCCCCGGAGCTGCTGGCCCGCATCCGGGCAGCGCTGCGCCGGGCCGGGCCCGCCGCCAATCTTTCCGCCTTTACCACCGGCGAACTGACCATCGACTATGATAAGCACCTGGTCACATTGGCCGGGCAGCCGGTGCACCTCACCGCCAATGAATACCGCCTGGTGGAGCTCTTGAGCCGCAGCGCGGGCAAGGTGCTCACCTACGATCGCATCAGCGAGGCCATGTGGGGCGATGCCGCCGGCGGCAACAGCCAACTGCTGCGGGTCAATATGGCCAATATCCGCCGCAAGCTGGAGCAGAACCCCGCCGAGCCGCAGTATATCCTCACCGAGATCGGTGTGGGCTACCGCATGAAGGAGCCGGGCTGACCTCTAAAACAAAGCCCCCTACCCAAAGCGGATAGGGGGATATTTTGCGCTGTTTACAGGCTTTCGTGGCTTTCCTCCCGGCAGCAGGTGATGTTTAGGTTGCCGTTGCGGCAGCGCAGCTCATCCAGGAACACCTTGGGGACCGGCTCCTGCCGCAGGGTGATGCGGTAGCGCAGCTCGTACAGGGTGCCCATGTTGGTGGTTTTCACCTTTTCCAGCGTGTGGGCGGTGGTGTAGCGCTCAAACAGGTCATCGAACAGCCCGTCATAATCCAGGTCCTCCGGAATGGTGATCTTCAAGATGCGTCCGGCATCCTCCTTTTGGCCAAAGAGCAGCACGGTAAGCGCCAGCATGGCTCCGGCCAGGATGAGAAACAGCAACACCGCCAGCCCCACATAGCCCATACCGGTGGCCAGGCCAATGGCCATAGCCAGGAAAATGGCGGCGATCTCCTGGGCGGTACCCGGCGCGGAACGGAACCGCACCAGGCTGAAGGCACCTGCTACGGCAATGCCGGCCCCGATGCTGCCATTCACCAGCATAATGACCGCCTGCACCACCGCAGGCAGGATCGCCAGCGTGACGGCAAGGCTCTGGGTGCTGCGGCTGCGGTAGCCAGCCACCAGCGCGGTGCCCACCCCCAGCAGCAGAGAAACTCCCGTGCAGATCAGAAAAGATGTCAGTGTCAGTTCGGTCCCTAATATCGAGTTAAGCACAGCGATGCGCCTCCTTTGAATCGGTCATCCGTGCGGGGGCATTGGCCTCCCGGCACATTTCCTTGTAGTACGCCCCGTATTTCGAAAACGAGGCGGGATAAATATGCTGAGCGGAAAGCGCCCGGCACAGCCATAGAGGGCAGGCTCCGAGGGTCTTGACCTCCATCAGGACCTGATCCTCCGGCAGCAGGCGCTTACCGTCGTCGCCCGCGTCCAGCGTCAAACAATCGCGCCGCCAGCGGATGTTCCGATCAAATGTGATCCGCAGCGCCGGGTCTTCGGTGCCCGCCCAAGCGGTACGGTCATAGCCGATATACATGCGGGGCATGGTATCGTAAAAGTGCTGGAACCATTGCAGCTCCTGCCCGATCTGTCCCCATTCGGCCGGGGCGGTTTCGGTGCGCAGGAAACGCTCCGCCTGGGGCAGGGGCGCGGTGACCCGGCGCTTATACACTACGCCGCCGCATTTCTTTTTCAGCTCCACAAAGACCTTATCCCCCGCCTTTGGCACGCCGTAGCAGCGGATGCGCAGCTTTTCTTTATAGGCGGGCTTTTCCAGCGAGGCCCGGATGAGCCGGAAATTATCGGTATCGCAGTAGATGTTGCCGATGGTGTATTCGCCGTAGCGGTCGGCGGTCATGTGTCGGCGCATCACATTCAGCAGCGCTTCCATCTGCGCGGGAGAGATAAAGTATTTCTTTTCAATGCGCTGGAAGCTGTATTGTGTTCCGTTTGCCATATCGGGCACCCCTTTCTGTGGTGGATGCCCATAGTGTAAAGCCGCCGCCTAAAGATTGACAAAAGGAAAAAACTTTTTTTCTTTAGCTTTTCTTTAGCGTGGGGCTTTATCATAGGACCATCGACCGAAAGGAGGAACCAAATATGAAACGCAAATACCATATCCTATCCATTATCATAAGCGCCGCACTGCTGGCCGGGTGCCTTTCCGCCTGCGGCGAAAGCGGCACTGCCACCGGAGGCAGCTCCTCCGATGAAAACACGGCGGCCACCGTGACCGGCGGGGATGCCACCACCATCGCCCTTTCCGGGCAGTCGGCGACCGCTACCGGCACCGGTGCGGAAGTGACAGACGGCGTGGTGACCATCACGGCGGGCGGTACCTATGTGGTCACCGGCACCATGACCGAGGGCCGCATCCTTGTAAATGCCCCCAAAGAGGAAGTGACCCTGGTGCTGCAGGATGCTTCCATCACCTGCTCCACCGGCAGCCCCCTGTATGTCTATAAGTCCAAGGCCACCACACTTTACCTGCCGGAAGGCACCGACTCCACCCTGACCGACGGCACGGACAACACCTTTAGCGACAGCTACTCTTCGGCGGAGGAGGAAGAGCCCAACGCCTGCCTCTACTCCAAGTCCGACCTGGTGATTGCGGGCAGCGGCAGCCTGACGGTCAATGCCAACTATAATAATGGTATCACCGGCAAGGATACCCTCTTCATCCAAAAGGCCTCCGTCACTGTCACCGCCGTCAATCACGGCATCAACGGCAAGGATAGTCTGACCATCAAGGATGCTGATATCACCGTCACCAGCGGCGGGGATGCCCTGCGCTCCACCAATGACAGCGATACCACCCTGGGCTATCTCGTCATCACCGGCTCCGCGCTCAAACTCACCGCGGGCGAGGACGGCATCCAGGCGGAGACCACCTTGACCATCAGTGGCGGCACCACCACCGTGACCACCGCGGGCGGCGCGGGTCAAAGCATCTCCGATGACACCAGCGCCAAGGGCCTCAAGGCCGGGACGCAGGTCACCGTTACCGGCGGTACCTTCCAGCTCAATTGCTGCGATGACGCCATCCACTCCAATGGCGATGTCACCATCTCCGGCGGCAGCTTCACCATCGCCACCGGCGATGACGGCATGCATGCCGATGATGCCCTCTCCATCTCCAGCGGCACCATTGATATCACCCGCAGCTACGAGGGCCTGGAGGGCGCCAAGGTGCTTATCTCCGGCGGCAAGATCTCCATCGTCGCCAGCGATGACGGCATCAATGCTGCGGGCGGCAGCGATCAAAGCGGCTTTGGCGGCTTCGGGGATTACCTCATCCGTATCTCCGGCGGCGTGGTCACTGTCAATGCCTCCGGCGACGGCATCGATTCCAACGGTGATATCGAAGTGACCGGCGGGGAACTGTATATCAGCGGCCCCACCTCCAATGGCGATGGCACCATCGACTGCGACGGCAGCGCTACTATCACCGGCGGCATCGTGGTCGCGGCCGGCTCCACCGGCATGGCGGAAAACTTCGGCACCGCCTCCACCCAGGGCAGCATCCTGGTCAATCTCTCCGGCTCCGCCGGCCAGACCATCACCCTAAAGGATTCCGACGGCGACATTCTTGCCAGCTTCACCCCCGCCAAGGCCTTCGGCTGCGTGGTCGTCAGCGCTCCCGGCGTGGCACAGGGCGGTACCTATACCATCGCCGCGGGCGGCGCCAGCACCACCGTCACCATGGAAAGCCTCATCTACGGCAGCGGTATGGGCGGCTTCGGCGGTATGGGCGGCGGTATGGGCGACCCTGGCAATATGGGCGGCGGCCAGCAGCCCCCGCAGGGCGGTATGGGCGGCCCCGGCAACCGCGGCTGATTCCCACTCTATCAATAGAAGCACCTGTCACACGGCAGGTGCTTTTCCCGCTTTTGGAGAAACCTATTTGCGCCGGGAAAGTTCACACTTTTCTCCTTGTACCGCGCGCGGTTTCCTGCTATACTATGGTCAAAAGGGGCAGCGCCCCTAAAAATGTGTGACAGGAGGATTTTATAATGGGCTTGTTTGATAAAAGACCCCCTTGCGCCATCTGCGGCGGCAAGGTAAAGGGGCTGCTTCCGTGGAAGATCGAAGGGAACTACATCTGCGATGATTGCCACGGCGTCATTGATGCGCAGAACGGCAATGACTTTACGATGGAACAGTTTTTGAAATACCGGGATTTCCGGGAGCAGAACCAGGCACTCCGGGAGCAGTTCCGGGTGGATGAGATCGTCGAATTCGGCTTCCTCAGCGAAAAATTCGTGTTCGATTATGAGCACAGCCTGTTCTGCATGGATAAGAACCTGAATAAGACCATCTTCCATGGCAGTGAGTTAAAGTCCTTCATGATCAGCGAGGACGGCGCCCCCCTGCTGGAGGGCAGCGCCAAGGGCTTTATTCGCCACGAAAGCCGGGTCCCCCAGCGCATTGATGAGCTGCTGCCCCAGGTCAATCAGATGCTCATCCAGCGGCAGATGCAGGAATCGATGGAGCGCCTGGCCAACCGGGATAAGGAGGTCCGCCCCAGCTATACCAGCATCGATATTCCCGAGCCGTTCAAGAAATTCTACATTAAGCTGTACCTTCAGCATCCCTATTGGAGCCTTTACGAGTTTGAGCGCACCGGCCCCGTTATCATCGGCGATGTCCCGGATCTGAACCAGTACCGCATCGAGTACAATGAGAGCGTCCAGCACCTGGAGACCCTGGCCAATGCTTTGGCCCGCGTAGCGGGCTTCCCGCAGGAAAGCGCCGCTCCCGGCCAGACTGTTGCCGCCGCGGCTGTTGCGGCTGCTGCGACCGCCCCCACCGATGCCGTCGCCGAGATCAAGAAGTACAAGGACCTCCTCGATTCCGGCATCATCACCGAAGAGGAATTCACCGCCAAGAAAAAGCAGCTCATGGGCATCTAAACAGCAAAAACCCGGGAAGCAATTCCCGGGTTTTGTTTGTGCTGTATTTCCGCTTCCCATAGGGGGACAAGAAAAAAGTGAGTTATAATGTGAGTTACAGGGGAAGAAAACCCCGGCATTTTCTGCGCAGACTTGCGCCCCCAGCAGGGAGAAAAAAGTGAGAAAAGGGAACCTTCGCGATTTCCTCTTGAAGAATGATATGCAATAGATAAAATTGACAAATATGAGGTTTGCGATGATAGCTGTCAATCCCATAAAGCTGAAAAATGGGTGCAATAGAATTTTGCCATCTCTTCCCCTTCGTCCGTAAGATGATCTCTGATATAATTTGCGTGTTTCTTCTGCTCTGCCGGATCTATTTCAGCATATCTGTGGATGATGATATTGCCAAGGGATTCCTCCCGCAGAATTTCGCTGTATACATCGGCAATGCTTTCGCATTGAGATATGGGAACATCATGTTTGCTCTCCCATGAGTGCCCTTTACCGTGTGTCAGCCCGTCCGTCGAGTCAAGAAGATAAATATAACCCTGCCGGCCCTTGTAGAGGGCTTCCAGCTGATTTGGAAAACGCTCAATATAGTGCTGCTTGCCATCCGCACCGACGCCCATGGTGACAAAGTTTTCATCCCTGCTTCTACAGCAAACCAGCGCATAGCATCTGTCTTCGCTGAAATATGCAACAAAATTGCCGGTAGAATGGGATTTTGAATTTGCCTTGATTGTATGCAGTCCGGAAATACATGAACCGTGGTAGATCATAATTCCTCCAAAATTTTCCTTGTCTAACCCACATTGTATCATGTATGGACGCACCGTGCAACAAAAAGTCCACCGTAATTCTATCAAAATTACGGTGTATTTTTGTCCCCATCGGAGGGAAGGATAGTGTGAAAGGAAACCGTCAGGGTTTCCTTTCGCGTTTCATCAGGGCACAAACTAACCCTTTGCACAGGCTTTCTGCTCTCCTCGGCACCAAAAAGAAAAAGACGCCCATGGGGCGTCTTTTTCTTTTTGGTGCCGGTGGTGGGACTCGAACCCACACGGTATCGCTACCAACGGATTTTGAGTCCGTCACGTCTGCCATTCCATCACACCGGCCCATAACGAAACTATTATACCGAAAACCGCCGCCAATTGCAAGCACTAATGCCACAAACCTGCCGCAAATGGCCGAATTTCCTCTTCCCACAGCGCCCACAGCGCCGTGCCGCCCCACAGCAGCAGCCGCCCTGTCCCCGGCAGCGCCGTAAAATCCTTTGCCAGCTCCCGGCCCCACCGGGCGTAGGGCAGTTGTCCCGCCCGCCCCAGCAGCGTAAATTCCACCACACCGTCCCCCGGGGTAATGGCCGCGAAAGCCTGTCCGCACCGGGTCTCTGCCGCCATCACATCGGCCACCCGCCACAGGCCGGCCCCGCCGCCCAGCAGCACCAGCGCCACCAGTACTGCCGCCCATTTGCGCCGCCGCAGATACCGTTTTTGCACAGTCCGTTTTTTTCGTCCCATTTATCTTCCTCTCGCTTTCCTTCATTTTCCCGGCGCCGTTCCCCCTTTTATCCATGCGCAAAAAGGAACGCTCTCCCCGGCAAGAATTCACTCCGCCCTGCCGCTTATCACCTCGGCAATGACCGGCGCGATGAGCTCGGCAGTGTACTGCGCTTCCTCCATAGTATTCCCGTTCGTCCCGAATTCTAACAGCAGCGCCCCGTCGGAACAGGCATAATTGTAGGACCGGCTGCAAAAAAAGATGGGTCGGCACAGCCCGGGGTATTTTTCTTCGATCGCCGCCGCCAGCGCCGCCGCAAAGCGGAAATTCTCCCGCCAGCTTGGCAGGTCCAGCGTGCCGTCATCGTAGGGCGCTATGATCATCAGCTGCGCCGCCTTTTTGCCGTTTATCACCGCCACCGTTTTGGCAATACTGGTATCGCTGTAAAGAATGGCGTCCCGGTGAATATCCAGCAGCACCCGCAGCCCGGGGTAGTTCTTCTGGTAGCTCTTTATCGTCTCTGTACTGCGGATGTAGGCTCCCGTGTAGGCCGGGTTATCGTGTTGGGTGGCATCGTGCAGTACTGCCAGCCCCGCCTGCTCCAGCCCGGAGGCCAGCACATCCCCTACCGCCACCATGTTGTTTTGGTTATCGGTATCCCGCCAGGTGTTCCGGGTATCAAAGTAAGGGCTGTCATACAGCTCATAGCTTTCGGTCGCATGTGTGTGGAACAGCAGGAGCTGTGGTCCCTTTTCTTTGGGATTCAGCGTTACCCTGTTGGGGGTGGCCAGCACCTTCTGCACCTCGGCTGCCGTCAGCTTGGTGTAGTTCCTTATCCAGATGTTATCCCACCGCACATAGGCTGGGCCGTCCTCCCCTGTCATGGTCAGCTCGGTCACCGTGCCCCGGTATTCCTCCGGTACCTCTGGTATTTCAGCAGGAATTTCCGGTTCCTGCGGGTCTGGCTCGGCGGCCGGTTCCGACGGTTCTTCCGGTAGGGGGGCAGGCTCCAGCTCAGCCGCGTAGCGTTCCCGCAGCGTTTCCAGCGCCCCGGTCGGCATATCCAGCACCGTGGTAAAAAGCGCCGCCTTTTGCAGCAGCGCCACTGCCGCCGGCTCCAGCCGCGGCCACAGCAGGGTCACCGCGCCAATGGAAAGTATCATCAGGCCGCCGCGCAGCAGCGGGGAAGGTCTTCGCTTCTTCACAGGGCCTCGTCCTTTCCTTTTTTGACATACCCGGCAGCTCCTCCCCCATGGCGGGGCGGGCCATCCGCTTCCCGGGGCCGCCCCGCCGCAGCAGGGGGACGGTCCGCTGCCCCGCCGGGGGGAGGGCTTTTCCTTCTACCCTCTATATCTATTCACCCCACCCGCAAAAAATAAGTGACATCCCGCATCAAGGTTGGTATAATAAACAGGAATGAACCAAAGCCGCCGGTTTTCCGGCCCGCTTCTCCGCCGCTTTCTGCAAACCGCAGGCCTAGGCCCGCAGGGCAAGCCGCCCCTTCGGGGCGGCTTCGGCGGCCTCCGGCCGCCTGCGCGGGGCTTCGCCCCGCGGCCCTGCGGGCCGCTTTCCCGCCGCAACCCCATCCCCAAAGGAGGTACTCCCCATGATGACCGATATCGAAATCGCCCAGTCCACCCCGCTTTGCCCAATAGCGGAAATCGCCGCCAAAGCCGGCATCCCCGCCACGGCTGCCGAACCCTACGGCAGCAATAAGGCCAAGATTACCGAGGACTTTCTGCGGCAGCGGGAGGGCAAGCCCCAGGGCAAGCTCATCCTTGTTACCGCCGTCAACCCCACCCCCGCCGGGGAGGGCAAAACCACTACCTCCATCGGGCTGGCGCAGGCCCTGTGCCGCTTAGGAAAAAACGCCATCGTCACCCTGCGGGAACCCTCCCTCGGCCCCGTGTTCGGTCTCAAGGGCGGCGCCGCGGGCGGCGGCTACTCCCAGGTGCTCCCCATGGAGGAGATCAACCTGCACTTTACCGGCGATATCCACGCCGTCACCGCCGCCAATAACCTCCTTTCCGCCCTCATCGATAACCACATCCATCAGGGCAATGCCCTGCGGCTCGATCCGGAACGCATCGTGTTCCGCCGCTGCATGGATATGAACGACCGCTCCCTGCGCAAAATCGAGATCGGTCTGGGCGGTAAAGCCAACGGCACCCCCCGCTTCGATGGCTTCCAGATCAGCGTCGCCAGCGAGGTCATGGCTATTCTGTGCCTTGCCAAAGACCTGAAAGACCTGCGGGAGCGGCTGGGCCGCATCCTTGTGGGCTACACCGTGGAGGGCAAACCGGTCTTTGCCCACGATCTCCAAGCCGAGGGCGCCATGGCTGCCCTGCTGCGGGAGGCCCTGCGGCCCAACCTGGTGCAGACGCTGGAGCACACTCCCTGCCTGATGCACGGCGGCCCCTTCGCCAATATCGCCCACGGCTGCAATTCGGTGCGGGCCACCCGGCTGGCGCTCACCCTGGCCGATTACACCGTGACCGAGGCCGGCTTCGGCAGCGATCTCGGCGCCGAAAAATTCTTCGATATCAAATGCCCCGCGGCGGGAATTACCCCGGCGACCGCCGTTTTGGTGGTCACCGTGCGGGCGCTGCGCTACAATGGCGGCTGCGATAAGGAAAGCTGCCGCACCCCCAATGCCCCGGCCGTCGCGGCGGGCCTGTGCAACCTGACCGCCCATGTGGAAAACCTGCGGCAGTACGGTGTGCCGGTGGTGGTCGCCATCAATCGCTTCCCGGATGACCTGCCGGAGGAGCTGGCCCTCATCCAGGCGGAATGTGACCGGCTGGGCGTGCGCGCGGCTCAAAGCGAGGTCTTTGCCAAAGGCGGTGCGGGCGGCCTGGAACTGGCGGAAGCGGTGCTGGCTGCCTGCCGGGAGCCGGGTCACTTTGCTCCCATTACCACCCCCGCCATGCCCCTGCGGGAGAAAATCGAAACCATCGCCCAAAAGGTTTACGGCGCCGCCGCCGTGGAATACAGCCCCGAAGCGGAAGAGCAGCTGGCGCAGATGGCCGCCCTCGGTCTGGAATACGCCCCCGTCTGCATCGCCAAAACCCAGTACTCCCTCAGCGATAACGCCAAGCTGCTGGGCCGTCCGCAGGGCCACGCCCTGCATATCCGGGGCCTTACCGCCAGCTGCGGCGCGGGCTTCGCGGTTGCGCTGGCCGGCAGCGTCCTCACCATGCCGGGCCTGCCCGCCCATCCCGCCGCCATGGATATCTCCCTGACCGACGACGGCCGCATCACCGGCCTGTTCTGATATCGGCTCCTGCAAGATTCGGGCCCAGGGCGCAGCCCAAACCGTCCTCCGGACGGTTCCAGCGGACTTCGTCCGCTGGCCCCGGCTTCGCCGGGGCGGGCTGCGCCCCGCCCTGTTCCCAAAGCCCGCCGCAGCCGGCAAATAGCAGGAACGCCCCTCGCCCTCTCTGCTTACCCCCAATTTTCGTTGACTTTCCCCCCGGGGTATGATAGACTATCAAAAGGCATAAAGCCCAAAAAAAGAAGAACCAAAAATCAGGAGGACACTACAATGAAAAAATGGCTCGCGCTGCTGCTGGCCGCTATGATGGCTCTCGCCCTCGTGGCCTGCGGCGATACCCCCGCAAACAACGATAACGACAACAAGGATAACGATACCAAGACCGAGGAATTTGCCCGCGGCAGCTGGGATGGCAATGTCTATACCAATGATTCTCTCAATCTTACCGTCACCGTCCCCGATGGCTGGAAGATCGCTACCGATGAGGAGTTGGCGGCCATCATGGGCATCACCATCGATAGCCTGACTGAGCAGGGCGTCTCCGAGGAATTCCTCAAGGCCCAGAACACCTACGAAATGATGGCGCAGGACCCCACCAATGGCTCCAATGTCATCGTCATGGCGGAAAATCTCACTGTTTCTGTCGGCGGCACCTCCTACGATGAAGAGGCTTATTCCAATGTCATCATCAATACCCTGCCCGAGGAATCCGGCTATGAATTTGCCGATCCTAAGACTGTCACCATCGGCGGCCGGGATTACTATCTCCTGCAGTGCACCGCCGGGGAAGGCAACTTGGGCCAGGATTTCCTGTTCACCCGCATCGGCAACCACATGGTTTCCGTCATTCTTTCCTATTCCCCCGTGCTTGTCGATAACGCCGATATGCTGGCGATGCTCGGCATCAAATAAGCAATTTATCCAAAAGCTGTCCCGTTTCCGGGGCGGCTTTTTTGCGGGCCATCCGGCCATTTTTCCTGTCCCGGCCTTTTCAAAGGGACAGCAAAATGGTATAATATCATGAAAACATTTTAGAGGAATGCGCAGAGCCGGGAGTCGGGCCCGCCGGGCAGGCCGCCCGCGGCGGCCTCGGCGCCTCCGGCGCCGGTTCCGGCTTCGCCGGAACGCCCTGCGGGCCCCGGCTCCGCGTTCCCACCCCCATCACCCGAAAGGAGGCCCCGCCATGCTTACCGTCCTTCGCCGCCTGTTCCGCCGCATCGATGCGGTGGTGCTTTGCTGCGCACTGGGGCTCTCTGCCTTCAGCGTGGTGCTGCTGCTCGGCATCCAGCAGATGGGCGTCATCGGCCGCCGGACCGTGCTGATGCAGGTCGTTGCCGCCGGGCTGGGCTTTATAGCTGCCATGGTGCTGGCCCACCTCGATTACGAGCAGCTGGGCAGCTGGTGGAAATTCTATGTCCCCGTCGCGGTCGTTTTGATGCTGCTTACCTTTACCCCTCTGGGCCAAACCCGCACCGATTCCATCGAAACCAACCGCAGTTGGCTCAATCTTGGCTTCACCACCATCCAGCCCGCGGAATTCCTCAAGATCGCCTTCATCCTCTCACTGGCCTATCACCTGTCAAAGGTCGGCGCCTCCCTCAATGGCAGTAAGACGCTGCTGCGGGTGGGGGCCCACGCCATCTTCCCGGTGCTGCTCATCCTGCTGCAAAAGGACTGGGGCGTGGCTCTGGTCATGCTCTTTATCGTGGTGGTCATGCTCATCATGGCCGGGCTTTCCTGCCGGTGGATTTTGCTGGGATGCGCCGCCGCGGTGGTCTTTGCCCCGCTGGCCTGGTTCTTCCTGCTGGATGACTATCAGAAAATTCGGTTCGTTCTGCTAAAGAACCCCGAAGCCTATGCCCTGGGACAGGCCTACCAGCAGCTACAGGGCCGCATCTCCTTCGGCTCGGGGCAGCTCTTCGGTATCGGCATTTTCAGCCCGGATCACCGCTATGTCCCCGATATGTACAATGATATGATCTTCACCTTCATCGGGGAATCGGTCGGCTTTTTGGGCGCATTGGCGGTGCTGCTGGTGTATGGCCTGCTGCTGGGGCGCATCCTCCGCATTGGATTGCGGTGCAGCAGCCGCATGGGCCGTTTGGTCTGCGCCGGGGTCTTTGCCATGCTCGCCGCCCAAATCATGATCAATGTCGCCATGTGCCTGATGGTCGGCCCCTCGGTGGGTGTTACCCTGCCGCTTTTGTCGGCAGGCGGCAGCTCGGTGCTCTCGGCCTATTTGGGGCTGGGCCTGGTGCTTTCGGTCCGCCACGGAGAGAAAACAACGATGTTCAGCTAAGGAGGCTTTTTATGGGTAAAAAACGCTTTGTCGTCCTCGCAAGTGAGGGCTCCGGCTTTTCCAATGCCATGCAGGAAATTGTGGATACCGAAACCGGCGCGCATTACCTCACCTGGCAGTCCGGCCACGCCGGCGGCATCACCCCGCTGCTGGGCGCCGATGGCAAGCCCGTTATCACCGCCCGGGGAATGGAGTACGATAAATGACCGTGACTATCACCACCCACAGCCCGGCCGAAACGCAGGCGCTGGCCGAGCGGCTGGCAAAGCTGCTGCGCCCCGGCGATGTGCTGGCCTATACCGGCCCCATGGGCGCCGGAAAAACCACCTTTACGGTGGGCTTGGCCCGGGGCCTGGGCAGCAGCGATTGGGTCTCCAGCCCCACCTTTGCCCTGGTGCAGGAATACCGCGGCCCGGTGCCGCTCTGCCACTTCGATTTTTACCGCATCACCGGGGTGGATGACCTGTATGCCACCGGCTTCTTCGACTACCTGGACGGCACCCGTGTGCTGGCCGTGGAATGGAGCGAGCGGATCCCCGATGCCCTGCCGGAGGGAGCCATCCACATCCGCTTTGAGCCGCTGGAAAACGATTGCCGCCGCATCACCATTTCCACCCCCGCCGGCGATGACCGGCTGGCTGCCCTGCCCACCTAACGGGGCAGCGCGCAGCCCCTGTCCATTGAATCATGAAACCAAGCCGAAAGGGGAGACCCCGTAAAATGCTGCTGTTCTCACTGGAATGCTCCGCCGCCGCGGCCTCTGCTTCCCTGTACCGGGAGGGGAAGCTTTTGGGCGAGGAATTCCTCAATGTTCCCCAAACCCACAGCGTCACCCTGCTGCCCATGGCCAAAAGCCTGCTGGAGCATACCGGCATCTCCCCCGCCCAGATCGATTACTACGCCGTCAGCCGGGGGCCCGGCTCCTTTACCGGGCTGCGCATCGGCATCGCCGCCATCAAGGGGCTGGCCTTCCCCGATAATACCCCCTGCATCGGCGTTTCCACCCCGGAGGCCATTGCCTATGGCCTGCTGGGCTTTGAGGGGACTGTTATCCCCATGATGGACGCCCGCTGCGGGCAGGTGTATACCGCCCTGTTCCAGGGCAAAGACGGCCGCCTGACCCGCCTGAGCGAGGATGAGGCCCTGCCACTGAGCGAACTGAAGGAGAAGCTGAAAAGCTGCACCGGCCCGCTGTGGCTGTGCGGCGATGGCGCCCATTTGGGGCTTGCCGCCTGGGGGGAGGAGCTGCCGGTGCGGATGGCTCCGGCGCATCTCTGCTGCCAAAGGGCCTCTGCGGTGGGCCTGGCTGCCATGCAGCATTTAGGGGAGGCAGTTTCCCCGGCGGCCTTAGTGCCCTGCTATCTCCGCCCGGCTAATGCCATGACCCTAGCCGAACGGCAGAAAAAAGCCGAGTAAAAACCGCCTCTTTTCATGCTCGTCAGGGCGCAATCCACCAAGACCACCCCGCCCCCAAAAAGCCGGGCATTTGCCCCAGGATCCGCCCTCGGGTGCCCGCGTAAACCAGGTAAATTTTACACCAAAGGAGTGTTGTGATATGAAGATCGTCATAGGCTGCGATCACGCCGCCCTGACCCTGAAAGACGCCGTAAAGGCGCATCTGCTGGAACTGGGCCACGAGGTCAAGGATTTCGGCATCTACCAGGCCGGTGAAAAGTGCGATTACCCCGAAAAGGCCGCCGAGGTGGCCCGCTATCTGCGGGACGGAAACGCCGAGAGAGGAATTCTCATCTGCGGCACCGGCGTGGGCATGGCCATCGCCGCCAATAAGGTGAAGGGCATCCGGGCCTGCTGCTGCTCCGATACCTTTAGCGCCCGCATGACGCGCGCCCACAATGACGCCAATATTCTCACCTTCGGGGAGCGTGTGGTGGGGCAGGGCTTGGCCATGGAGCTGGTCGATGCCTTTTTGACCACCGAATTTGAGGGCGGCCGCCATCAGCGCCGGGTGGATCTCATCACCAAGCTGGAGCAAGAGGAAAACAGCTGATTTAACCTATTCAGTCACTACACAACCATTGCCGATAGAATCACAGGAGGAAAAAACATGTCTCAGACCTTTGAACCCCAGATCCTCAATCACCCCCTTATCCAGCACAAGATCTCCCTGATGCGCAAAAAGGAGACCGGCAGCAAGGACTTCCGGGAGCTGGCCAGCGAGGTAGCCACCCTGATGTGCTACGAGGCCACCCGGGATCTCCCCCTCAAGGAAGTCACGGTGGAAACTCCCATCTGCCGCTGCAAGACCAAAATGATCGCCGGACGGAAGCTTGCCATCGTTCCCATCCTGCGGGCGGGCCTTGGCATGGTGGATGGCATGCTGACCCTGATCCCTGCCGCCAAGGTGGGCCACATCGGCCTGTACCGGGATGAGGAGACCGCCAAGCCCATCGAGTATTTCTGCAAGCTGCCCTGTGATATCAGCGAGCGGGAGGTCATTGTGGTGGACCCCATGCTGGCCACCGGCGGCAGCGCCATCGATGCCGTTTCCATGATCAAAAAGCACGGCGCCGCCAACATCAAGTTTATGTGCATCATCGCCGCCCCGGAGGGCCTTGCAGCCTTTGGAAAAGTACACCCCGATGTCAAGGTGTATGTCGGCGCGCTGGATGAAAAGCTGAACGATCGTAACTACATTGTGCCGGGTCTCGGCGATGCCGGCGACCGCATTTTCGGTACCAAGTAAAATCAATCGCAGGGGGAGGGGAAGCGGTACTTTCCCTCCCTTTTCGGGCTTTAGCAGGGGGCAGGGTGCCGGGCCGCAGGCCGCCCCGGCTTCGCCGGGGCCGGCGGGCTTCGCCCGCTGAGGCCGTCCGGAGGACGGCCTGGCCTGCGGCCCGGCACCCTCGCCCCCGCTAAAGCCCATCCGAGGAGTAAACTATGCCAACAGAGCTGTACGAAAATTTAGAGGCCCCCAAGAAGGCGGTACTGGCCGCCGTGGATACCGGGGAGTATGATGTGGAAACCTCGCTGGAGGAGCTGCGGGAGCTGGTCAGAACGGCCGGCTACCCGGTGGTGGGCACCGCTACCCAAAAGCTGCAAAGTCCTGCGGCGGCCACCTTTATGGGCAGCGGCCGACTGCTGGAGCTGAAGGAGTACCTGGAAGCGGTGGAGGCCGACCTCATCATCTTCGATGAGGAGCTTTCCCCGGCGCAGCTGAGGAATATCGAGGAGCTGTGCGACTGCCCGGTGCTGGACCGCACCATGCTCATTCTGGATATCTTTGCGGCCCGGGCCGCCAGCGGCGAGGGTAAATTACAGGTGGAGCTGGCCCGGCTGCAATACCAGCTGCCCCGCTTGGCGGGCCGTGGGGTGCAGCTTTCCCGGCAGGGCGGCGGCGGGACCGGCGGGACCGGTGCCCGCAGAGGGGCCGGTGAATCCAAGTTGGAAGTGGACCGCCGCCACATCCGCCGCAGAATAGACGCCCTAAAAACCGAATTGGCCGCCCTGGCACGCCGCCGGGAACAGAGAAGAACCCGCCGTAAAAAAGACGGCGTGACCACGGTGGCCATTGTGGGCTACACCAATGTGGGGAAATCCACCCTGCTGAACACCCTGACCCAAGCCGGGGTGCTGGCGGAGGATAAGCTCTTTGCCACGCTGGACCCGACTGCCCGGGCGCTGGAGCTGCCGGACGGCCGGAAGGTCATGCTCATCGATACGGTGGGACTGGTGCGGCGGCTGCCCCACCAGCTGGTGGAGGCCTTCCATTCCACGCTGGAGGAGGCGGCCAGCGCCGATCTCATTCTCAGCGTCTGCGATATCACCAGCCCGGAGCTGCTGGAACAGCGTGCCGTGACGGAACGGCTGCTGGAGGAGCTGGGGGTGGAGGGCACGCCGGTCATTACCGTGCTGAACAAGTGCGATGCCGCCCCTGATGCCCAAAATGAGCCCTATAAGGGCTGCGTCCGCATCTCGGCAAAGACGGGCTACGGCTTGCCGCGGCTGCTGCAAACCATCGCCGAAACCCTGCCGCCCCAAAGGATCCGCTGCCGGCTGTGCCTGCCCTATGCCGAAGGCGCCCTGCTGCACCGGCTGGAGGAGCAGGGACAGATCTTCAGCCGGGAATACACCGCCGAGGGCACCCTGCTGGATGCCGAGGTGGAGCAGCGGGACTGGCGGCTTTATGAAACTTACCTGAGAACGGAGGACTGAACCATGGAAGAATTCAAATTTGATACCCAGCTGCTGCTGGACGGCACCGACCTGGACGAGGATGAGATCCACGACTATATCCTAGAGCACTTTGCCGGGGACTGCCTGCTGGTGGTGGGAGATGAGGAGACCATCAAGCTGCATTTCCACACCAACCAGCCGTGGCAGGTGCTGGAATACATGGCTTCGCTGGGTGACATCTATGATGTGGTGGTGGAAAATATGGACCGCCAGGCCCGCGGGCTGCGTGGCTAACCGCAGAATTTCGGCAAAAAGTTCCTCCTGCGCGTGTGTGGTGCGCGCGGGGGGAGTTTTTTTATTCAATTTTCAAGGTACGGTGGGAGGCAGGTTCCCGCTGAGGCAGACCCCCTATTGCCCGATGAGGTCTGCTGGAAGATAAAAAGTTAGACCGGCGCCCCTGTTTGACCGGTGGGGCGAAAAGGCTCTCGATTTATTATTCGGGGAGAGATCCGACAGGAAAGAAGTTTTTTACCGGTGGAAAAAGTCCTTTCACTAATACGGCAAAATCGACTCTTTTTTGCATGCGAAAGGTTAATAATTCACTTTTATTTACGGAAGATTTACAAAATGGGGAAATACT
>ERZ839767.3472-NODE-3472-length-17952-cov-10.518802_pt1 | contig 17952 bp, 7 predicted proteins | sample MGYA00519879_ERZ839767 | MGnify/ENA primary metagenome ERZ839767 (study PRJEB31850, sample SAMEA3708852) | human gut metagenome | biome: human gut; feature: human-associated habitat; material: faeces | place: China | collected 2014 ...
CATCCGCATTATCCACTTTTGCATTTTTAACAACCTGGAACGTGCCGTTCGGCGCAGGGGTCTCTGCAGTTTTGACTGCCTTGTAGCCCTCGGCCACAAAGTTCGTACCGGCTCCTTCGGCCGCATTGTCGGCGGGATTGAAATTCTCGAAGGTACCGCCCGTCACCACGATAGAAGCCTTGCCAGCCTGACGGTTGGGGTCATAACAATTGAGCAGGAAGCGGTAGGGGTCTCCATCCGTCTCGGTCTGGACAATGCTGAACGTACCGCCCTTGATTTCGGCCTTGCCTTCATGAACATAAACCGCCGAAATATTTCCAACGAAAATACCGTCTTCGATAATCAGGGTTCCTCCGTACTGCACGTCGCACGCGTAACAATCGTTATCCTTACCCTTTACCGTGCCGTTCTTGACGGTAAGCGATCCTCCACGGACGGAGAACAGCGACCAGTCGTTTCCGGCCCACACATCTGTTTCGTTCGTAATCGTATGCCCGTTCAGGTCGATCTCGACCGTTTTGCCGGTTTCCACAACCAGCGGCGCCTCGATCGTCACGTCTTCCGACAGGGTAACGCTGCCGCCGTTGGCCAGTGCGGCACGCAGTTCGGGGTAGTCGTTGATGATGTCGGGCTTGTAGAACTCCGGATCGATCGTCACGTTGAACGTACCCTGTTTGGTCAGCAGATTACCCGATACCATGGTGCGGTAGTTGCGGCGGATCGGAATATTCTTGAAGTCGCTGTTGGTCGAAATTTCGATCGTGCCGTTGAGGAATGTCATCGAAAAATCGGCCAGCGTAGCCTCCTCGACGGGCGCCCAGATATAGTCGACCGTCAGATCGCCATCGGCGCTGAGTACGTCGGCGGTATATTCCACCGCAGCTGTCGCCGCGCCGATCTCGCCTTTTTTGGCGTTGAACGAAGTCGGAACGGCCGTGAAAGCCACTTTCACTTTCGTTGGCTTTAACGTGGGATCGGGAATCGCAGCCATGTCAAGCGTTTTGACGTTCAACTGACCGAAAGGACGACGCAAGGTAATGTTTTCCGAAAAAGCTCCCTTTACCTGGTAGTCGAGCAATGCGCCGGTAAAGGCATCGAATTCGTCATTGTTACCCGCATAGTTGCCTTTCACCGTGATATTGGTCAAATCGTCCGTATTATAATGATCTCCGGTCGAGCAGTCGGCCCAGAATACGAAGTCATAAGTCTGCTGGGCCACCAACCGTAGGTTGAATGTTGCGGTCAGTTTACCATCGGCGCCTTTCTGCACGGTGGCGGACTGTTGTTCGCCATACTTCGCCGGAGTCGTCCCCGAATGGTAGATCTGGAGCAGGCAACGGTCGATTTTCGCCCCGTTGCCGAAGTCTGCCGCCGTGGCACGGGTCTGCATCCCTTGCGGGATGGTAACGGTAATGGTCTGGGAGGTGGCTCCGTCGGAAACGAGCCCTTCATCCTTCTGACACGCGGTAAGGGTCATCGCAAGGCCCACCGCCAATAGGAATAATTTTCTCATAACTAATTGGTTTTTAAGGAATTACCCCCCCCCTCGAGGAGGTCCCGAAGAAGTTGTAACTCAGCGGTTTGTAAAAAAATGTTATTAAAAGAACTTGCTTCGTCTTTGCCTTTGTACCCGCAGGAGCGGTCAGGCTCCTGCGGATTGAAAGTGTTATTGAGCCACCACCTCGTAGTTGTAGGTGATGCCGTCTACTGTCTGTACATTGTCCTTATAAACGTATCCGTCGGCTGCGGCAGTCTGGTTATCCTCGAAATAACCGCCCTGAATTGCTACCGTACCATCGGCGATATACACGTCTTTCATGCCCGGGTAACCGGAGAAATACCCGCCTGTAATCGTGGTCTTACCATTTTGATTGTAGAGTGCGTAATATTTGCAGTCGTTCAGAATCGTACCGCCGGATATCGTCACGTTGGCTCCTCCGATTGACTGGATGGCTTCGATCCGACCCCCCTTGACAGTCAGCTTGGTACCACCGCCAGCTGCCATCAGCGCATAACCCGTCGGAGAGTTCCGGTTAATGACGTTACCGTTCTCGATGGTCATATCGGCGCTGCCGGTATTCATCAGCGTAAAGCCGGGACCGTCGAACGTTCCGTTCTTGATGTTGCAGATACCTTGGTTATAAATGACGACACCGTTGGCGTCCGTAGCTTTCGTAGCGGTGAAAGTTCCTCCTTCGACAGTCAGTGTAGCTCCCTGTTCGTTCATGAAAATATAATCGCTGGCAGTCATCTTTCCAATACCTTTGACGGTAAGCTCTTTCTTGTTGACGATCTGTTGTTTGCCGACAGTCAGAGTAACAGCTCTTTTAAAGTCGATGACGGTAGGTTTCTCGATTGGAATCTCGCCACTCGTTTCCGGAATTTTCGTCAAATCATAATGATACCATACATTGACGTTACCACCGTCTTTCAAGAGGGCAACGAAGCGTTTCAATTCGGTCCAGCGATCCTTAACAACGCCATCCACGATCAATTTAGCCGTGCTTATGTATCCGGCAGTGAAATTGGAAGCCCGCCAGCCCATATATTCATCGGTGAAATAGCCGGTTGCTACTCCGTCTGCCTGTTTATCCACCTTGTTGTTGCGGAGTTCCACGGTGTACTTGTCGTAAGTGTCGGCTTTTTTCGACACATTTACCATATTGCCGATAAATGCGTGGGAGAAACTTTGCTCCATAGCATAGAACAAATCGCCGTCGCTATAGGAATCCGCATCCTGACCTTTGTAAGTATTGTTGAGAGTAATGCCGCTGACCGAGCAGCCCTCAATAAGCACGTTGCGCTCGAAAGTCTGGAAATAACCGATAAGGCCGGCAGCTTGCGAACAGTAGGTGAACGTTTCGGGATTAAATACGTCGATAGAGCAAGCGGTTACCGAGCAGTTGCGGACCGTGACATCTTTCGAGCTTGTGCTGACGAAACCGATCAGGCCGCCGATTTTCTGAACGCTCTTAATGGCCGTATTCTTCATATGGCAGTTTTCCACCGTACCGTAGTCCATGCGGCCGACCAATGTACCGCCGCGATAGCAGGTCACTTCGGCGCCGTCGATCGTGAGGTCTTTCACGTTGCCCTGAAGCACATAGAAGAAACCTCCGTAGTAAGTGCCTTTACCATTAGGTTGACCTGTGGCGTTGTCAACGTAGAGGTTCTTGATCGTATGGCCGGCGCCGTCGAATTCCACGAAGCCTTTGCCTTCCGTATCGATCGGAGTCCAAGGGTTATCGGCAGAGCCTTTAAGGTCGATATCGGCCGTCAGCACGATTCGGGCACACTTGCCTTGGGCAATCAGCTCGATCGCTTTTTTCAGCGTAGCGACATCGCCTGTAGCATAAGTCGTAACAGTACCGGCTCCTTTCCCGAATGTAATTTCCGTAACCGTACCGTAGATCTCCACATTGCCTTTCACCACGTTCAGTTTTCCTACGGTAACGCCCTCGGGGACAATCAGGGTGTTGCCGGCAGTTGTGGCTTCGACAGCGGTATAGCTCGTGCCGTTCAGCGTGACAGTCGATTCCGGAAGATTGATGATAAGTTTATTCGTAGTGGGCACTGTAATATTGACGGCCTCGGGAGCCTGGCCGTTCTGTTCGGTGGTGTAGGCGAGAGTCACCTGCTGGTCGGTCTCAGGCAGCGTAATGGAGATCTCCTTGGCAGCCTGCTCGGCAGTCAGGGTGTGCGGAATCTCGATGGTCGCCGCAGTCGTTGGAGCGGTCGTTACGGTAATATCCGTAGCGCCGTTTTCGATTGCCTGAGCTACCTCACTGACGCTTTCTACTTCTGCAACGACTTTCTCGATGGGACTGTTTTCATCGAAATTCGGATCGATTGTCACGTTGATCGTGCCTTTCTTGGTCAGCAGGTTGCCCGATACCATGGTGCGGTAGTTGCGTCGGATGGGGATGTTGGTGAAAGCGTCGTTCGTGCAGATTTCCGTATCGTTATTGAGGAACGTCATCGTGAAGTCCGAAAGCGTGGCGCTCTCTTCTTCCGATGCCCAGAGGTAATCCACCGTCAGCTTGCCGCTGGCCGCATCGAGGATATTGGCTTTGTAGGTAACCTCTTCCTGCGTTGCTTCGTTTGTCACACCTTCCAATGCGTTGAAAGACGTCGGAAGATTCTTGAAGACCACGGACACGGCATCGGGTTGCAACTCGGTGGGAATATCGCCGAGGTCATCGGTCTTGATGTTCAGTTGGCCGAAAGGGCGTTTGAGTACCCAGCCTGTCTCGTTGAAAGAGGCTTCAACCTTGTAGTCCTTCTGGCAGAGGAAGAATGCGTCGAACCTTTCCTCGTTGCCTTTATATTCTTTGGCACTGATCTGTGTAAGACCGGACTCCGTATCGTAATACTTGTCGACTCCGTTATCTGCACAGTCTGCCCAGAACACGAAGTCGTAGGTCTGCTGGGCCACCAGACGCAGGTCACTGAACGTGGCCTTACCGCTGGTTACGGTCGAGACTTTCCGTTCGCCGTACAATGCACCGTCCCGATAGATTTCCAAAATACAGCGGTTGACCATTGAGCCGTCCCCGTCGCCTGTGGCACGGGTCTGGATGCCCTGCGGAACGGTCACGCTGATCGTTTGGGAGGTTGCCGCACCACTCTGCGGTAGCTCATCCTTCTGACACGCGGTAAATGCTGCCAGCATTCCCGCCAATAGTAGAACTTTATTCATAAAACATTGAGTGTTAGTGAATTACCCCCCCCCGTGTTCGGGTTTCCCGGAAGGGAGGCAGTAACTCAACGGTTTACAATTGATTTTTAAGAACTTGTTTTCTTTTTTCCTTTGTACCCGCAGGAGCGGTCAGGCTCCTGCGGATTGTCTGTTTTTCCGGTCCTGCGACCGGAATGTTTCGGTTGTCTTATTCAGCGTTCCGGTTATTCTCGGTCGTCACGTATTCCTTGTTGTTGATATACACATACAGATCCTTGCAACTTCCGGTAATCGATTCGAACGGAGTGGTAGAAACATTATTCTTTACTTCGACGGAATTCGACAAGTTTTCCAGACCGACAGCGGGTTCGGTAAATTGTGCGTTGCCGACGATACCAGCGGTAAAGTTGCCCGAAGAAAGCGTCTTGGCGAAGTTTTTGTTGTCATTGATCTTACCGAGGTTGTATACCGTACCCACAATGCCGCCCGCATCGTTGCCGCCGCTGACCGCACCGTAGTTCGTATTGCCCGTTACGCTGATCACGTTCTTGACGGGGTAGTTCGCCGTAGTACCATTGTAGCGCACCCAACCTACGATACCGCCCGTACCATAAGCCGAAGAGGTATTGACAACGGCTCCGCGGTTGGTACAATCCGTTACGTTGCCGGCATTCTGTTGTTCGGCGACGATGCCGGCCACATCAGCTCCGTTACCTTTAATATCGGCCTCGTTTGTACAATTCGATACGTTGGCGGCGGAGAGTCCGGCGATACCTCCGACAACTCCGGCAGTACTCGTTACCGTCCCGTAGTTATAGCAATTTTCGATCGTCATCGTCTGGCCGTCGGCTGTATAGTAGGCCGCACCCACGATGCCGCCTACGTTCGCACCCGTGCCGGTCACTGTAGCATAGTTCTTGCATCCGCTGATCGTACCGCCTTTTACCATACGGCCTACGATGGCACCGTTGCCGCGCTTGGCCGCAACGTGTCCCGAAAGCACTTCCACACCGCTTACCGTACCTTCGCCCGTCAGCATGCCCACTGCTGCGGCAGCCATTTCGCTGGTCGGCACGTCGACGGCTACTTTCTGTAATTTCAGGTTCATGACCATACCGCCGTTCACGATACCGAACAGACCGACAGCATAGTCCGTACCTTGCGTCGTGTTGATATTCAGGTTCGAGATCGTCTTGCCGTTACCGTCGAACGTACCCTTGAACTGGTTGCCCAGAGCGACGGAAACCAAACGGCTGCCGTTGCCGATCGGCGTCCATGCGTGACCGGCCAGATCGATGTCAGAGGTCAGTTTCACGGTCTTGCCCTCGAATTTCTCTCCTCCGTTGACCGTAGCGGCAACCCACGCCAGCTGCGCGGGGGATGCCACTTCGTATTCTCCGGCGGCGTTCGGCGTAACTTCCTCGGTTGACACGCCGTCCCACGGGTTGTAGGCATTGTTTACGACGATGTTCTTGCTTCCGAGTTCGGGTTTTTTGGCGAACTGACACCGGCTGTCATAGGCCAGCGTCACGCCCAGCCCTTCGCCCTGGTTGGCGTATGCGTACAGTGCCGGGAAATGAGAGCCGTACTGTCCGCCCAGATTCAGCTTCGTGTTGACGAGAGCCACATCGGTCGGATACTGGTAAGCGTTGCTGCTCTTGTTGCCGATAGTCATGGCGGCAAGGGTAATCATATTGCCTGAACCCCATTCCTTTTGGTCGAAATAACTCACGATGTCTTTATAATCGTTATCGTTGTATTCGAGGGTAATGTCGCAATCGGTGATACGGGCCGTACCGCCACGGACAACCACACCGTGCATCGAACCGGTCGCGGTACATTTGTTCATTGTTAGTTTGCAGGGAACGTTGACCAGCACGGGATCGCTTCCGGTAAAGGTGGAGTTTTCAAGAAGAATGTCGCAGGTAAAGGGAGTCGAAGCGTTGGTAGTAACGGCGTATGTCGCAGCTGCGACAGTCGAGTTCCGCACGATGAGGCTCGCGCCCTCTGCTCCGTTTGCAGGAGACAGTGCTGCCGCGTCCGTTTCGATCTGCACGTTTTCCACAAGGAGACTTGCTCCCTTATTGACAAGCAGTAAGGCTTGCGTAACGCCGGCTTTCTGGGACGCATTAATCGTACCGCCTGTGATGGTCAGCGATGCGTTCGCGGGGACCTCGGCTGCAGCGCTAGCATTATCGAGCGTAAGCACCTTGCCGTTAAGATCCAGCGTTCCGATAAGATTCATTCGGGAAGCGTCGAGGGCAATATTGCCGGCCAGCACGATCTTTTCGCATTTACCCGTATTCGCCATTCCGATGGCTTTTTTGAAAGTCTCAGCATCGGTAACGGCATATACTTTGATTATGCTGGCATCGTTTTGGAAGTCGATCGAGCCGACCGTACCGAATATTTCCACGTTACCTCCTTTCACGGTCAGCGTTTCAATTGAAACGCCCTCGGGGACAATCAGGGTGTTGCCAGCCGTCGTGGCTTCTACAGCGGTATAGCTCGTGCCGTTCAGCGTGACAGTCGATTCCGGAAGATCGATGATCAGTTTATCCGTAGTGGGCATCGTAATATTGACGGCCTTGGGAGCCTGGCCGCTCTGTTCGGTGGTGTAGGCGAGGGTCACCTGCTGGTCGGTCTCAGGCAGCGTAATGGTGATCTCCCTGGCAGCCTGCTCGGCAGTCAGGGTGTGCGGAATCTTGACGGTCGCCGCAGTCGTTGGAGCGGTCATTACGGTAATATCCGTAGCGCCGTTTTCGATTGCCTGAGCTACCTCACTGACGCTTTCTACTTCTGCAACGACTTTCTCGATGGGACTGTTTTCATCGAAATTCGGATCGATTGTCACGTTGATCGTGCCTTTCTTGGTCAGCAGGTTGCCCGATACCATGGTGCGGTAGTTGCGTCGGATGGGGATGTTGGTGAAAGCGTCGTTCGTGCAGATTTCCGTATCGTTATTGAGGAACGTCATCGTGAAGTCCGAAAGCGTGGCGCTCTCTTCTTCCGATGCCCAGAGGTAATCCACCGTCAGCTTGCCGCTGGCCGCATCGAGGATATTGGCTTTGTAGGTAACCTCTTCCTGCGTTGCTTCGTTTGTCACACCTTCCAATGCGTTGAAAGACGTCGGAAGATTCTTGAAGACCACGGACACGGCATCGGGTTGCAACTCGGTGGGAATATCGCCGAGGTCATCGGTCTTGATGTTCAGTTGGCCGAAAGGGCGTTTGAGTACCCAGCCTGTCTCGTTGAAAGAGGCTTCAACCTTGTAGTCCTTCTGGCAGAGGAAGAATGCGTCGAACCTTTCCTCGTTGCCTTTATATTCTTTGGCACTGATCTGTGTAAGACCGGACTCCGTATCGTAATACTTGTCGACTCCGTTATCTGCACAGTCTGCCCAGAACACGAAGTCGTAGGTCTGCTGGGCCACCAGACGCAGGTCACTGAACGTGGCCTTACCGCTGGTTACGGTCGAGACTTTCCGTTCGCCGTACAATGCACCGTCCCGATAGATTTCCAAAATACAGCGGTTGACCATTGAGCCGTCCCCGTCGCCTGTGGCACGGGTCTGGATGCCCTGCGGAACGGTCACGCTGATCGTTTGGGAGGTTGCCGCACCACTCTGCGGTAGCTCATCCTTCTGACACGCGGTAAATGCTGCCAGCATTCCCGCCAATAGTAGAACTTTATTCATAAAACATTGAGTGTTAGTGAATTACCCCCCCCCGTGTTCGGGTTTCCCGGAAGGGAGGCAGTAACTCAACGGTTTACAATTGATTTTTAAGAACTTGTTTTCTTTTTTCCTTTGTACCCGCAGGAGCGGTCAGGCTCCTGCGGATTATGATTGTTTATTCGATGATCAGTTCGCCGTCATTGCTGTCGGGGTAGTATTTGCGTCCGGTAATCCGGTTGCCGGCCACCTCTTCCGAGCGATCCTCTCCGTTCAGATTGCTTGACAGCGTACCGTCGAACCGGCAGTTGCGGAAAGTCACCGATCCGGCCGTCGAGTTCATCCATACACCTGCGATGCCGCCGATTTCCAGTTGGTCTCCATCATCGTTTGCATGTTCCAGCGTTACATTCCCTGTGCAGACGCAGCTCTCGAAGGCGTTTCCGTAGTGGGCGATGCCGGTAATGCCTCCGACGTCGCATGTCGAACCGATTACGTCTATATTGGATTCCACATTGGAGACCACATTATTTCCTTCGCCCATAAAGCCGACTATGCCGCCGACATAAGTACGATAGGTTCCGCTTTGGGCTTTCACATAGCTGCCTTCCTCCGCACGGATCGTCAGATTGTTCGCGCTTTTATAGAGATTCTTGCCGAACATTCCGCCCACGTAGCTGTAACCGTCGATCTGCACCGTGCCCGTTAGCGTGATATTGGAATATTTCGAGGTGTGGGGAGTACCGGCGATCGCACCGACATCCAGACCTCCCTTTACGGATGCGTTGCGGAGCGTAAAGTTCCGGATTTCGCCGTTCGAGGTATATCCGAACAGGCCTATATCGGCGCTCGAAGCGGCCGCACTCACGGATCTTTCGATCTTCAGGTTGCTGATCGTATGACCGCAACCGTCGAAGATGCCCTGAAAAGTCTTGCCCGACTTTCCGATCGGCGTCCACTCCTTGCTTTCCAAATCGATATCGCCAGCCAGTTTGATCGTTTGCTTGGCGAAAGTCGTACCGGCGTTTACCATCGAAGCCAGAGTTGCCAGTTGGCCTCTCGTCGAGATATAGATATCCGTATTGCTATTGGTGATCTTCACCGTACCTTTACCGTAACGCTGTCCGCCGAGCAGATCGCCATAGGTCGAAACGAATGATTGTGCCATTTCGTTCATACCCTTGAGTGTGACGTTTTTCACCGAGCAGTTGTCGATCGAAACGATGTCCGTCGCTTGATCCCCCTGGAAGCAGCCGATGAATTTGCTGATCGTGCGGTCCTCCCGGTTCATATACGCATTGATCACGGAGTTTTCCACAGAGCAGTTCGCAAACGAGCAGGTGGAGTTGTAGAGGTTGCCCAGATAACCGGCAAAACCGCCGATCTGACCCGATTCTTCTGGCACATTGATGTTGGAGATCGTACAGCCGACGACTTTACAGCCGGTTGCTTCGATATGATTCTCGGCGACGAAACCGAGCATGCCGCCCACTTTGTTCACGCCTTCTACCGTTGAATTGACAGCCTGGCAGTTGGCGAAGACGATCGTACCGTACGAACGGCCGACGAATACGCCGGCATAAGCGTTACCGCTGCCGTCATTGACCGCTTTCACGGCAGCGTTTTCAACGATAAGGTTGCGGAACGTCACCGAAACGGCGTTGCAGACCAGACCGGCCGTCTGGGTGTTTTCCACCTTGTAGTTCGACAGCTTGTGTCCCTGTCCGTCGAACTCTATGTTTCTCGCATCCTCGATTTGGAACGCCGCGCCTTTGAAATCGATGTCGGCATCGAGTACGACTTTGTTGTAGAGATTGGTTCCTGCTTTCACGCCTGCGGCGAACTCCTGCAACTTGGCGGCCGTCGATGTGTGGAGCGTCACGGTCGTAGCAGCAGGTTTCGACGCGATGGCCTTTACCGTGCCGTAAACTTCGACGTTGCCGCTTTTGACGGTTAGTTTGTCGATCGTCGTCTCTTCACTGACGATGAGTGTATTGGCTGCCGTGGTAGCCGTTACATCGGAGTAGTTTGTTCCGGCAAGCGTGACGGTCGATGCTGCGGCGTCGATTTCGACAGTAGCACTGCTCGATGCCGTTAAATGGAAAGAGGCAGGCTGTTTTGCATCTGCAATATCGGAATACTGGACTTTCAGTCCTTTCGTCAGTGCCGGTAACGTAGCCGATACGGGAGCCTCGGTAGAGGGTAGAATGAGCGTAGCATCCTCCGTCGGGACATCGGTCACGATTACGTTGGTCTTACCCGCCGCGAATGCCGCATTGGCTGCCGCGATATCTTTCACCTGATCGACATCCTGCGGAATGTTCCCTTCGAATTCCGGTGCGATCGTCACGTTGATCGTGCCTTTCTTGGTCAGCAGGTTACCCGATACCATGGTGCGGTAGTTGCGTCGGATGGGAATGTTGGTGAAGGCGTCGTTCGTGCAGATTTCCGTATCGTTATTGAGGAACGTCATCGAGAAATCGGAGAGTGCAGCCTCGTCCTCGCTGGCCCAGAGGAAGTCCATCGAGATTGTGCCGTCTGCTTTGGCCAGTTCCTCCGACGTATAGGTCACGTCGGCCGCACCGCTCACTTCGCCCGTCAGGGCGTTGAACGTCGTGGGCAGGCCCTTGAAAGCCACCGTGTATCCCGTAGGTTTCAGTGCCTCGTCCTTGATCTCGCCCAGGTCGTTGGTCTTTACCACCAGCAGACCGAAAGGACGCTTCAGGGTTACGGGTTTCGTGAAGGAACCCGTAACTTCGAGACTCTCTTTTGCGAAGAACGCGTCGCGCTCATCGCTATTGCCGACGAACGATCCCATTTCCGTAATCGATTTCAAATTCGCCGTATTGTAGACCTTGTCCGTGAAGCTGCCTTCGCTGCCATTGGCGCAGTCGGCCCAGAATACGAAATCGTAGGTCTGCGATGATACGAGCCGCAGGTTATCGAACGTAACCGTCTTGCCGGTCACGCCTTTCTCGATGCGGTTGTAGAGTTGTCCGCCGTGGTAGATCTCCAGAATACAGCGGTTGGCCGAGGTGCCGGTGCCGAAATCATCGGTCACGGCACGGCTTTGCACTCCGTTCTGCGGAATACTCACCGTAAACGAAGACGTCGCCCCCGCATCCGGTGCGGACATCTCGTCCTTCTGACATGCGGTAAATGCTGTCAACATTCCCGCTAATAGTAAGATTTTATTCATAAAACATTGAGCATTAGTGAATTACACCTATGTGTCCGTTCGGATTCCCCGGAAGGAGGCAGTAACTCAACGGTTTACAATTGATTTTTAAGAACTTGTTTTCTCTTGTACCCGCAGGAGCGGTCAGGCTCCTGCGGATTGTCATGATTATTGAGCCGCTACCTCGTAGTTGTAGGTGATGCCGTCTACTGTCTGTACATTGTCTTTATAAACGTATCCGTCGGCTGCAGCAGTCAGGTTATCCTCGAAATAACCGCCCTGAATTGCTACCGTACCGCTGGCGATATGCACGTCTTTCATGCCCGGGTAACCGGAGAAATACCCGCCTGTAATCGTGGTCTTGCCACCCTCGTTGTAAAGCGCATAGTATTGGCAGTCGTTCAGAATCGTACCGCCGGATATCGTTACGTTGGCCCCTCCGATCGACTGGATGGCTTCGATCCGACCACCCTTGACAGTCAGCTTGCTACCACCGCCGGCTGCCATCAGCGCATAACCCGTCGGAGAATTCCGGTTAATGACGTTACCGTTCTCGATGGTCATATCGGCGCTACCGGTATTCATCAGCGTAAAGCCGGGACCGTCGAAGGTTCCGTTCTTGATATGGCAGATGCCCTGATTGTAGATAACCACGCCGTTGGCATCTGTAGCTTTCGTAGCGGTATAAGTTCCGTTTTCGATTGTCAACGTTGCACCGGCTTCATTCATGAAGATATAATCGGTGGCCGACATAGAACCGGGGCCCTTAACCGTGAGTTTACTCTTGTTGACGATCTGCTGTTTGCCGACCGTCAGGGTGGCATTCTGGGCAATCGTCAGTGTCGTAGGTTTCTCGATGGCGATTGCTGCTTTCGTCTCGGAACATTTTGTCAGATCGCAATCACGATAAATGCTAATATCCCCTCCGGCTTTCAGGATGTTATAAATACGTTTTACTTCGATCCAACGATCTTTGGTTTCGCCGTTGACAATTATTTTGGGAGCATACGGCTTACCGCTATTATAATCGCCGGCCCACCACCCGATATATTCGTCGGTACGGTCGCAGGTGGGAATGCCGCTGACTTGCTCGGCGACGGTGTTGTCGCGCAGTTCGGCTTTATACAGGTAATAAGCCGTCGGTTTCGTCGAGAAGTTGGCGATCGTGCCTATGAAGGCATGCGAGTAGAGTTGTTCCATGTCATAGACTTTATCGGCCACATCGGGGGCCGATTCGTAGACCTTGTCGAACGAAATGCCGCTTACCGAGTTGCCCTCGATCAGTACATTGCGATCGAACGTCTGCAGGTAGCCGATCAGCCCCCCCGCCTGATAGAGTCCCTCTTCCGGAGTCGTGGTCTTGATTGCACACTGATCGACCGAGCAGTTGCGGATCGTCACATCCTTGGAGCCGGTGCTGACAAAACCGACCAGACCAGCCACTTTCTGATAACCGGTGAGCATTACGTTCTTGACATGGCAATTCTCCACCGAGCCTTGATCCATACGACCGACCAGCGCCCCGCCACGGAAACAGGTTACGTTGGCATTGTCGATGGTCAAGTCTTTGACCGTACCCCGGAGTACATAAAACAGACCGCCGTAATGATAACCTTTGGCATCGGCATGTCCTGTGTAGTTGTCCACATAAAGGTTATGGATGGTGTGCTTACCGCCGTCGAACTCGGCGAAGACGTTATTTTCGGCATTGATCGGCTCCCAAAGGTTGTCGGCGCTACCTTGCAGGTCGATATCGGCCATCAGTACGATCTTGGCGCACTTGCTCCCGGCCACCAGTTCGGCGGCCTTCTTCAGCGTGGCGGCATCGCCCACGCCATAGGTCGTAATAGTACCGGCTCCTTGCTCGAATGTAATTTCCGCAACCGTACCGTAGATCTCTACGTTACCTTTTATTACGTTCAGCTTTGTTACCGTAACGTCTTCGGGCACGATCAGCGTATTATCTGCTGTCGTGGCGTCTATCTCTCCAAAGGAACCGCTCAGGATAACCGTCGATTCCGGGGTGTTGATGGTCAGTTTTCCGGAAGTATTGGCCGTGATGGTAATATTTGCGGGAGCATCTTGGTTACCTGCTTCTCCACTGGCGGCAGACTCGTACTTTATGGTAACGGGATTGCTTGTTTCGGGCAGCGTAAGCGAAATTTTTACGTCGTTATCCGTAGGATATATCTGCGGTATCACGATCTCGTTGCCTGTAGGATTCGCCAGATTCTTGACGATAATATCGGTCGCGCCGCTCTTGAGTGCCTCCTTGACATCTTCCGCACTTTCTACTTCTGCAACGACTTTCTCGATGGGGCTGTTTTCATCGAATTCCGGGTCGATCGTCACACTGATCGTGCCCTGCTTGGTCAACAGGTTACCAGATACGTTGGTGCGGTAATTACGTCGGATGGGAATATTGGTGAAAGCGTCGTTCGTGCAGATTTCCGTGCCGTCGTTGTAGAACGTCATCGTGAAGTCGGAGAGCGCGGCCTCGCTATCGTCGGCCCAGAGGAAGTCCATCGAGATCGTGCCGTCGTTTTTGGCCAACTCCGTTGCCGTATAGGTCACCTCGGTCGAACCGCTCACTTCGCCCGTCAGGGCGTTGAACGTTGTGGGGAGGCTCTTGAAAGCGACCGTGTATCCCGTAGGTTTCAGCGCCTCGTCCTTGATTTCGTTCAGGTCGTTGGTCTTTACCACCAGCAGACCGAAAGGACGCTTCAGGGTTACCGGTTTCGTGAAAGAACCGGTAACTTTGAAACTCTCTTTGGCGAAAAACGCGTCGCGCTCGTCGCTGTTGCCCACGAACGGCCCGATTTCCGTGATCGACTTCAAATTCGCCGTATTGTAGACCTTGTCCGTAAAGTTGCCTTCGCTGCCCTCGGCGCAGTCGGCCCAGAAGACGAAGTCGTAGGTTTGCGACGATACGAGCCGCAGGTTATCGAACGTAACCGTCTTGCCGCTCACGCCCTTTTCGATGCGATCGTACAACTTGTCGCCGTGGTAGATTTCCAGAATACAGCGGTTGACCGAGGTGCCGGTGCCGAAAGCATCGGTCACGGCACGGGTTTGTACTCCGCTCTGCGGAATCGTTACCGTAAACGAGGATGTCGTTGCTACGTCGGAAACGAGCCCTTCATCCTTCTGACACGCGGTAAGGGTCATCGCAAGGCCCACCGCCAATAGGAATAATTTCTTCATAATATGTTGAATTTTATGGGTTTTCTTGTCTGTGGTAATTTATCATTCGTTATCTGTTATTCGAATGTGGCCGTTACGTGGGTCGTGTAGTTCTGCTGCAGTTGCAGCATGTCGAGTCCTTTGGTCACATTGCCCACCGTGATCGACAGGCCGATGGATTGCCCCGCATACGGCACGAAGAGGAAATCTTCGCCGACCGAGTTTGACCCGGCAGTCGTTGCCGGGAACGCGAGTGTCAGAGTTTGCGGAGCGGATGTCGTTTCTGTCAATACGTCGTATTGTGTCGGTACGTTCGTGTATGTAACCGACACCTCTTGCCCGCCCGTGCCGAATGCGGCCGTGTTCTGCATCGCCAACTTTGCCAGCGGGCGTTTCAACGTGGCCGATACGCCGTTGCCGCCGTTCCACTGTACACCGGGTAGGGCGAAAGCGAAAGCGTCGCGCCCACTGCCGGGCGTATAGGGCGTCCGGGTAAGCGACACTTGCCGCAGGTTGTCGGTCGTATAGGTTCCCTTGCCGTAATCGGCCCAGAAGAGGAAGTCGTACGTGCCGGGCACCAGTGCGATCTCAATGGCTGCTTCGTCAAGCGTTCCGTTTGCTATCTTATGTAGTACGCATCGGGGCTTGGTGTCATTTGTCCAGGCCTCGAAGGTATAGGTCAATGTTTGTTCTGCAGCCGTCGCGCCGCGCGTCGCCGCCTTGGCTGCAGGCTCGTTCTTCAGCACGCTTTCCGAGTGCAGGTAGATCACACCGTTCACGGGCATAGTCGGGGCGGGCGTGGGTTTCTCGTCCTTGCTGCAACCGGCAAAGACGGTCAGTGCGAATAATAATATGGTAACTATCTTTTTCATCCGGATGTCAGTTTAGTCAGGGATCGTAATATTGATGTCGCCGTCGAAACCGGGGTCTATGCCGATGCCGGGGGCGTAGTCGCGCGTGAGGAACTCGTCGCGTATAGTCGTCAGTTTGCCCCGCACGATGGGCACGTCGATGCCCTCGATGCGGTTCAGCAGGTTGCCTTCGCTGTCGCGGATCGTAAGATCGACCTTCACGGCCGACTCCGAACCATTGACGAAGATGTAATCGCTGGCCAAGTGGGCCTCCTTGTTCGTCAGAGGCGTCATGTTACACTCGAACCACATCCCCGTGCGGGCGTCGTTGGGCTTGTTCGTGTAGGCGTTGAAACCCGATGGGAAGTACCCGGCGTAGTCCACCTGTACCCGTATCGTCGAAAGGTCTGGCGTTTGGGACAGCAGATCGTCGGCCACGGATCCGGTTATCTCCGAGTGTCGTGCGGCCAACTCATCAAGAAACTTGTCGATGTCGGTAGCGATGAACTCGATCTTGGCCATCGGGCGCTGGAGCGTTACAGTCACATCTACAGTTTCGTTCCAGCGGTCGCGATGGGCCTTGAGGTCGATCTCCTGCCGGGCAACGTAGGTATCCTTATGGTCCTCGTCACCGATGTAGTTTCCGGCAGCGGGCACGCTGATTGACGAGAGCGAAGGAATCGTATAGTATTTGTCGTCCACGGAACCGTTATCCACGTAGTCCATCCACGCTACGACGTGGTAGCGGGCAGCGTGTAGCGCCAGCGAGGTGTGGATCGTGTGGTGTCCGTCCGCCGCCGGCTCGCAGCCGAGCACACGCCGTTCCGCGAGTTCGCCGCCGATCTCGTCGCGGAATACCTCGACGATCCAGCGAACGTCATACGCGTCAATAACCTCCCCTTCGGAGCGTCCTGTCTGCTCGTAAGGTTCTATTTTCGGGTCTATCGCAAGAGACAGATTCGCATTGACCAGCGTGGGATCGACGCCTTCGTTTTCCGGAAATTCCAGTACGGTCTTGTCACAGCCCGTCAATACGAGAACGAGTAAATGGGCAATATATATTGTTATTCTTTTCATCTTCCGCTCCTCCCTTATTTTCCGAACCGATACAACAGATTGATGCCCACCTTCGTCAGGCCCCAGTAGTTGTAAGCCCGTCCCTTTTCGAAGCGGGCGCCGTTTGGTATATTATAATAAGTATCGTATTTCGTATGGACGTATCCCGCGCCGACGGTGAACTCCGCTGCCCAATGGCGGGCGAAGGGCAGCACGTAACCGTAGCTCAACCCCACGCCGTAGAAGCCGTCGGGCGACTGGTAGCGATTTTTGTTGTCCACAGCGATATTGAAAGCGCCGATGTTGAGATGCACTCCGAAGAAATGACCCTTCATCGGGGCTTTCAGCCAGTAGCGGAATTCGGGCTGAACAGCCAGAAAACGCAGGCGGTAGTCGCGTGCCACGGTGTAGGGGCTGTAGATGATCGGCAGATCGATCGAGTAGTGGTCGCCGAAACTGTACTCCACGCCGAGGTTGGCGACCGTAGCGGCCAAATATGCCACATTGGTTTTAATGGCCCAGCGATAAAGAGGACGTACGGGGTCGAACATCATTCCCTCCAATGCCTCAACGACCGACTGTGTCGATTCTGATTCCGGCTCTGCGGATATTTCCGCAGGTATTTCGGAGACAGGGTTACATGCAGACTCAATAACTGGCTTTTCCGATGTCGGTTCGGCTTCGCTCCCGGATAATGAATCAACCGGCATAACATCGCTCTCCGGTTCAGGCATCTGATTACTTCCCGCACTACGGAACACATAGGCCACGGCTATCACATCCGTCATTCCTCGCCACCGTTGCGTAGAATTCGTCGTCCGAAAATGCTCCTCTTTCAATCCCTCATGAACGATAAAATAAGACTTGACCTGATTGCTTCGATTTTTCGCAGCTGCAAGGTTTGTCTTGAAAGAATCGTAAGAGGAGCAAAAACCCAGCATACGCACTTTCATATCTCCTGATTCGATTGAAAGCTTGTGTTGTCGGATAGATTGAGTCAGTGAGTTGATAGCGGCTGCATTTCCTTTATAATCCGCCCAAAACATCCGTCGTTTCGGGGCAAATCGGAAGACAACCGTATCCTGCTTCTCCGATGCGAGCACACTCGTCTTCTGCCGAGTACTCTTGCTGGCTTTGGCGGATAGAACACTGTCTGGCTCTTGAGCCGCAGCATTCAGCCCGTACAGCAGGAAGCCGAGTAAAAAAAGCCTCGGGAACAATCTCGAACGACCTTTTCGATCTGAAATACTTTTGTCAAAACAAATCATACTAAACAATTAAATAGGGACAGTCGCGAAATAGGCTTAAAATTATAACAAATTGATTGTCAATG
>ERZ839767.3473-NODE-3473-length-17946-cov-29.355486_pt1 | contig 17946 bp, 8 predicted proteins | sample MGYA00519879_ERZ839767 | MGnify/ENA primary metagenome ERZ839767 (study PRJEB31850, sample SAMEA3708852) | human gut metagenome | biome: human gut; feature: human-associated habitat; material: faeces | place: China | collected 2014 ...
CCGACCAGGATCTGCGTCCGGCTGTCCGGGGAAAGCGCGGCGGGAAGATTGGAGACCACATCCTCGTCGAGCGCGGAGAGCATTTTCTGCGCCTTGTCGATGTCGTGGTACTCCGGCTGGCCGAGAAGCTTGGCCTGCCCGGTCATGTAGACCTCGCTGTGCTCCTGGTGCAGAAGCGACGTGACGAAATCCATGATGACGGGCACGAGGCTGGCCGCATTTCCGGCGCTTCTGGTCACGCGGGACAGAAGCTCTGGGCTGAGCTGTTCGGCGGTCAGCTCCGTGACGCTTGCGTTCAGCACTGCGCCGAGAAGCTTCAGATCCGCTTCCGTCAGCTCGACCGGGAGCCGGATGAGCTTATTCTTGACGGAGCTGTCGCTCAGCATCACGACGAGAATAAAGCTGCCGCTGTCCGCGAGGATCAGGTCGAACCGCTTGACTGTCAGCCCGGCGGCACGCGCCGCCATGGCGTAGGCGGGCAGATTCGTCATCTGCGAGACAAGCTTGCCGACCTGCGAGACGACCTTGTCGACCTCCTGCATTTTCAGCTCCATCGCCTGATTGATCGATTTCGTTTCATCGGTCGACAGGCGGTAGTCCTGCATCAGCTCGTCGACGTACAGCCGGTACCCGGCAGGCGACGGGATGCGTCCGGCGGAGGTGTGCGGCTGCTCCAGATATCCGAGCGTCGTCAGCTCCGCCATCTCGTTGCGGATGGTCGCGGAGGAAAAATCCATGTCCGGCATCTGCGCAATGGTCTTGGACGCCACCGGCTCCGCCGTGCGGATGTAAAGATCCACGATCGCACGCAGGATCTTCTTTTTCCGGTCTGAAAGCTCCATGGTTCGTTCCTCCTTTCGCCTTAGCACTCTTTATCCCTGAGTGCTAAACGCAGTGTACCACCGCCTGCCAGCGTTGTCAATACCTACAGACTTAAATTATTTGTGAACAATTCATATCTTATGTATGAATGCCCCGGCGGGGCGGTTTTATCAGCCGCGGCGCCCGGATCCGCAGCATCAGCCGGCTTCCCGGACAGCGTTCCTGCCCGTCCGGCGGGGACTGCCGGGCGGGCTTTGTCTGCCGGTCAGGGATTATATAGACAAAATCCACAAAAAATCCCCGGTAAAATTTACGTAAAATCGGTAAAATCTCTGTAAAGGCACTGGATTTTAACGGGTGGAACTGCTATACTATGAAATACAGAACTCTGCGACTGCGGCTCCCTTGACCGGCAGCCGCTTTCGTTTCTGTATCAATCCGCAGAAGGAGGGTTCAAAAGAGGTGCTTCGCGCGGGACAGGCCCGCGCACGACACGAACATTCGAATTCTGAAAGAAATCAGGAGGAAATGCAAGCATGAAAAAACGCACAACGCGGTGTCTCGCGCTGCTGCTGGCAATTGTTATGGTTCTTTCGGCCATGCCAATCGCCATGGCGGAAGAGACAACGCAGACCTACACCAAGGTCACAAGTGCAGCCGAACTGACGACCGGCAAGTATGTACTTGTGACAGATACGGATTATGCGCCGGATTATTTTGACAACGGCTGGGTTCTTGCAACACAGCCCAGCGTTGTCGACGGTAAGATCGAAAATCCGACTGCAGGCGTCTGGACGCTGACCGTCGATACAGACGGCGTCGTCATGACGGACGCAAAGGGAACTTCGATCGCACCGAAGGGCGGCAACAAGAACGGCATCCAGTCTGGCAGCTATAAATGGGCAGCCAGCTTTGCTGACGGCAAATTTACCTTTGCCGGAACGGGTGACGATACTGTCATGTTCGCCAGCAACAATGCAAGCGAAAATAAGTTCAGAGCGTATAAGAACTCAACTGTAAACGGCGGCTATCCGCATGAGTTTACGCTCTACAAGCTCGACGCAGCCAAGGAGAAGGTCGCGGCCCCGACTGCGAACGTAGCGGACGGCGCTGAGATCGAGGTTGGCACGCAGATCAAGTTCGCGTGCGCAACTGACGGCGCAACGATCTACTACAAGACCGCAGGCACGGAGTATCAGGAATACACCGGCCCGATCTCGGCTTCGCAGATCGAGACGTACACCGTCATGGCCAAGAAGGACGGCATGAACGACAGCGAAGAGCTGGTCGTTTCCGTCAAAGTCTATGAGCTGGTCGACAAGTACGTCAAGGCTGAGACCATTGCGACCGATGACAAGGTCGTGATCTACAACGCTGGCAACGGCTATGCTGTTGCAGGCAAAGTGAAGTCCAGCTACTATCTCACCCCCGCCGCAGCGACGGTCAATGAGAATGCCCTGACGGCGGACAGCTTTGAGAATCTGGTCTGGACGGTCACGAAGAACGAGGACAATACATACACCTTCGCGCAGGGTGAAAGCATCCTCACGATGGGTCAGAGCAACGGCAAGTTCAACCTGAACCTGACCGGGAGTGACACGGCGAAGTGGGACGTGGAAGTCTGCAATGCAGAAAATGCATCCTACTATATGTCCGGCAATGGCTTGACCGGTCAGTATGGCAAGGTCTACATGGAATACTTCGCCAGATATGACGAGTTCAGCGCCTACTGCACCAGCACGGATCGTCTGACGGAGAAAGACTTCGGCATGACGTTCTACAAGCTGACGCAGGGAAAGAACTACATCGGCGGCCTTGTGCCGCCTCCCACACCGACCCAGAAGGTCGCGACCCCGACGGCCTCTCCGGCGGCGGGCGAAGTTGCCAAGGGGACAAAGGTCACCTTCTCCTGCGCGACCGAGGGCGCGAAAATCTTCTATAAGACCACGGGCGATTACATCGAGTATACCGCGCCCATTGCGGTAAACGAGGACAACACCTTCACCGTCAAGGCCACGAAGGACGGCATGAAGGGCAGCGAAGAAGCGACGTTTGCATATACGGTCAAGAAAGAATCCGGAGAGATCAAGCTTGGAAAGCTTACTTCTGCTGACCAGCTGACCGACGGCTCTTATGTCATGATTGTTTCCACCGGCTACGCACCGCTGGAACTCAGCGGGAAGTGGCTGACGGTTGTACAGCCGACTGTAGCGGAGGACAAGGTGACGAAGACGGAAGGCGCGGTTTGGACGCTGAAGGTAAGCGGACAGTCTGTTACGTTGACTGATAAAAACGGCATGGCCATTGCACCTTCCGGTGGAAACAGCAATGGCATTCAGTCTGGTAATTATAGCTGGGCGTGGTCGTTCAGCGCAGAAAATCAGACCTTCAAATTTATGGGTGCCGGTGATGATACTGTTACGCTGGCCAGCAATACCAGCACGGATTCTACATACGGTGGGTTTAACAAGTTTAAAGCCTATAAGAACAACACGGTTGCAAGTCAGCAGTATCCGTGCGAGTTCACGCTCTACCGGGTCGACCCTGCATCTGCTGACCAGCCCTCCGGCGATCTGCCCAAGCCCGGCGACAAGTTCGTGATCTACAACCAGAACGCACAGGCAGTCCTGGCGGCGGAGAACGATTCGAAGTCCATTGAAAAGGCGGCAGCCACCGTTGCGGACGGCAAGGCCACCCCGGCGAACGGCGCTGTTGTGTTCACCGTCGAGCAGAACGGCGAATACCTCCGCTTCAAGAGCGAAGCCTATGGCTACCTCTGCTCCAACGGCACCGGCAACAACGCGTTCTACAGCAAGGACTTCTCCGAAGAGGGCGTTACGACTGACGACGCCGACTGGCTCGTCCGCACCTGCTCCGGCGGCGTGGGCGGCTATGAGCTGGAGAGCCGCACGGCGAAGTACAGCAGCCACAGCCAGTGGCTGGAGTATTATGCAGACGCCTTCAAGGTCTACAGCATGTACAACGTCACGGATTACACCATCTTCTCCTTCTTCTTCTATCCCGTGGCGGAGGGCGTGAACGTGACCGACGGCATCGTCAATGCACCTGCGGTCGACTTCGGCACGATCCTTGCGGCATATGTCGGACAACCCTATACGCTTGATTTTACAGTTGACGCGGTATTCGGCGTTAAGACCCTGTCCGTCAAGCTGGGTGAGAAAACGCTGAACCACACGAAGACGGAAACCGGCTATACCGTTACCATCCCCACAGCGGATGTGACGGGCGAGAAGCTCGTCGTGACCGTTTCTGGCGAGGACAATAAGGGCGTGGCGTTTGCGCAGTCTGCCGAGATCCCCGTGCTCGACGAGCCCGTGATCTCCAACGTAACGCCCGCGCAGGGCGCACAGACCGGAGCTGAAAAGCGGCCGGAGATCTCCGCAGAGATCTCGAACGCTGGCGAGAGCGCCAGCGTAACGATGACTGTCAACAGCGAAAAGGTCGATGCTGTCTACGCGAACGGCAAGGTCACCTACACCCCGGCTGAAAACATGGCGGACGGCAAGGTCACCGTGACCGTGACGGTCAAGCGCGCGGACGGCAAGGAAACCAGCAAGACCTGGTCCTTCACCATCGGCGAGGCGACCTTCCAGCGCTACTTCGGCCAGCTGCACTCCCACACGCAGTATTCCGACGGCGCAGGCTCGCTGGACAGCGCACTGGCGTATGTCAAGGCGCTGCCTGACAATGCGAACGTTGACTTCGTCGCATTCACCGACCATTCCAACTACTTTGACAGCAAGAATAACCCCAACGTCGAAGCGGCTCTGTATGACATGTCTCTTGTCAATGATTCCGATCCCAGCCACAGCTGGGCGACCTACAAGAACACTGTCGCAGCCTTCAACGCGGCCAACGTGGGCAAAATGGTCGCCATTGCGGGCTTTGAAATGACGTGGTCCGGCGGTCCCGGCCATATCAACACCTTCAACACCCCCGGCATCGTCTCCCGCAACAACACGACGCTCAACAACAAGACCAAGGATGCAGGCCTGCAGGCCTACTACAAGCTCCTGTCCCAGAAAGAGGGCGCCAACTCCATCAGCCAGTTCAACCATCCGGGCACGACGTTCGGCAACTTCATTGACTTCGGTTATTGGGATGCGGTCGTTGACACCCGTATGTACATGGTCGAAGTCGGCAACGGCGAAGGCCAGATCGGCGCAGGCGGCTATTATCCCAGCTACGAGCAGTACATCATGGCGCTCGACAAGGGCTGGCACGTCGCCCCGACCAACAACCAGGACAACCACAAGGGCCGCTGGGGCAACGCCAACGACGCCCGCGACGTCATCCTGACCGACGACTTTACCGAAGACGGCATCTATGCAGCGCTCAGAGCACGCCGTATGTACGCCACCGAGGACAAGAACCTCGATCTGGACTACACGGTCAACGGCAACATGATGGGCTCCATCATCGACGTTCCTGAGAAGCTGAACTTCGAGATCTCCTTCAACGATCCCGACCGCACCGATTCCATCGCCAAGGTCGAGCTGGTCGTCAACTCCGGCAAGGTCGCCTATACATGGAACAGTGCTGCGGATCTCGCCAAGGGCTCCGTCAGCGTGGAACTGGCGCCTGAGTACACCTATTACTTCGTCCGCGTCACCGAGGGCGACGGCGATCTGGCCGTGACCGCTCCCGTCTGGGTCGGCGAATCGCTCAAGCTCGGCATCTCCAAGGCCGAATGCGGCACGTCCACCCCGGTCACCAACGAAGAACTGACCATCACCACCACATTCTTCAACAGTGAGGCAAAGCCCGCTACCATCAAGTCCATCACCTATGCCATCGGCGGCGAAACCATCAGCACGGATACCACCGGTTACACGCTGGCTGCAAGCAGCACGCAGGATGTGGAATTCAAGTATACCCCGACAAAGGCCCGCATCATGACCGTCCGGATCACGGCTGTGATCGAGCAGGACGGCAAGGAGTACACGTTCACCAAGGACGTCACGCTCGATGTGCTTGACGCAAGCAAGCTTGTCTACATCGGCATTGACGCCTCGCACTACAACGAATACGTTGCAGGCAACTATAAGGACTCCATGGGCAACTTCGGCGAACTGGCCGCGGAATATTCCGTGCGCACGGTCATGCTGAAGACCAGCGAAGAACTCATCGCGGCCTGCGGCAATCCCAAGTACAAGGCCATCATCCTGACGGCTCCGTCCCGCCGTCTGGAAGCGGCCCAGAAGGATCCGAAGACCTATTCCGAGGACGAGCTGAACGCCCTCAAGACGTTCAACGACAACGGCGGTATGGTGATCCTCGCCGGTTGGTCCGACAACTACGAGAATTACGACGTCATCCAGAACAACCCGGCCATCAAGCATATGGCCGCGACGCAGAACGAGGTTCTGGCCAAACTCGGCTCCAGCCTCCGTATCTCTGACGACGCAACGTATGACGATGAACGCTCCGCAGCCGACGGCGTCGACAAGTGGAGACTCTACTTCTCGTCCTACAACATGGAGAACCCGCTTCTGAACGGCGTGGAATTCGATGCAGAGCATCCGTATGACAAGCTCTACACCGAGCGCTTCAGCCACTACGGCGGCGCGTCCATCTACGCAGTAGACGCAGACGGCAGCCCGACCTCTACGCTGCCCGCAACGGTCAGCCCGGCAGTCTACGGCCATGCAACGACCTACTCCGTGGACGTTGACAGCGACGGCCTCGGCGGCGCAGCTACCCCGAAGTACACCTTCGCAGAAAACGCTGACCGCCTGATGGTCATGGCCTCTGAGCAGCTCGAGGGCAAGGGCCTCATCATCGTCTCCGGCGCAGCCTTCATGTCGAACTTCGAGGTGCAGTACCAGGTCTCCGACAGCGGCGCGGAGAAGAACTACTCCAACTACAAGATCTGCCAGAATCTCGTCTCCATGCTCAACCAGACCGAGATCACCAAGATCGCGGATGTGCAGGCAGAGAAAGACGAAGGCGTCAAGTTTACCGTGGAGGGCATCGTGACCTCCAACGCCTCCGGCTATGACAAGGATACCGCGTTCTTCGACTGCATCTATGTGCAGGACAACACCGCCGGTATCAACGCCTTCCCGGTCGCAGGCAGCTTTAAGATCGGCGATAAGGTTCGTGTCACCGGTACGACGTCCTCCTATCAGGGCGAGCGTCAGCTGGCTGTGACGAAGATCGAAAAGATCGCCGACGCAGCGGCTCCGACTCCCGTGGAAGTCACTGCCGCGCAGATCAACGACGGCTCCGTCCTCGGCAGCCTCGTCAAGATCAAGGGCACGATCACCAGAGTGGAAGAGGCCGAAGGCAAGATCCAGACCATCATGGTCAGGGATGCAGCAGGCAACGAAGCCCGCGTCTTCATCGACGGCTACATCACGAAGGACAAGGAAGTCCAGAACGCCATCGTCGGCAATCAGGTCGAGGCGGTTGGCCTTGCCTCCTATGACAACACCTTCTACCTCGATGGAAAGCAGATCGCCCCGCGTATCCGTATCCGCGACCGCGCTGACGTCGTCTGCACCGCAGGCGAGACTCCGGCCAGAACGTGGAACATCACCTATGTCACCGACGGCGGCACGATTGGCGGCCTCTACCCGGTGACCTACACCGAGGGCACCGTGACCGTTCTGCCGACCAATGTGACCAAGCCCGGCTATACCTTCCTCGGCTGGTTCACCGCCTACACCGGCGGCGTGCAGATCAGGCAGATCGGCGCGACGGAGACCGGCGACAAGACCTTCTATGCACGTTGGCATAAGACTGTCCTGCCGCCTCCGCCCGTCACCCCCGGCACCCCGGTCACCCCGGCCAGGCCCGCTGCCCCGGTAGGGCTCCCGTTTGCCGATGTGTCCAGCAGCGACTGGTTCTATAACGATGTCCGCTATGTCTACGAGAAGGGCATCATGGACGGCACGGGCGCCGATCGCTTCTCTCCCAACGCACCGCTGACCCGTGCCATGATCGTCACCATCCTCTACCGCATGGCGGGCAGCCCGTCCGTTTCCGGCTCGTCCGACTTTACGGATGTGGCCGCCGGCAAGTGGTTTGCCAAGGCGGTCGCATGGGCGGCGGCCAACGGCATCGTCAACGGCTATGGCTCCGGCCTCTTCGGCCCGAACGACCCCGTGACCCGTGAGCAGCTTGCGGCGATCCTGTACCGCTACGCAGTCTACGGCGGCATGACGGCTGTGACGCTCGAGGAAAATCTCGGCGGCTTTGCCGACACGGCGCAGCTCTCCGCCTACGCCATTCAGGCGATGAACTGGGCGGTCGGCCAGGGTCTGATCAACGGCTCCGGCAGCAACCTTGTGCCGAAGGCGCAGGCGACCCGCGCACAGGTCGCGGCGATCATCCACCGGTATCTCGAGCGCTGAGTTCCCCAACAGTACAAAGCTGCCCCGCCGGGTCTTCCGGCGGGGCAGTCCCCCATCATTCAAAAACTGCGCATCCTGAAGGAGAATCCATGAAAAACTTACAATGCAAGCTGACGCGCAAGCGCTGGCTGGAGATCGGCGTGAGCGTTCTGCTGTTTGTGCTGATCATCGCGTGGGCGCTGGTTCTGGAATACACGGAGCCTGACCGCGAGGCGACTGCCGCGCGCAAGCGGTTTTTCGCCGTTGCGCGCGTCACGGACATTCTGGACGACAACGCGGAAACCCAGGACTGGACCGAGGGCCGCCGCATCGGCCAGCAGTATCTCGAGGTCGAGATCCTGAACGGCCCGTGGAAGGGCGAAACACTTGAGGCGATCAACTATCTGACCATCTATACCAACGTCGACGCGAAGATCGGCACAAAGATCGTCGTCCGCCTTGATCTGGACGACGAGGGCGCGCCGTATATCATATCCATTCCGAATTATAACCGCGCGCCGGTGCTGCTCGGTTTGCTTGCCATATTTGCCGCGCTGCTCCTGCTGATCGGCCGGAAAAAGGGCTTCACGGCCCTGCTGGGGCTTTTGTATACGCTTGCGTGCGTCTGGTTCATTCAGGTGCCCATGATTCTGCGCGGCGCGCAGCCGGTCGTGGTCACGGTCGTGCTTGTCGCGCTGACGACGGCAGCCTCCCTCCTGTTCCTGAACGGCTTCAGCCGCAAGACGCTCTGCGCCACGCTCGGCTGCATCGGCGGCGTGGCGGTGGCCGGCATTTTCGCCGCCCTGTGCGGGTCGATCTCGCCGCTCAACGGCTTCAACCTGCCGGAGGCGGAGGAACTGGTTTTGCGCGCGTCCGACCGGGGACTGAAGATCAGCGGTCTGTTCGTCAGCGGCATTCTCATCGCCTCGCTCGGCGCGGTCATGGACGTGGCCATGTCCATTTCCTCCGCCTGCTGGGAGCTGCGCGAGCTGAACCCCGACCTGCCGCGCAAGGCCCTGTTCCGCTCCGGCATGAACATCGGCCAGGACGCCATGGGCACCATGGCGAATACGCTCATCCTTGCCTTCGCCGGTTCGAGCCTCAATACGCTCCTGCTGTTCCAGATCTTTGATTATCCCATGATCCAGATCTTCAACGCCGATTCCATCGCCATCGAGATCATTCGCGGCGTGGCCGGCACCATCGGCATTATCCTGACCGTCCCCCTCGTCGCCCTCCTGAGCGCCGAGATCATGGGGCCGAAGAAAAAAGCGTAAGCGGCAAAACAGAAGCGGCATTCCCGGGCCGGGAATGCCGCTTTCTGCGTCAAAACGTCGGATCGTTATCGGTGTGCGTCCGCCTGCACGCAATATGCCTCCTGCATCTTTTGCAGGACGGCTTCCTTTTTCGGGATGGACGGGATGGCGCCGGAAGCTTCGGTGGAGAGGCTTGCTGCGGCTGCCGCGTAGCGGGCCATATAGGCAAGATCGTCCCGCGTCAGCGCCTCCGGCGCTTTCCCAAGCTCCAAAAAGCGCGATACGGCGCTGCCGCCAAAGATATCGCCTGCGCCGGTCGTGTCAATGGGCTGCACCTTCGGGCAGCCGCAGGAGAAGTCTGCCTGCTTATTTTTCAGCAGACACCCCTTCGGCCCCAGCGTGACCATGACGAGCTTCGCGCCCAGCGCCAGCACGCGCTCCGCGCCCTCCTCCGGGCTGCAGTCCCAGAGGAACTGCGTCTCCTCATCGCTGATCTTGACGATATCCGCCTGCGAAAGGCCCCAGAGGATCTGTTCCCTTGCCTCCTGCTCTGTTTTCCACAGCGGGGCGCGGTAATTGGGGTCGTAGGTGACGAGCCTGCCGTGCGCGCGGGCATAGGCCGCGGCCTTCTGCGTGGCCGTGCGGGCAGGCTCGTCCGTGCAGCTGAGCGAGCCGAAGTGGAACACGCGGCTTTCTGCCAGCATGGCCGGGTCGATCTCCTCCCAGCGCAGCTGCGTGTCCGCGCCGGGCTTGCGCGCGAAGGCGAACGAACGGTCGCCGTGTGCGTCAAAGGTCACGAACGCAAGCGTCGTGAATGTATCGGGGCTGATCAGAATGCCGCGCGTGTCGATCCCGGCGCGGCGCATCGTGCCGGTCAGCAGATGGCCAAAGGTGTCGTCGCCGACCTTGGCGAGAAACGCGGTCTTCTTTCCATACGCGCTCAGCGCGGCAAGAAAATTGCCGGGCGCGCCGCCGGGGTTGGCGGCAAGAGTGGGGTAGCCGTTTTCGTCCTTCGCGCGTTCCGCAAGATCGACAAGCAGCTCGCCCAGCGCGATCACATCATACATAGGTCTGTCCTCCTGTGTTTTTTGTTATTTTACCATGAAAGCAGCCTGGACTCAACCGCCGCGGGCGAAAAAATGCGCGGCGCGTTCCGCCTTTACATTTGCGTGCGTATGTGGTAAAATTCTCAAAAGTGTGTGAAGCCGAGCTGAAGGAGGATGCGTCCATGCCGATGACAAACGCCGCTGAATATCTAGAGCGCACCGCCGCCCGCGTCCCGGACAAGGTCGCCTTTTCCGACGCCTCCGGCAGTCTGACCTTCGGGCAGCTGCTGCAGGACGCACGGGCACTGGGAACCGTTCTGGCCGGGCTTCCGGGCTGCAAAAACGCGCCCGTGGCCGTGCTCACGGGGCGGACAGTGCAGAGCGTCGCGGCGCTGCAGGGCGTTTTGCAGAGTGGGAATTATTACGTTCCCATCGACGAGCAGATGCCGGAGGCGCGGATGCGCCGCATTCTCGCGCAGGTGCACGCCCGCGCGATCATCTTCCCGGAAGCGTGCCGCCCGCAGGCGGAGCGGCTTACGGACTGCGCGCCGCTCGTTTGTCTGGAGGAGGCGGAGAAAACCGCGCCGGACGATGCGCTCCTGCAGGCCCGGCGCGAGCAGATCATTGATCTGGATCCCGTGTACCTGCTCTTCACCTCCGGCTCGACCGGCACGCCGAAGGGCATCGTCATCTCCCACCGCGCCATTCTGGATTTTACCGACTGGCTGACGGACTTCTGCGGCTATACGGAGCATGAGGTCTTCGGCAATCAGTCGCCGTTTTACTTTGACACCTCCTGCAAGGATCTGTACCAGACGCTGAAGCTCGGCGCGACGTGCGTGATTCTGGAGAAAAAATTCTTCGCGCTGCCGCTGTTTTTGCTGCAGGCGCTCGACCAGCACGGCGTGACCGCCGTGAACTGGGCGACGTCCGCGTTCCATCTGGCGGCAAGCTCCGGCGCGCTTGAAAAGTGCGTCCCGCACGCGCTGCGGAAGATCGTCGTCGGCGGCGAGGCGCTGCAGGCGCGGTACGCGAATATGTGGAAGCGCGCGATCCCGGAGGCGGAGCTTTATAATATGTACGGCCCGACGGAGACGACCGTCGACTGCGCCGCGCTGCACCTGACGCGCACGTACCGCGACGACGAGCCGATCCCCATCGGAAGGGCCTGCCGCAATATGCAGCTGCTGCTGTTAAAGGACGATCTGACCGAGGCGGCCCCCGGCGAGACGGGCGAGCTGTGCGTGCGCGGCTCCGGACTTGCGGCGGGATATTTCGCCGACGCAGAAAAGACCAATTCCGCCTTTATCCAGAACCCGCTCTGCCCCGATTACCGCGACATTCTCTACCGCACGGGCGATATGGCCGTGCAGCGCGAGGACGGAAATTTCTATTTTCTTGCCCGCCGCGACGGGCAGATCAAGCACATGGGCTACCGCATTGAGCTGGGCGAAATTGAAACGGCGCTCTACAGCGTCAAGGGCCTGCGGGAGGCCGTCTGCTTCTACGACGGCCCGCGCGACAGGATCGTCTGCGTCTATGCGGGCGATCTGGACACGAACGCGCTGGCACGGGCGCTGCGGACGGCGCTGCCGAAATATATGCTGCCGAACGTCTATGAAAAGCTGGACGCGCTGCCGCACAACGCGAACGGCAAGCTTGACCGTGCGACGCTGAAGGAACGGTTTTTGCATGCGCAGAGTTGAAAGCTATGCAGCGCTTGCGCCGCTTCTGTCCGCGCAGCTGCGGCGCGGCGTGGTGACCAACTGCTTTTTATCCCCGGCAGACTACCAGCGCGAAATCGATGCCGGGCTTTTTTACGAGGAAGGGGACGGCTTTCTGCTGCTGCTGCGGCAGCGGGCCGGATACCGGCTCCTGAACTTCTATCTGCACCCCGGCGCGAGGCTTTTCCTGCCGGAGACGGCTGTCCCGCTCGTCACGGAGCTGGCCTGCCGGGAAAAGGATCAAGCTGCCATGCGTCGGGCGCAGGACGCACTGTGTGCGCTCGGTTTTGCGGAGTGCTTTCGCCGTCTGCGGCGCACACGGGCGGCGGTTCCGGCTCCAAATAACGCGGAAGCTCCGACGGAGGCTTCTTTTGAGGCTGTGCGGGCGTTTTTACTTGAACAGTTCGACCCGCTGACGGGCTGCATCCCGCCGGACGAGGAACTCCGACAGGCGATCGGCGCCGGACAGGTTCTGTGCCTTTCGGATGCGGACGGCATTTCTGGCTTGCTGCACTACGCGCCCGGGCGGGCGCAGTGCGAGATCCGCCATCTGGCCGTCCGTGCGGACTGCCGGGGGCATGGATACGCCGGGCGGCTGCTGGCTATGCTGGAAGCGAAGACCGGCGGGCAGAAATGCGCCGTCTGGGCAAGGGTGGGGAACGCCCCTGCCGAGCATTTCTATGAAAAAAATCAGTTTCAGCCGGACGGATGGCAGTCCGTTGTGCTGAGGCTGGGATAGATAAAGGAGTTTTGACACTATGAGAAAGCAGATCATGGAGATCCTGACGGAGATTTGCCCGGGCATCGACTTTGAGAACGAAAAAGCCCTCATCGACGACGGCCTGATCGACTCACTGGATATCGTCGCGGTCGTGACGGAACTGATGGAGGCGTTTGACGTGGAGCTTGGCGTGGACGATCTGACGCCGGAGAACTTCAACAGCGTCGAGGCCATCGAGGAGCTCATCGAGAGCCGTCAGAGCTGAGATGTCCTTTGCCTCCCTGCCCTTTGTGGGGCTCGTCACGGCAGGCGTCGTGCTGTATTATCTGGTTCCGAAGCGGGCGCAGTGGGTCGTGCTGCTGCTGGCAAGCATGGTCTTTTACCTGGTTGGCGGCGTCAAAAGCGCCGTCTGGCTCGTGCTGGTCGCGGGACTCACGTGGCTGGCGGGACTGCTGCTCGAAAAGCAGAACGCGCGTCCCGCACCGGATAAGGCCGCAAAGGCCGCCGTGCGCCGCGCGAAAAAGCGCATCTGCGCGGCGTGTCTGGTTCTCTGCTTCGGGCTGTTATATCTCATGAAATACTGGAACTTCACGGCCTCCGCGCTGCCGTCCGCCATCGGGGACAAGCTTCCCCGGTGGGATTTCGTCGTGCCGCTGGGCCTGTCGTATTTCATCTTTCAGAGCGTGGGCTATGTGATCGACGTCTACCGGGGAAAGCTCCCCGCGCAGAAAAATCCCTTAAAATACGGCCTGTTCGTCTCGTTCTTCCCGCAGATGGTGCAGGGCCCCATCAGCCGGTACGACCAGCTTGCCCCGCAGCTTCTGGCTGAGCGCAGTCTGGACTGGCGTGATCTCAAATTCGGCATCCAGCTTTGCCTCTGGGGGTATTTCAAAAAGCTCGTCATTGCCGACCGGGCGGCTGTGCTGGTAAATGCCGTGATCACGGAAAACTGCCCCTACGGCGGCGCGGTCATTGCCAGCGGCATTCTGTTCTACTGCATTCAGCTCTACTGCGATTTTTCCGGCGGCATCGACATTACGCGCGGTGTCGCGCGGATGTTCGGCATCGACATGGCCGAGAATTTCCGCCGCCCGATCTTCGCAATGTCCCTGACGGAATACTGGCGGCGCTGGCACATCACGCTCGGCGCGTGGATGCGCGACTATGTGTTTTACCCGCTGTCGCTGTCGAAAGCCTTCGGCAGACTCTCCCGCTGGGCCCGCACACACATCAGGGGCACGGGCGGCAAGATCTTTGCCACGTCGCTCGCGACGTTCATCGTCTATCTCATCATCGGCATCTGGCACGGGGCGAACTTCCGCTATATTGCCTTCGGCCTGTGGAACGGCGTGCTCATTACGGCCTCGCTTCTTCTGGAACGGACGTTCCTGCGCTGGAAATCGGCGCTGCACATCAACGATAAATCCGCCGCATGGCGCGTGTTCATGACGCTGCGCACGATGCTGCTGGTGTTCATTGGGCGGTATTTCACGCGTTCACCGCGCCTGAGCTGTGTGTTCCGATTCTTGAAGACGACCGTGCTGCATCCGCAGCCGTCGCAGCTGCTCGACGGGACGCTTTTGTCGTTCGGCCTTGCGAAGACGGATTTTCTTGTGATCGCGCTGGGTCTGGCCGTTTTGCTGACGCTTGAGTGCTTTCAGGAGCGCGGCGTGCAGATCCGGGCGGCGCTGGAAAAGAAGTCTGGCTTTGTGCAGTGGCTTGCCGTGACGGCGCTGCTGCTGGCCGTGCTGCTGCTCGGCGTGTTCCGGGCCGGGTATATCCCGTCGGGCTTTATCTATACGCAGTTCTGAGGCGGTGATCGAATGAGTTCAAAAAAATGGGTGCTGGTCTTTCTCGTGACCGTCTTTGTGCTGGCCGCGCTGCTGGCGGGGCTGAATCTTGCCGTCGACCCCTTCGGCGCGTTCGGGGACAGGCTGCTGTCCTGGTTCTCCTACGATGAGACGAATAACCCCCGCGTGGCAAAGTTCAGCTATCTCGAACAGCACCACGACGAATACGATTCCTATATCCTCGGCTGCTCGTCCACCAGCTCGTTCCCGGTGGACGCGTTCAACGAGGCGTATGACGCAAGCTTTTACAATCTCATCATGTACGGTGCGGATATGCGCGACTGCGAAAAGATCGCGCAGTACCTGGTCGAACATTATGAGGTCAAAAACCTCATTCTGAACGTCTATCTCGACAACGGCCTGACCTACGACGAGGAATCCGACCGGCTGACGAAGAACCTCCACTATAAGGAGGATCCGGACACGTCCGTGCTGTCCTATTACACGCGCTATCTCTTCGCCGACCCGCGCTATGCGCTGGCCAAGCTGAACGCGCTGCGCACGGACACCATTCTGCCGCAGACGTTCGACGTGTTTGACGAGCGGACAGGCTGCTATGACAAGCGTGTGCGCGACGCAGAGCCGATCGGCAGCGAGGAGCGCTATCTCGAAAGCTACCCCGTCTTCGCCGACTATCCGCACCAGACGCTCTCGCTTCCGTACACGGAGCAGTGTATGCAGAGCGTCGCGGCGATCAAGACCCTGTGCGAGGAAGCGGGTGTGAACCTCACCGTCGCGGCCGGGCCGGTATATGCTGAGTATCTGAAAAATTATGAACCGGAAACCGTCGCGCAGTTTTACCGCTCGCTGGCACAGGTCACGCCGTTCTGGGATTTTTCGTCCAGCAGCGTCAGCTGCGAGATGCGCTATTTCTACGACGGCACGCACTTCCGCAACAACGTCGGCGAGATGATCTGCGCCCGCATGACAGGCCGCACAGATCTCTGGATCCCGGACGATTTCGGAACCTATGTGACCGCCGACACCCCGGAGGATTATTTCCTGAACGTCCTGTTCCCGGCGGCGCTTTCGGCCGATGAGATCAGCACGCAGGTGCCCATACTCATGTACCACCATCTGTCCGAGGACGTGACGAACAGCGAAATGGTGTCCCCGGAGCAGTTTGAGGCGCAGATCCGGGCGCTTTCCGAGGCCGGGTATACCGGCGTCTCGTTCGACGAGCTGCAGGCATATGTCCTGCGGGGCGAGCCGCTTCCCGAGAAGCCGGTCGTCATTACCTTTGACGACGGATACAGGAGCAATTACACGCTGGCCTATCCGATTTTGCAGAAATACGGCATGAAGGCGACGATCTTCGCCATCGGCGTTTCGTTCGGAACGGATCATTACAAGGATACGGACTATGCCATCACGCCGCACTTCGGCGCGGCTGAGGCGGCGGAAATGACCGCGTCCGGCCTCATTTCCATCCAGAGCCACACGTATGATATGCACCAGTGGCCGCCGTACGAGACAGGCTCCGCCGTGCGGGAGAACATTCTCCAGCTTTCCGGCGAAAGCGAAGAGGCCTACGTGCAGGCGCTGACAGAGGACTTTACGCGCAGCCGTGCACTGTTGGAGGACGCAACGGGCCGGCCGGTCGACGTGCTGGCGTATCCGGCGGGGCAGTACTCGACGCTGGCGCAGGTCACGCTCCAGTCTCTCGGCGTGCACGTGACGCTCTCGACCAATCCTGGCGTCAACACCGTCGTCAAGGGCCTGCCGCAGACGCTTTACGCCATGCTCCGCTTCGGCATTACGGAGGATGTCTCGCCGGAGGCGCTGCTGGATATGATCCGGTAAAACAGGAGAAGCAGGCTGTGTTTTATGATACAGCGCTTCCAGCTTGCCTGTAGGGGCGGACGATTCTGTCCGCCCGCACGGAATACAACCGCTGGCTGGAGTTTTGCGGCGAATTCGTACGCGCCTTCCACTTTGACTGTAGGGGCCGATGCCCACATCGGCCCGTGAGGCAGTTACGAATTCGCCGAAGATTTTCGTAAAAACGGTGCGCTCTGCCGGGCCGATGTGGGCATCGGCCCCTACAAACGTGTTGGGAAGCGCATACGGATTCGCCTTGGGTTTCCGGAAAAAGCCACTGCTTCCAGCGAGCCGACAGAGTCGTCGGCTCCTACAGACGCTGTGTACTTGCTTCGCTTTATGAAAATCGGTTTTTGATTTGCAGAGAAGGCCGCCCGCCGGGCAGCCTTCTTTTCCCTTGAAATACATATATTCCTATATAAACATGTGTAAAAAGCAAACCTTCATAAAAAAATTTTAGGTCAGCAAAAATTTTGTTTGACATCTGCTTTTCATGTGGTATGATGGTAGCAGAAGACGTCTGCACGGCAGACGCCGCAGATCAGAAAGAATAATAAATAAATAAATGGGAGGTACCCTGCGTTTATGAATTATGATGCTATCAAGAAGGCTGCCGAAGGCTACCGGGCTGACATGGCAAAGTTCCTCCGCGACATGATCGCAATCCCGTCCGAGTCCTGCGAGGAAGAGGGCGTCGTCAAGCGCATCGCCGCTGAGATGGAAAAGCTGGGCTATGACAAGGTCGAGTTCGACAAGCTCGGCAACGTCATCGGCTGGATGGGCACTGGCGACAAGATCATCGCCATCGACTCCCATATCGATACCGTCGGCATCGGCAACCGCGAGAACTGGACCGCTGATCCCTACACCGGCTACGAGACCGACGAGATCATCTACGGCCGCGGCGGCTCCGACCAGGAGGGCGGCATGGCCTCCGCTACCTACGGCGCGAAGATCATGAAGGATCTGAACCTCATTCCCGAGGGCTACAAGATCATGGTCGTCGGCTCCGTGCAGGAGGAGGACTGCGACGGTATGTGCTGGCAGTCCATTGTCAACGAATACTTTAACGGCCCCGAGGACGCACGCAGCAAGGTCGAGTTCGTCATCTCCACCGAGCCGACCGACGGCGGCATCTACCGCGGCCATCGCGGCAGAATGGAGATCCGCGTCGATATGCACGGCGTTTCCTGCCACGGCTCCGCTCCGGAGCGCGGCGACAACGCGATCCACAAGATGGCTGAGGTCATCCTGAACGTCCGCGATCTCAACGAGAACGACGCTGCCGACGACAAGGAGATCAAGGGCCTTGTCAAGATGCTCGACCCGAAGTACAACCCCGAGCATT
>ERZ839767.3475-NODE-3475-length-17939-cov-33.940953_pt1 | contig 17939 bp, 14 predicted proteins | sample MGYA00519879_ERZ839767 | MGnify/ENA primary metagenome ERZ839767 (study PRJEB31850, sample SAMEA3708852) | human gut metagenome | biome: human gut; feature: human-associated habitat; material: faeces | place: China | collected 2014 ...
TGCCGCACCTCGCTCGCCGTATCGGCACTTAGAATTATGCGGTATTGCCTTAGAAGTTAGGGGGGAGGCGTTAATTAGAAATTAGGAATGAGAAATTAGAAATTTTGAGGGGCAAGGTTCGCGTTAAAAATCGGGGAAGAGCAGTAATTTTATGGGTAGGGCGGGGTGACCTCACCCCGCCGGGAGGGTTCTCCTGATTATCCATTTAAAATCATGAGATGGGGCTCAAAATTGTTGTAGGGGGTGGCGTCCTCGACGCCCCGGACTGGTATGAAAATTACCGGACATTTGCCATTTATTGCGCGGTAGGGCGGCCAGCCCTCTGGCCGCCGGAAAGCTGGAACATAGCATATATTTTAGGCTCTGCGCAGGGAATCACCCTTCAGTCCGCCGCGCGGACAGCGCGCAAACAGCGCCCGGTCCCCTCTGTCGCTTCGCGACATCTCCCCGCCCCGCGGGGAGTCACCCTCTTTCCCCATACAAAAACCGGCAGTGCCGCATAAAACAGCACTGCCGGGATTGGCTTAGTATGCGATGCCCCAGACGACCATGCTCTTGGCGGGCTTGCCGCAGACCGGGCATACGTCGGACAGGTGTTCCTGCTCGAATGGCATGCAGCGGCTGGAAAGCCCTGCTTCGGTCTTCATGGCTTCCTCACAGGCCAGGTCACCGCACCACATGGTTTTGACAAAGCCGGTCTTTTCGGACACGATCTTTTTCACTTCGTCCATGGTGGTGGCGCTCCAGGTGCGGTTTTCGCGGTTCTGCAAAGCGCGGTCATACAGATCCTTGGCCAGAGCTTCCATTGCGGCGGGAATTGCGGTGGCCAGATCTTCAAACTTCACAAACTGCTTTTCGCGGGTATCGCGACGGACCAGCACGCACTGGCCGTTCTCGATATCGCGGGGGCCGACTTCCAGGCGAACAGGCACGCCCTTCATTTCCCACTGGGCAAACTTCCAGCCGGGCTGCTTGTCGGAATCGTCCAGCTTCACGCGGGCATACTTACCGATTTCGGCAGCCAGTTCGCGGCATTTGTCCAGTACGCCGGGTTTGTGGGCGGCAACGGGAACGATGACCACCTGCACCGGGGCAATGGCCGGGGGCAGGATCAGACCGTCGTCATCGCCGTGGGTCATGATGATAGCGCCGATCAAACGAGTAGAAGCGCCCCAGCTGGTCTGGAAGGGGTACTGCAGGGTGTTGTCGCGGCCGGTAAATGTAACGTCATAGGCGCGGCTGAACTTATCGCCAAAATAGTGGCTGGTGCCGCTCTGCAGGGCTTTGCCGTCCTTCATCATGGCTTCGATGGTGTAGGTAGCCTCGGCACCGGCAAACTTTTCCTTATCGGTCTTGCGGCCTTTCAGCACGGGGATGCACAGATCATGCTCGGCAAAGTCGGCATAGCAGTTCAGCTGCTGCTCGGTCTCAGCCTTGGCCTCCTCGGCAGTCTCGTGGATGGTGTGGCCTTCCTGCCACCAGAACTCACGGGTGCGCAGGAACGGGCGAGTGGATTTTTCCCAGCGAACCACGCTGCACCACTGATTGTACAGCATAGGCAGGTCACGGTAAGAATGCAGCACATGGCTGAAATGGTCGCAGAACATCGTTTCGCTGGTGGGGCGCACAGCAAGGCGCTCTTCCAGCGGGTCAGAACCGCCTGCAGTGACCCAGGCAACTTCGGGGGCAAAGCCGTTTACCAGCTCGCCCTCCTTTTTCAGCAGGCTTTCGGGGATCAGCACAGGCATGGCCACGTTTTCGTGGCCGGTTGCCTTAAAGCGGCCATCCAGAATTTTCTGGATGTTCTCCCAGATTGCATAGCCATAGGGGCGCAGCACAACAAAGCCCTTGACGCTGGAATATTCAACCAGCTCTGCCTTGGTGCAGATATCCGTATACCACTGTGCGAAATCAACTTCCTGCGCGGTGATTGCTTCGACCATTTTTTTCTTATCGTTTGCCATTGGTTCCCCTCACACTTTCTTACAAAACTGCATGCTGCCATGCCGCATTACTGCACATGCTCTTCCACATAGGCAACCACATCGCCCACGGTGTGGAAATTTTCGATCTCCTCGTCCGGGATCTCGACCCCGAACTCGTCAGACAGGGTAGTGATCATATCGATCACATCCAGGCTGTCTGCGCCAAAATCATTGATAATATCGCTTTCGGGGGTGATTTTTTCAGCCTCGATGTCAAGCTGGTCAGCCAGATAATCGCGGATGCGCTCAAAAACTTCGGATTCCATAGCTTTTACTCCTTACCCGTATCAATATCGTATTTCTGCCATGCCGGTATCAGCACGCAGGGCACACATATACAGAATGTCATAGTACTTTTATATCGTATCTGCACAGCCTTGTCAAGTTTCCCGGCAACTTTTTTATCCGGGAGCTTTCACATCCCTGTACGCCGGTGCAGCGGGATGCTATAATATAGGATTAGAAGTAATGGGCAATACCGCACAATTCTAAGTGCCGATACGGCGAGCGAGGCACGGCAGCTGCTAAGCCAAAAGCGCAGATAATACTGGATGTCTTATCGAGCATTTTGGCAACGCAGATGCCGTGCCGCAGCCGCCGGAGCGGTGCTTAAGCCGTCAGGCGGGAATTGTGCGGTGTTGCCAATGAATAATAATGAATAAAGAATCATGTTGGTGCGCCGCCCGCGGCGCGAATAAAACAGGCGGGCTGCTCTGGCTAGAATGCTTTTTGCCGGAGTGGTTGGCCTGATTAAAATGTGATGCCATGGGCATCACACAACCATTATTCTTTATTCTTTTATTTGATTCTTTCCACACCGCACAACAAGGAGGCACTTTATGCAACTGCACTTTACCAAAATGCACGGCTGCGGCAACGACTATATCTATCTTGACTGCCGCAAAACCGGCCTGCCTGCAGAGATTGCCGTCTGGAGCCAAAAACTTTCCCGCCGGCATTTTTCCATTGGGGCGGACGGCATTATCTGCATCTGCCCGCCGCTGACGGCGGACGGCGACGCCACCATGCGGATGTTCAACGCGGATGGCTCCGAGGGCAAAATGTGCGGCAACGGGGTGCGCTGTGTGGCGCAGTTTTTGTACACGCACGGCGTGCCGAAGGATGTGATCGAGATCGACACCCTGATGGCGGGCCGTAAAACGCTGCACCGCAAAGGCGAAGGGCTGTGGCAGGCCGAAATGGGACATTTTTCTGCGATGGCGGACACCCTGCCCGCCGTTGGGTTGGGGACCGGGCCGCTGGTCCACGCCCCGCTGACGGCAGCGGGCAAAACCTGGGATGCCGCCTGCATCAGCGCCGGCAACCCGCACTGCATCATTGAATGGCCTGATTGCGACACCTTGCCTACCGGCCATGCGCTGGCTGCCATCGGCCCGGAGTTTGAGCACCACCCAGCATTCCCCGAAGGGGTCAACACCGAGTTTGTTTATATCGAAAGCCCCACCAGTGTGGTGATGCGGGTTTGGGAGCGCGGCAGCGGCGAGACGTTCGCCTGCGGCACCGGCTCCTGCGCCACGGTGGCCGCTTTGGTGTTGCGCGGCGTGTGCCCCCGCAATGTTCCGGTGGATGTACACCTGCTGGGCGGCATCCTTTCCATCACCATCACAGCGGATAACAACATCCTGATGACCGGCCCGGCGGAGACGGCATTTGTGGGTTGCGTAGAAGTGTAAAGTTCGTTAGGAGTTAGGAAGTAGGCGTTAGGAGTTTTCTCAAATTAGAAATTAGGAATGAGGAATTAGAAATTGGAGGTATGGCGAGGTTGACGGTAACACACTGAACCATATGAAGCCATATAAAATTAAAGAAATCTGGCGAAAATACTGTTTATCATAAGGGGTAGATTTTCGCGGTTTTTCTTGAATGTGGCGGCGTTTTATGGTACCATACAGACATACATTCCATAGTATTAAATATTCCTAACCACCATGTTGAAATGCAGAGGGAGCGAAAGATGAAACTGAACAAGCATTATTCCGAGCTGAACGAAAGCTATCTTTTCAGCACCATTGCGCACAAGGTTGCTGCTTACCAGAAAGCCAACCCGGATAAGGATATCATCCGCCTGGGTATTGGCGATGTAACGCTGCCGCTGGCCAAAAGCGTGACCGACGCCATGCTGAAAGCCGTTGAGGAGCAGGGCAAGAAAGAGACTTTCCACGGCTATATCCCCAGCGAGCAGGGCTATGAGTTCCTGCGCTCCGCCATCCAAAAATACTATGCCGGCCACGGTGTGGAGCTGGACATGGCTGAGATCTTTGTATCCGACGGTGCCAAGAGCGATCTGGGCAACCTGCTGGATCTGTTTGATGTGGACAACACCGTGCTGGTGCCGGACCCCGTTTACCCCGTTTATGTGGATGACAACGTGATGGCCGGGCGCAAGATCCTGTACATGTCCGCCAGCGCCGAGAATAACTTTTTGCCGATGCCGGACGATAATGTTCATGCCGACATTGTGTACCTGTGCAGCCCCAACAACCCCACCGGTGCCACCTACACCGTGGACCAGCTGAAAGAGTGGGTGCGCTGGGCCAAGGCCAACAACGCCCTGATCCTGTTTGACGCCGCCTATGAATGCTTTGTCAGCGAACCGGGTCTGGCCCGCAGCATCTATGAGGTTGAGGGCGCTAAGGATTGCGCCGTTGAGGTTTGCAGCTTCTCCAAGATCGCAGGCTTTACCGGCACCCGCTGCGGCTACACCGTTGTGCCGCAGGTCATTGTCTCTGACGGCCAGAGCCTGAACAAGATGTGGCTGCGCCGCCAGACCACCAAGTTCAACGGCGTTGCCTATGTGGTGCAGCGCGGTGCCGAAGCCGTGTTCACCGAGGAAGGCATGAAAGAGATCCAGCACAACCTGGACTACTACCGTCAGAACGCTGCCGTGATTGCAGCAGCACTGGATGAAGCCGGTGTGTGGTACTGCGGCGGCAAAAACAGCCCGTACATCTGGCTGCGCTGCCCCAACAACATGGGCAGCTGGGAGTTTTTTGACTGGCTGCTGGAGACCGCCAATGTTGTTGGCACCCCCGGCGAGGGCTTTGGCGAGTGCGGCAAGGGGTATTTCCGCCTGACCGCATTTGGCGATGCCGCCAAGACCAAGGAAGCAGCCGCCCGCATTGTGGCCGCACTGAAAACCCTGTAATAATTACCCGGCTACCCCGCAGCCGAACCTGATAACACGCGGATGATTGGAGGAGCAACCATGACCCCAAGCGAAGAAATTATGCAGTTTTTGAAGGACAACCCGACCTTTTATCTTGCCACGGTGGATGGCTATCTGCCGCGCGTGCGCCCGCTGGGCTTTGCCATGTGGTACAAGGACCACCTGTGCCTGGGCATCGGCAAGCACAAGGCCGCATACAAGCAGCTGTTGGACAACACCAACCTGGAAATCTGCGCCTGCAACGAAAAGGGCGAGTTTTTGCGCGTGCAGGGTACTGCCAACTTTGACAATACCCCCGAAGCACAGGCCGCCGCATTCAAGATTATGCCGCAGCTGGCCGATATGTACAACGAGGAAACCGGCCTGAAGCTGGGTATTATCTACCTGGATCACCTGTCCGCCAAGCTGTTCTCCATGTCCGGCAGTGTAAAGGACATCATGGCCTATTAAGCGATAAGCAAAACAAGAGCAAAACCAACGCCCGTGCGTTCCGTTTATGGGGAGCGCACGGGCGGTTTATTTTATATCAAAATCAAAGGGTCTTGAGCAAAATTTCTTCCATCGGGCGTTTGGGCACGCAGTAATCGCGGGCATCGTCCAGGTAATACTTTACATTGCCGTTCTGCATGGCAACCAGGTGGCTTTTATGGGCGGGGTAGCCGAACGCCACCACGCTGTGCAGGCGCAGCTTTTCGCCCAGGCCCAGCAGCTCCTTGATGGCGGGGCGGTCGATCGCCCCCATGATGCAGCTACCCACACCGTGCGCCCAGGCGGCGTCCGTCATGTTGGCAAGGGCAAGTCCGGTATCGGTATCATTGCAGCCGGGCAGGCTTTCATCCTGGCAGACAGCCACAAACAGTACCGGGGTCTCATCCGGTTTGGGCTGGCCCTGCTCCGGCGGCAGGTAAGCAGCCCAGTGCACCAGCGGCTGCATTTTGGCAACCATCTCCGGGCTTTGCACCAGCACATATTTCAGCGTCTGGCGGTTGGCACCGCAGCTGGCAATGCGGGCGGCCTCCATAATTTCCCGGGCAATGGCAGGTTCCACCGGCTTTTGTTCAAAGCGGCGGTAGGTGCGGCGGGTTTTCAAAAATTCCATTATATCCATGGGGGTTCACACTCCTCTTTTTGCTGTTTCGGGTTCAGGCCGCGGCGGTGCCTATTTCGCGCACCTCCACCTGTCTTTGCTTTTATTATAGTCTATTCCGCTTTTTTCGCCTAGGCTTTTTTACAAAATTCTGCGGCGGAATTTCAGTCAATCACGGTTTTCGTGCGGCCGATGCCCACCACGGCGGAGGTCAGCTTTTTCCAGGTGTTGCAGCCGCACACCCCGTCTGCCGTCAGGCTGAAGCTGCGCTGGGCGGCGCGCAGGGCATCATAAGTGTTCTGGCCAAAAGCACCGTCCAGCGTTTTGGTGCTGTAGCCCAGGGCGTTCAGGGCGTCCTGCAGAATCAGCACATAGGTGTTTTTATCGCCGCGGCGGCAGGTGGGGTATCCGGATGTGGTGCCGGAGCAGGCCGGGGTGCCGTAACGGCGGTCAAAGTGCACCCAGGTGGGCGTCATGGAAAGCGGCTCCACATAACCCCAGGCCCTTGTGGCCGTGGCGGCGGCGTGGATGCGTTGGCGGATGGCGCTGCTGGTGCCCTGGCCCACATCAAAGGCAACGCCCGCATAGTGCTGGCTGGCCGTGCCGTGGCCGCCCTCCCAGATGCGCTTGAAGGCATACCCTACCGGGATGCCCGCCCCATACCGGCGGCGGGTCAGATTCCATGCTTCCATTGCGCGCGTTGTGGTCCACAGCACCCGCGCGTTGGATGACCCCCGGAACTCCCGCACGCTCAGCGTGCTGCCATAACTGTACGGCATCGGGTCGTTTTCGTTCAGGTTGTTGTATACAAGCATACGGTTTTCGTATGAGTCGTAAACATAGAGTTTTGCCATGGGTAGCCTCCTCTCTCGAATCAAGGAACAGTCAGGAAGTAGGAGTTAGGAGTTTAAGGTGCGGCTTACGCCGCGTTTTTGAATATTAACGCCATGAAAGCTTTAAGGCAACACCGCACAATTCCCGCCTTGCGGCTTAAGCACCGCTCCGGCAGCTGCGGCACGGCATCTGCGTTGCCAAAATGCTCGATAAGACATCCAGTATTATCTGCGCTTTTGGCTTAGCATCTGCCGCACCTCGCTCGCCGTATCGGCACTTAGAATTATGCGGTATTGCCTTAAGCCTTTCAGCAAAAACTTTCACCTCTCCCACTCCCTCAACTCCTAACTAATATTCGCGTCCGCTTTCAGCTGCTTCCAAACGCTGTCATCTACTACTCCCAGCGGGGTGATGTTATTGGCGATCTGCCAGGCTTCCAGGGCGGTTTGGGTGGCGGTGTCAAACTCGCCGGTTTCGGGCACAAAGCTGGCGGAGCAGTCCTGCGCGGCGATCTCGTTCAGCCACTGCTGCACCTGCAGCACCGCCGGGCCGCTGCTGCCAAGGGTCAGGGCGGCACCGGGCCAGACCTCCTGCGGTTCCGGCGCGGCGGATGCCGGGTTGACTGCCCCCAAGCTTAACGCTGCGCGGTAAAACGCCAGCCAGTCTGCCGGGGTCACTTCCCCGGTCACGGTGCGGCCTAACGTCTGCTGGGCGCTGCGCACGGTGGTTTCCAGGGCATCGTCAAAGGTATCCGTCAGGCCGCTTGGGGTGATTTCCGGCAGGAACTGGGCCAAGAATTCCAAAATCTGGGACAGGATGCGAATTTTCTGGCCGCTGTCCCCCACTTTCAGAGTTTCTTCGGGGGTATCCGGTGCGCGGACTGTCACCGCGGGGCCGCTGGCGCTGACCTGTTGGGCGGAATCATAAATGCTCTGCCAGGTCAGCCGCCCCACCACGCCATCCACCGTCAGGCCCGCGTGTTCCTGCCAGGCAATGACCGCCCTGCGGGTGGCTGCGCCGAACGTTCCGTCCACCGTCACTGTGGGCACATCCCGATAATAGGCGGCCAACAGGCGCAGATTATATTGAAGCGCCCGCACCGGGGTGCCGGTGCTGCCCTCCCGCAGGGTTGTCACAAACTGGCCGGGCTGAATGTTCTGCCCCACCAGGTTGTTGGCCACGGCAAGGCCGACCTCGTTCAGTTTGGCCCAGGTCCCGGCCCCCACCACGCCGTCTGCCGTCAGGCCGAACAGCCTCTGGAACGCCCGCACTGCACTGGCGGTGCCACTGCCAAAGCTGCCGTCCACCGTCACGTTGGAAAGGCCGGTATAATTTTCTGCAGCCAGTCTGAGCCAGAACTGCACCAGCCGCACCGCGTTTCCGCGGCTGCCGGTGTGCAGAGCGGTGCCAGGGTAAGCGGTGCCGCCGGCATCGCTCTGGGCGTTCACCCACTCGGCGTACAGTTCCTGCCAGGTCGTCTGGCCCACCACGCCGTCCTGTGCCAAACCCTCCGATTTCTGGAATGCCTTGACCGCGCGTTCCGTGGCCGCACCAAAGCTGCCATCCACACGGACGGACGGCAGATCGGAATCAAACTGCGCCAGGCTGGACAGCCAGAACTGCACCTGCTCCACGCTTCGCCCGGTACTGCCGCGGCGCAACACGGTTCCCGGCCACGCCCCGGCGCTCTGGGCACCGGTAAAGGTTTCACCCTCGCTGGTCAGCTCGGCAAGGTCCTTGACGCTGACATAGATATAGCTGATCTTATACCAGGTCGCCTTGCCCACCACGCCGTCCACAGTCAGGGAAAACTGCTTCTGGAACTTTTTCACGCTGTTCTCGGTGGCTTCATCAAATGTTCCGGTAATGGCCGGTTTGCCGAAGGACGGGTAGTCCTTGGCAATGCGGGAGAGCTGTTTTTGCAGCACGTTGACCGCGGTGCCGGTGCTGCCGCGGCGCAAGGGGCTGCCGGGGTAGCTTTGCGGAATGGACGCAATGTTGTTGGTGGTGACCAGCTGCACCCGGCTGCCATAGTAATACCGCAGAATTTCCAGGGCGCTTTTGCCCTCCTTGGCGCGCTCCACAGTGCCCCATTGCTTCATACCGGGGCAGGTCACGCTTTTGCCATCGCAATACTCGGTATAATAGGGTTCGGTGTCCCCCGTGCGGCGCACATAGGTGTTGAACAGCTCGGCAGTCAGGCGCTCCATCACGGCAAACACCGTGCGCCCCCGCACATACGCCTGGTCCACCCCCGGCGAGTTGGTAATGTTAAAGCTGTAGCCCCGGCTGGGGTACCATTCGGTCCAGATGCGGTTCAGCGCCAGGCTGATCTGCGCCAGAATGTTGGCCCGCAGCGCCTGCTCCGGCCAGGTGGGGTATACCTCGCTGGATGCGACATTGGCAATGTAATCCTGGAAGCTGACCGTCACGTTTGCTGCACTGACCGCCGGGCGGGCCAGGTGGACGGTAATTTTCTTCGGCACCACCACCTCACTCAGCACGCGAGCATCGGCGCACTGGCCGATGGGGGCCGGGCCGCTGCCGCCGTCCCCGGCAAACAGCGGGTGTTCTGGGATCGTTTCCGGCTTCACTTCGGGCAGGGTGCGGGCAGCGGGCAAAAATTGCAGCCGCGCCACCGTCTGATGCCCGGCAAACACCTGCACCCCCTCCAGTTCGATCGTCTGGAAGCCAGTCATCTCCGCCCGCAGCTGGTACACCGCATAGGGGCGCACCGTGGTGTTGGCTTCATCCAGGCTGTAGGCTTCGTCCGGGGCAGTCAGCACCAGTTCCGGGGCGGAACCGACATCGTTGGTGGTCAGGCGTGCAATCTGTATTCCCGCTTCGTTCAGCACCAGCACCGTCACGCCGGGCAGCGGCGCAGCGTTTTCGGCCAGTGCTGTATACACTTGCAAGGTTCCACTTGGCATAAAAACACCTCCTGCACTACCCTATGCCGCAATGCGGCGGGGCGTGCAGGAGGTGTTTTGTTAGGGCAACACCGCATAATTCTAAGTGCCGATACGGCGAGCGAGGTGCGGCAGATGCTAAGCCAAAAGCGCAGATAATACTGGATGTCTTATCGAGCATTTTGGCAACGCAGATGCCGTGCCGCAGCCGCCGGAGCGGTGCTTAAGCCGTCAGGCGGGAATTATGCGGTATTGCCTTAGAGTTTTACTATTTGGGGTTACTGCGGTTCTTTGGCAAAGAACTCTTTCACCAGCTTGGCCACCGTTCCGGAAAGCAGCAGCAGCGCGATCAGGTTGGGGATGGACATCAAGCCGTTGAAGGTATCCGCAATGCTCCACAGCAGGCCCAGGTCCACGGTAGCGCCCAGGATGGCAACAAAGGAGTAAACGACCAGGAAAGGCCGCACCACTTTGTCGGTGTGGAAGAGATACTCAATGCAGCGGGAGCCGTACAACCCCCAGCCGATGATGGTAGAAAATGCAAAGCAGCACAGCGCCACCGCCGTGAACAGCGATGCCCAGCCGCCATAGGTGAGGGTAAAGCCGGAGATGGTCAGCTCCGCACCGGCGGCCTGGCCGTAATTGACCGACGTGCCGCTGCACAGGATGACCAGCGCCGTCAGGGTACAGATCACAATGGTATCGGCAAATACTTCAAAGATGCCGAACATGCCCTGCTTGGCCGGCTTTTTGGTGTCAGCGCAGGCATGGGCAATGGAGCCGGTGCCAAGGCCCGCTTCGTTGGAAAATATTCCGCGGGAAACACCTTTCTGCATGCTCAGGAACAAGCTGCCCACTGCGCCGCCGGTAAAGGCCGCCGGGTTGAACGCCCCCGCCACAATGGAGGTGAACACCTCCGGAAGACGCGGCAGGTTGAGCAGCACCACACCCAGAGCCAGCACCACATAGGTCAGCGCCATAAAGGGCACCAGCTTTTCGCTGACACTGCCAATGCGCTTCACGCCGCCCAGCAGCACCAGCGCCACCAGCATGGCCACTACAATGCCGATGACCAGGTTGACGGTTGCCATAGCTTTATCGCTCACAACGGCATACTGGTTCAGGGCGGCATCAATGGCGGTGATAATGGTGTTGACCTGCGTGGCGTTGCCGGTGCCGAACACCGTCAGCACGCCGAACAGAGCATAAATGGCGGCCAGCCAGCGCCAGTGTTTGGCAAGGCCATTTTTGATATAATACATCGGGCCGCCCACCAGCTCGCCATTGGCATTGCGCTCCCGGAAGTGTACCGCCAGCGTGACCTCCGAAAATTTGGTGCACATGCCCAGCAGGGCGGAACACCACATCCAGAACACCGCGCCCGGCCCGCCGATGGCAATAGCCCCCGCCACACCGGCAATGTTGCCGGTACCCACGGTGGCCGCCAGCGCGGTACACACCGCCTGGAAGGGGGTCATTGCACCATCGGAAGCATCCCGCTTGCGGAACATGCGGCCAATCGTGGTTTTGATGGCATAGGGGAATTTGCGGATCTGGATAAAGCCGGTGCGCACACTGAGCAGCAGCCCCACGCCGATGATGCACACCATGGCGGGAACGCCCCAGATAAAGTTGTTGACTGCCTGGTTGACAGCCGCGATCGTTTGCAGCATATGTTGTACCCTTACTTTCCCTTACAAATCTCGTAATCTTTACATTATACCGAAAAAGCTGTTCCCTGTCCAGTTTTTGCCGCCCGGTTTACGGGGTCTGCACGCAAAAAATGTTGCTCCTTGAGTTATACGATTTGTTTTGCATTTGCACTGTATAACAGATAGTATAATTCAAGGTATAAATACAGCCCGTATTCCGGCTGCTTGGGGCGGAATACGGGCTGTATCATTGAAGCAAGACTTTTTCTGTTTGATCTAACTCAGCTTGGAGGAAACAAGCTTGATGAAAAGGCTTTGGGGAAAATTGAAGGATTACTCCTTGACTGCCTGGAATGCCTGCTCCAGATCGGCGATCAGGTCGTCGGCATTCTCGGTACCGATGGACAGGCGGATGGTGTTCTGGTAGATGCCCTGGTCCAGCAGTTCCTGCTCGCTGAGCTGGCTGTGGGTGGTGGTGGCCGGGTGGATGACCAGGCTCTTAACGTCAGCAACGTTAGCCAGCAGGCTGAAGATCTTCAGGTGGTCGATGAACGCATGAGCTTCCTTCACACCGCCCTTGATCTGGAAAGTGAAGATGGAAGCACCGCCGTTGGGGAAGTACTTCTGGTACAGCGCATGATCCGGGTGATCCGGCAGGCTGGGATGGTTGACCTTTTCCACCTGCGGGTGGTTGGCAAGGTATTCCACGATCTTTTTGGTGTTCTCGGCATGGCGCTCCACACGCAGGCTCAGAGTCTCAACACCCTGCAGCAACAGGAATGCGTTGAACGGGCTGATGGTAGCGCCGGTATCACGCAGCAGGATGGCACGCACATAGGTTACGAAAGCAGCCGGGCCGGCAGCGTCCACAAAGCTGATGCCGTGGTAGCTGGGGTTGGGTGCTGCAATGGCGGGATAGTTGCCGGAAGCAGCCCAGTCGAACTTGCCGCCGTCCACGATGATGCCGCCCAGGGAGGTACCATGGCCACCGATGAACTTGGTGGCGGAGTGAACAACGATGTCTGCGCCGTGCTCCAGCGGGCGGATCAGGTACGGGGTGCCGAAGGTGTTATCCACAACAACCGGCAGGCCGTGCTTGTGGGCGATCTCTGCGATAGCGTCCAGATCGGGGATATCAGCGTTGGGGTTGCCCAGGGTTTCCAGGTAGACCAGGCGGGTGTTCTCCTGGATGGCATCCTCGATCTCTTTCAGGTTGTGGGCATCCACAAAGGTAGCGGTGATGCCAAAGTTGGGCAGGGTATGCTCCAGCAGGTTGTAGCTGCCGCCGTAAATGGTCTTCTGGGCAACCACATGGCCGCCGTTCTGGGCCAGGGCCTGGATGGTGTAGCTGATAGCGGCAGCACCGGAAGCAACAGCCAGGCCAGCCACGCCGCCTTCCAGGGCAGCGATGCGCTTTTCCAGCACATCCTCGGTGGGGTTAGTCAGACGGCCGTAAATGTTGCCGGCATCGGTCAGGCCAAAGCGGGCAGCTGCGTGGGCAGAGTTGTTAAATACGTAAGAAGTGGTCTGATAGATGGGAACGGCGCGGGCGCCGGTAGCCGGATCGGCCTCTTCCTGGCCAACATGGAGCTGAAGCGTTTCAAAATGCAGTTTGTTCTCAGACATTGTAATTACCTCCAAGATTTTGCGGTCAAATTCTCATATCTCAAATTGTTCGGAATGATTCGATAGAAAAAACGCCCGGTATCCCCGCATTTTCTGCATGCGTCTGGTTACCGGGCGTACTTACCTGTTTTATAAGCCTGGGCGGTCACATTCGGCCCCAAAGCGGTGCCGATACGCCCCCAGCCTGTTGTACAGCCCGGAAGTGTGACATTCGGCCACAGCGGAAGTTTGCGCGCAGCAAAGTGTTAAAAATAGCGTTCATTGTTGTGTGCTCCCTTCCGTTCAAAATCTCAACCAGCGCATTTCCTTTAACATACTAGGCTGGTTGGTATGTGTGTATTATAGCAGTCCTGCCCCCTACTGTCAACCCTTTCCAACAAAAAAGTGCAAAAAAATCCCGCCGCCGGAGTTCCGGCAGGCGGGGCAGAGCATATTGGCGTGTTACCGCATTTTATTTCACATAACCCATCAGACTGGGCAGAGCCAGGCTGATCTGCGGCACATAGGTGACCAGCATCAGCACAGCAAAAATCGCGGCAAAATAGGCGATCAGCTGTTTGAACACCGTTTCGATCTTGACGCCGCCGACCTTAACGCCGACAAACAGCGTGGTGCCGACCGGCGGGGTGATGGTGCCGATGCACAGGTTGAAAATCAGCATGATGCCAAAATGGATGGTGTTCATGCCCAAAGCCTGGCAGACCGGCAAAAAGATGGGGGTAAAGATCAGGCAGGCAGGGGTCATATCCATAAAGGTGCCAACCACCAGCAGGATGATGTTAATGAGGAACAGGATCACATACCTGTTGCTGCTGATAGAAAGCAGGGCGCTGGACACCAGGGACGGGATGTTGGTGAACGCCATGACCCAAGACATGATGCTGGACACGCCGATCAGGAAGATGATGATGCCGGTCATCTCGGCACTTTCGCGCAGGATCTTGGGGATTTCTTTCAGCTTGATGGATTTATAGCCAAACAGGGAGAGCAGCAGGCTGTATACAACGGCCACAACGGAACCTTCGGTTGCGGTGAACACACCGCCGATGATGCCGCCGATGACAATGATAATGAGCAGCAGCGCCGGGATAGCCTGCAAGATGGTGTGAATGGCCTCCTTAAAGGTAAAGGAAGTCTTGCTGCGGTAGCCGTGCTTTTTGGCAAAGAAGTAGATTACGATCATGCAGGCCAGCCCCCACAGGATACCGGGCAGGTAGCCGGCCATGAACAATGCGGCAACTGAAGTGCCGCCGGACACCAGCGAGAAGGTGATCATAACGTTGCTGGGAGGGATCAGCAGACCGGTGGGGGCGGTGGCAATGTTGGCGGCAGCGGAGAAATTGGGGTCATAGCCTTCTTCTTTTTCGATGGGGCCGATGATGGAACCCATGGCGGAAGCAGCAGCCGTGCCAGAGCCGGAGATTGCGCCAAACAGCATGTTGGCAATCACGTTGGTCTGTGCCAGGGCGCCAGGGGCGCGGCCGGTGACGAGCTTGGCCAGGTTGATCAGGCGGACCGCAATGCCGCCTTTATTCATAATATTGCCGGCCAGGATAAAGAACGGGATTGCCAGCAGGCTGAACATGGAAATACCGGAGAAAATACGCTGCGCGCCGGTAACAACGGCGACTTCAAGGTCCATAATGGGCAGGATGGCAACCACGGACGAAATGCCGAGCGCCACCGCGATGGGCACGCCTGCGATCAGCATAATGACCAGCAGGATCAGGATGATCAGCCCGGAAACAAGAGCAATGTTCATTGTGTTTTCCTCCTCATTCTGCGCTGGTGGAGCTGTGTTCTTCCACGCTGTCGGCGGCAAGGTCAATGATGTTCAGTACCGAATACACCACGATCAAAGCACCGGACAGCGGCAGAACGGTGTACACCGTGCCCATGGGGATGCCCAGAGAGGCTGTGACCTGGGTCATGGTCAGCTTCATGATGCTGACACCACCGTACAGCATAACAACGGCAGCCAGCAGCAAGACCAGGCATTCGCTGATGATCTCCAGCACCTTGCGCGGGGTGCCGGTGATCTTATCGGCCAAAAAGCCCATCCGCATATGGTCGCGCTTGCCAAACACCAGCGCGCTGGAAAGCAGGGCCATCCAGGTAAAGCTGTAGGTCAGCAGTTCTTCCGAAACGGTGGAGGGGCGGCCAAAGAAATAGCGTGTCACGATCTGGTAGGTGCCAACCACGACCATGGCGGCAAACAGCAGGGCGCAGACCCAGCTCAGGACGGTATCCAGCCCATGGCGGAACTTATGTAAAGATTTCATTGTGCGCTGCCCTCCTCATATTCTGCATTGATGGCCTGGATATGGTCATACAGGTCCTGGATATCCGGGTTGGCATCCAGCATTTCCTGCTGCACATTGCTGACCTTATTGCTGAACTCGCTGATATCCACATCAATAAAGGTCACGCCCATATCATTCTCGGCGATCTGCTTGGCTTCCTCCACCTGGTCGTCCCAGCAGGAAAGCTCTTCCTCGGTGGAAAGGCGGGCGGCCTCCTTGAAGACAGCCAGCTCTTCATCGGACAGGCTGTTCAGGAATTTCAGGTTGCCAACCAGCATATCCGGCACCATCTGGTGCTTGGTGTAGGAGAAATACTTGGCAACTTCGCCGTGCTTGTTGTTGGTCAGGGCCAGCTCGTTGTTCTCCGCACCGTCAATAACATGCTGCTGGATGGCTGTGTACACATCGCCGAAGCTCAGCGGAGTGGCGGCAGCGCCAAAGGCCTGCACCATCTTAACGCTGGCGGGGCTCTGCTGCACGCGGATCTTCAGACCTTTCAGGTCATCGGGGGTATAAATGGGGGTAGTTGCATAGAAATTGCGGGTACCGGCATTATACCAGGTCATCACGCGGAAACCGGCTTCATCGGTGGAATCATACACATTTTCCATGTAATCGGTATCATTCATGACGGCATGGTAAGCTTCTTCTGAGGTGAACAGGTAGGGCATGCTGAAAATCTCGTACACATCGGCAAAGGTTTCCAGGTTGGCGGTACCGGCCACGACAAAGTCAATCGCGCCGGTCTGGGTCAGCTCGATGGCTTTCTGGGCAGAGCCAAGCAGCTCATTGGGGAAGATCTGAACCTCGTATTTATTGCCCAGGTTGGCTTCCACATATTCTTTGAACTTGAGCAGGCCAAGGTGTTCGGGGTGGGTTTCGGACTGTGCATGAGAAATGCGAATGATGCGCTTGCCGCCCGTCAGTGAGCCGGAACAGCCGGTTGCCGCTGCCAGCATAACGCCGCAGATGCCCACGCACAGCATTTGCTTGAGGTATTTCATGGGGGTTCCTCCTTCTTTATATTCCGCTGGGCCGGCCCGCAGCGCACAGCACGCCGCAGTGTTTGCTCATAACCCATTGATTTCAATTAGCATTATATGTTCTATTTTTAGCTTTGTAAATATCGCATTATTGTAAAATGCAACGTAAACATATGTTTTATTTTTGTGTATTCTGATTTTGCAAGTTTTTTTCGCACGTATTTTGCGCATGTAATTTTATTATCAAGCGATTTTTGCTTTTCTTTACTCTATCTTTATCCGACTGTACTTTCCGAGCACAAAAAAGCGTTCCCGGCTGCACAGCGGGAACGCTTTTGGTTTGTTTTTTGCTTTATCTTTTTCTTTATGGCAATACCGCATAATTCTAAGTGCCGATACGGTGAGCGAGGTGTGGCAGATGCTAAGCCAAAAGCGCAGATAATACTTTGTGTATTATCGAGCATTTTGGCAACGCAGATGCCGTGCCGCAGCTGCCGGAGCGGTGCTTAAGCCGCAAGGCGGGAATTGTGCGGTGTTGCCTTATATATAAGGGCCATATAGGAGTCCGGCGCAGCGGAGCGCTGCCGCTGCGTCCCGGCCCTATCGTTTGGCGGCATAAAATAACAGATGCCCCGCCTGCCAAACGGCGGAGCATCTGCTCAGATCACATATTCGTTGCCCGCATCAGGGTACTGCATCAGGTCGGCCAGTGTCACGCTGTCCAGGTATTCGCTGATCATACCGTCCAGCTTGTACCACAGCGGATAGGTGCGGCATTCCGCCATGCGCGGGCAGGCAGGGGCACCTTCTTCCAGGCAGGCAACAGTTGCCAGGCTGCCCTCCGTCAGGCGCAGAATGCTGCCCACGGTGTACGTTTCCGGCGCGCGGGTCAGCTTGTAGCCACCGCCCTTGCCGCGCAGACCTTCCAGAAAGCGCTGCTGGACCAGCACCTTTAAAATGCTTTCCAGATATTTTTCGCTGATCTCCTGGCGCGCTGCAATTTCTTTCAGCGGCACATAGCCTTCGCTCTGGTGCTCGGCCAGGTCAATCATAACGCGCAGGGCATAGCGCCCTTTTGTTGATACCATCATAAGTGGATCATCCTCCGTATTTTCTAATACCTAGTATATAACAAGGTTAATGGGAAAACAAGCCTTTGAAAAAATAAAAAAATCAAAATACCCTATTGACAAACGGGTTAATGGGGTTTATAATCCCTATAAACCCATACGAAAGGTTGGTAATTAAACATGAAGCGATGTCGAGTCTTGGAGCTGTAACACGAAATCATCCATTCAATTCCAACATTTTATAAATAAAGGCAACACCGCACAATTCCCGCCTTACGGCTTAAGCACCGCTCCGACGGCTGC
>ERZ839767.3481-NODE-3481-length-17914-cov-2.980010_pt1 | contig 17914 bp, 20 predicted proteins | sample MGYA00519879_ERZ839767 | MGnify/ENA primary metagenome ERZ839767 (study PRJEB31850, sample SAMEA3708852) | human gut metagenome | biome: human gut; feature: human-associated habitat; material: faeces | place: China | collected 2014 ...
CCTCCGGCACTTCCCTGCCGCGCCAGTTTTCCGGGCGGGTGTACTGCGGATGCTCGAGCAGACCGTCCCAGTGGCTTTCCGCCGTGAACGCTTCCTCGTCCGGCAGAACGCCCGGCACCATGCGGCATACCGCGTCCGCGACAGCCATCGCAGGAATCTCCCCGCCGGTCAGCACAAAGTCGCCGATGGAGATCTCCTCGTCCACGCACTCGTCGATAAAGCGCTGGTCGATGCCCTCATAATGGCCGCAGACCAGAATAAAGTGCTCCTTTGCGAGCAGCTCACGCGCTTTCTGCTGATTAAACGGCTGTCCCTGTGCAGAGAGGAACACCGTGTGCACATGCTCGCCGGCACTCAGCGCCTGATGGCACAGATACAGCGGCTCAGCCAGCATGACCTGTCCACGTCCGCCGCCATAGGGCGCGTCATCCGCCTTGTGGTGCTTGTCGAGCGCATAATCGCGGATGTTGGTTGCCTTGACCTCGACAACACCCTTGTCCTGTGCGCGTCCGATAATGCTTTCGCGCATAACCGCGTTGATCATCTCCGGAAACAGCGTCATAATGTCGATTTTCATTCGATCAGACCCTCGATGCTCTCAACGTAGATCACGCCGGCTTCCATATCGATCTCCTTGAGGAACGGCTTGATGGCCGGAATGTAGATCAGGCGGCCGTCCTCACCGGCGATCTCGTACATATCGTGCGCCGGATTACTGGTCAGTACGTCACGGATGCGGCCGATTACGCGGTCAACGCGCAGATCGAACACCTTGAAGCCCAGAATATCCTGAATGAACACGAGATCCTCGGGCAGCTCTACGTCCTCGCGGTCGAGGTGGAGCACCTTGTTTCGCATCGCCTCGGCGGCCTCGACCGTGTCAATTCCCTTGATATGCATAAGCACAACATTCTTGTGAACCTGCGCCTTTTCGACGGTCACAGGCGTTTTTTCGTCCAGATAGAGCGTGTCAAAGTCACACAGCACCTCAGGGCTGTCGCACCAGCTCTGCACCTTCAGGTCGCCGCGCACGCCGTGCGTGCCGACGATCTTGCCGGCCTCTAAAAATTTCTTCGGCATATTCGTTCTTTCCTCCTGCCTGTGAGCGTTTTTATTCCTGCGATGTTTGATTGATGATAATTCGTTTATCTGTCGGGAATTTCACCGTCTGCGGACGGGGCGCGCAATTCTTTAGCCCGTTACTACGCACGGCACCTGCGAATTTAGGCATTCACCACCACTGAACTGCGTAGGTGCCTTCCAACACAACACGTTAAGAGTTTGTGCGGCACTGTTATGCCGCACCCAGCGCTGATTAACCCGCCTGTGTAGCAGTCCGGTATCTGGCACTGCAAAACGGTTGAGAAAGACACGGAAGGAAAAATCCTCTGCCGCTCCTTTGCGAGTCTCAGCTCTGCAAATTTCGCCGTGCCCTCTAAGGGAAAAGGGGAGATTCACAAGAGGGTGGAAAACCGCAGGTTGTCTACCCTCTTGTGCGCCCGCGGCGCGCAGCCGCAGCGTCCTCGCCGCCCGCAGGCGGCGCCACTCCTCGCTGAGGTTCAGCGAAAAACACCCCGCCCGTTAGTGACGAACACGCTTACGCAGTTCGTACACCCCGCTGGATCGGTGCAGATAAAACAAAAAATCGCCGCGCTGCGGCGATTTTCGGAAAAAGCCAGCGCCTGACGGCACCGGCTCTTCATTCAAGTTGAAGTGATTAACACTTCGGCGCGATCCGCGCAGGCTCAGTCGAGAATATCAACTGTGACGCGCTTGTTCTCGCGATTGCCTGCCGCTTTCATGAGTGTGCGGATTTCCTTTGCGATGCGGCCGTGGCGACCGATAACGCGACCCATATCTCCCGGTGCTACACGCAGCGAGTAGGTAATGTTATCGCCGTCGATCTCCTCAGTAATGGCAATCGCAGCCGGATCGGAAACCAGATTTTCGACTATATAAGTCAGTAACTCTTTCATTTCGACGACCTCACTCAATTCAGCACACCGGCCTTCTTCAGGATACCGCGAACGGTATCGGTCGGCTGAGCGCCGTTCTTGATCCACTCCTGAGCGCGGTCAGCGTTTACGTTGACAACAGCCGGCTCTGCCAGCGGATTGTAAGTGCCGATCTCCTCGATGAAACGACCGTCACGCGGGTAACGGGAATCAGCGACAACGATGCGGTAGAACGGAGTCTTCTTAGCGCCCATGCGACGCAGTCTGATCTTTACCATTGAAATTTCACCTCCTGTTATAGAAATTTATCTATTGTAAATTTACTTTACAAACGAATAGCGATTAAAACGGCAGCTTGAAGTTGCCCAGTCCCGGGAAGCCGCGGCGCTTTTTGCCCTTGCTGCGTGCCATGCTGGTAAGCTGCTTGGTCATCTTCTGCATGGCCTCAAACTGCTTGAGCAGCTTATTGACCTGCTCGACCGACAGTCCGCAGCCGTTTGCAATGCGCTTCTTGCGGGAGTAGTTGATGATGGAGGGATTATCTCTCTCCTTCGGGGTCATAGACTGGATGATGGCTTCGGTATGCGCCATCTGCTTTTCGTCGATCTTTGCACCGGCGAGGGCTTTTGCGTCCACACCCGGCAGCATACCGAGCATTTCCTCCATCGAGCCCATGTTTTTCATTTTCTGCAGCTGATCGTAAAAATCGGTCAGCGTCAGCTTGCCGGCCATCATCTTCTTGGCGGTTTCGGCTGCCTGCTTCTGATCAAAGGACTCCTGCGCCTTTTCGATCAGCGTCAGCACATCGCCCATGCCGAGAATGCGGCTTGCCATACGGTCCGGGTGAAACGGCTCGATATCGCCGAGCTTCTCGCCCGTGCCGATGAACTTGATCGGCTTGCCGGTAACGGCCTTGACCGAAAGCGCTGCACCGCCGCGTGCGTCGCCGTCCATCTTGCTCATGAGCACACCGTCGATGCCGAGAGCCTCGTCAAAGGTCTGTGCGACCGTTACGGCGTCCTGACCGGTCATTGCGTCCACCACAAGGATGATCTCGGTGGGCTTGACCGTTGCTTTGATGTTTTTCAGCTCGTCCATCAGCTTTTCGTCGATGTGCAGGCGGCCTGCGGTATCGAGGAAAACCAGATCATAGCCGTTCTTGCGGGCAAAGTCGATGCCGTGCTTTGCGATCTCGACCGGATCGCCCTGACCTTCGTCAAAAACGGGGATGTTAAGCTGCTTGCCAACTACCTTTAACTGTTCGATAGCCGCCGGACGGTAAACGTCACAGGCTACGAGCAGCGGTCGGCGCTGCTGCTGCTTGCGAAGCAGAGCGGCCAGCTTTGCGCAGTTGGTGGTTTTGCCGGCGCCCTGCAGACCGGCCATCATCACGATGGTGGGCGGGTTCGGCGATATGGTCAAACGAGTGGTCTGGCCGGCTAAGAGCGAAACCAGCTACTCATTTACGATCTTGATGACCTGCTGGGTCGGAGACAGGCTTTCGAGGATCTCCGCGTCCGTTGCCTTTTCGGTAACAGTCTTGATGAAGTCCTTTGCGACCTTGAAGTTGACGTCCGCCTCGAGCAGTGCCATGCGGATTTCCTTCATTGCGTCCTTGATATCGGACTCGGTCAGCCTTCCCTTGCTGCGCAGGTGCTTAAAAGCAGATGAAATTTTTTCGGTAAGACCTTCAAATGCCATATTAAGCCTCCTGCCTGAGCTGTTCGAGCAGTGCCGTCATGCGGGAAACGATCTCGTCCGCCTCGGCACTGTGCAGTTGTGCGGCGTTCAATTCATGCAGCTGCTCAACCTCGTGCTGAAGTTCCTCTGCGCACCGCTCGGTGTCGCCGTATCTGGCCACCAGACCAAGCTTGTCCTCCATCTCATGAAGGGCGTGCTCCGCTCGCTTGATGCTGTCGCGCACACCCTGACGGGTGATGCCGGCGTGCTCGGCGATCTCGGAAAGCGAAAGATCTTCATTGTAATACAGATCAAACAGCTCGCGCTGCTTCTCGGTGAGGGTCTCGCCGTAGAAGTCAAACAGCAGGCTCATTTCAAGCGGTGTTGCCTTCATGGTGATCCTCCCTGCGAAGTGTAAAGTGTTTTGCCTTTACATCGAACGTGATTATTCTATCCTATATCGGCTCTTTTGTCAAGAGGAAACTTTTCATATTCCAAAGATTTTTTCGTTCCGGTTGCATCATCGAGAATTGCGGATGGAAACCGCAGCTTCTCCCGCTTTGCAAGCGACCCGCTTACCGATTCATCCATCGAATCACGCTCAGCGCCTGCGGCGCGATCTCACTCGGAGACGCCGCCGGCTTCGCCAGAAAATATCCCTGCAGCAGATCAACGCCCAATTCAATAACCTTACGCAGCTCGGCTTCGGTCTCGATGCCCTCGGCAACGATCTTCATGCCGCGTCCGTGTGCGTATTCCACAATATCCTTGACCAGCTGCTGCTTATCCGCATCGGTATCAATATCGCAGATGATGGTGATATCCACCTTGATATAGTCCGGCGACAGCTCGAGCAGACTGTTGCTGTTGCTGTAGCCGCTGCCCCAGTCATCCAGCGCGAGCGCGCCCTGATCGCCCAGTGCTCTGCGCTTGCGCTCCAGCGCCTCGCGGTCGATCTCCTCTTCCTCGGTAATCTCGATGACCAGATTATTCAGCAGCTCGGCAAACTGCGCCTTAAATTCCGCAACATCCTCATCCGTCAGGCTGCTGCTGGCAATCGAGTTGAGAAACAGTTTGGTGTTCCTATGCAGCCGCCCCCTGTTCTGCATCATCACAAACGTGGATGTCGCCTTGAAGATGGTCAGCCGCTCAACCTCGTACAGCTTGTCCATCTCGCGCGCCAGCTTCATCACGGTCAGCGGCGAATTCAGAAGCTGCATTTTCACACGCATCAGCGCCTCATACGCCGCCACCCTGCCGGTATGCGCCGAGAAAATCGGCTGAAAATGGTAGCCTGCGCTGTTCTCACGCAGCATCTGCAGGAATTCCCTGCGCAGCTGTGCTGCGTAGACCTCCTGATTATAGGCGCCGATATCAAATTCACCCATTTCGCCCTTGGACTCATGCTTCACCTGATACATGGCAAAATCCGCATACTTTTTAAGCGTAGCCAGATCCCTGCCGTTCTCCGGATACCACGCGATACCGCCGGAAATGCTGATGCGCATGGTGTCGCCGTTCGGCAGAAGCGCCGTACGCTCCTTTATTGCTTCGGAAAGCCTGTTCAGCACCTGACGGATTTCGTCCCGTCTGTCGTAGCCATAGAACAGCACAATGAATTCATCTCCCGACATACGGGCGCAAATGGTATTCTGGGGCAGCGTCTGTGCAAAGCACTGACCCGCCAGATTGATATATCGGTCGCCCCAGTCATGGCCGAACGTGTCGTTGATCTGCTTGAGGTTATCCATATCCATCATCAGCAGTGCAGCATGCCCCAGCTTTTCCGGCATACGGAACAATTTTTTCGCCCGTGCATCAAAGGCACGGCGGTTGTACAGACCGGTCAGCACATCGTAATCGCGCTCATGCTCGATGCGGCGGCGCTCAAGTGTCGCTGCAGTCACATCCTCGACCAGACCGACCTGCACCTCGTCCTCGCCGGTGATGCGCAGCATGACAAACCGCTCACTGCCGTCCTTTTGCGGAATGGTGAACACACAGCCGCCATCCTGCAGACTGAAGCTCTCCTTCTGCAGCACCAGCTCCTCCATCAACATCTCAAACTGCTCCCGCGTCACATCATTCGGGTTGGCGTTCTGTATGCCAAGCATGGAGAAAAAGTTGTCGGTCACGAATACTTTATCGCTGTCCTCACGAATTTCATAGCCGCCGAGTTCAATACTTGCCATATCCATAATACGCAGGAATTTCGTGGAGGTATCCAGAATATCCTGACTGAGCTGGGTGATTGCGGTGGAAAAGCCGTCTATCTCGCGGATGCCGGTGCGCGAGAGCTTTGGGATCGCCGTTCTCTTATCCTGTATAGCGGCTACCTCGTCGGACAGCTGCCGGATCGGATGCGCCAGTCCGCGGCTGACCAGATAGCTGCATACCAGACCAACACCCAGCGTCAGCACGACTGCCACCAGCAGCAGACTCTGCATATCGTTGGAGATTTTATACAGCGTGCTGTTGGGCACCATGGTCAGCTTGCAGTACTTGATATCGAGCGACATCTCATCATTCTCGCCAAACACGCGCTCACTGGACATAAAGCTGATGTCATGCACGCGGATATGCTCCTTGTAGCAGCTTTCCTCGAGCGGGTAGTTGAGTGCGCCGCGCAGAATGGACAGAATGTTCGCCGAAGTGATCTTTTTCTGCTCCTTGAGGTAGTACATCATCTGCGAGGTAGCTGTTACGAGTGACGCATACACCTCGTAGCCGACAACCTCCGGATGGTTCATCAGCTTGCGGGTCTCGGCCTCCGAGACGATGTAGTATTCATTGACAAAGCTGCCGCCTGCCAAACGGTAGCAGTCTACACCCTGATCGCTGAATTCCGGTACGATATGGACGTCATTCCAATTTTCGATCATATCAGTTTCCTCCCTAAAAAAAGGGACCGACTGCCGTTTTTGCGGGCAGAAGGTCCTTAGTTTTCATTGTTTTCCTATTGGATTCAACGGAACGCCGCATGTTCTGTTTTTACACAGCATATCCGTCCATCCCCTCTTTTTCGACTTTATTTTACTGAATTTATTATACGGGAGAAACCATACCGTTGTCAACAGCTTTGCAAGCCTCAGGCCGGATTTCTTACTTATAATCCGCATTCAGAAACAGCGGCTTGATCGTAGAAATCTCGGCGTATTCCTCCTGCGAGACCTGCATATCCGCATTCATGGTCTGCAGATCGGCCTTGACGACCTCAAGCGCCTCCATGACGTTCAGCGCATGGCCTTCCGCAATGGCCTGCTGCATACGGCGCAGCACGATCGGGTGCGCGTACCGTGCGGGCAGCGGAAATGCCGGAAAACGGTCGATATAGTTCTGCATCTGTACCCGCGCCTGCTTATCCCCGCGCAGAACAGCCGCATTGTTGTTGCGCGCCGTCGGCAGCAGGCGCCATCCGCCAAACAGGGAAGCTGCCGCCAGCAGGCACAGCAGCAGATATCCGCCGGAGAAACCGCGGCACACGAGCGACACCACGCCGTAAATCAGTGCCGCCGCCCCGAGCACCATGATCGCTGCAGCCGCCCAGCGGTATCCCGCGCTCCTGCTCTGGTAGTTGCGCCGCCGTTTGGCTGCACGACTGAGCCGCTTGTACAGCTCAGGCTTGCGCTCGAGGTATGTGATCGCATTCTCCAGCTCCTCAATCTCCCGCTCAGCGCGTATGCTGAGTGGCGGTCGTCGGCGTTCTTCCGCCCTCCGACGCTCGTACTCGACCTCGAGTTCAGCCTCCTCTTCCTCGCTGACGCACGGAATCTCCGGATGCATCTTGTGCAGCACGCGCAGCAGCTCGTCGATCTGATCCTCGTACTTGAAACAGCACACCTGCTGCATGCCGCCGTCATACTCCACAAGCAGACAGGCTCTGCCTGCAAGCACACCTCGGACACCGCCGGTGCCTTCTTCTATAAACTTAAATGCCCGCGTAATGGCGGAAAACGGCACATAATAATGCCGGTCAATAAAATAACTGTTCAAATATAATGCCCGGCGGCCAACACCGCACGGACCGATCCGGCGGCAGTGCTGCTTATCGCGGACAAGTGAAGCGTCATCCAGCATGGTTCTGCTGAGCGGACGCGGTTTAAAAATCATATCCATCACCTGTAAATATTGTAGCACAAAAGCGCGGATTCAGCCACCCGATCCCATAAGAAATCCTGCTGCGGCGGTTCTTTATGCAAAGCGACAAATTCTCTCTTTCAGACAAATCGTTTTTGGCATACTATCCAAAATCACAGTATTCCTATTGACAATTAGGATATTCAAGTCTATACTTTCAATCACTGAAACCCGATAGGATTTATATGAATTGAAAGGAGAACCTGTCATGAGCCGAATGTACTGTATGAATCGCTGCTGTATGTGTATGCACCGCTGCTCGTGTATGCGTTCCCTTGTGACCTGGCGAATGTGCGAATAACGCGCACAAACCATCCTGGCGGAAGGCATACGTCTTCTGCCTTTTTTTGTCGAAAGGAGTTCTCCCTTGTGAAGCATTTTGTCAAATCACTGCCAGTTCTCTCCATTCTGCTGGCGCTCGCCTGCGATACTCTGCTGCCGGATTCCGCGCAGCACCCTGCCGCAGAACATCCCTATTTTACATGGGCGCTGCTCATCGGACTGGCCGTGTATGTGATTGCCCTGCTGATATCGCTCGGCAACACCAAGGTACGCGATAAGCTGTCGTACAGCGCACTGTTCTATGCAGGAGCGGTTCTGGTGCTGAACATCCTCAACCTGCTGACCGCCAAGTTTGCGATTCTGCCGGTGCTGTACTTCCCCTCGCTCGACCGTGTGTTCGGCGTTCTCGTTGAGGACAGCGCGTTCCTCGCGACCTGCCTTGCATACTCTGCACGCCTGCTGTTCTTCGGTTGGCTCGGCGGTGCGGTTGTTGGCGTGCTGACCGGTATCGCCATCGGCTTCAACAAGACCTTCGCCTACTGGGTACAGCCGCTCGTCCGCGTGCTCGGCCCGATCCCGTCCACCGCGTGGATCCCGCTGGTGCTCATCGCTTTCCCGACTGCGGTTTCCGCCAGTGCCTTCCTGATTGCGCTGGCTGTGTGGTTCCCGACTACCGTACTCACCAGCAGCGGCATCGCTTCCATCCCCAATTCGTACTTTGAGGTCTCCTCGACGCTCGGCGCGGGCAGCTTCTACCGCATTGCCAAGGTCGGCATTCCGGCGGCTATGCCGCATATGTTCCTCGGCCTGTTCAACGGCACCTGCTCGTCGTTCATCACGCTGGTCACCGCCGAAATGCTCGGCGCCAAGTACGGCATCGGCTGGTACATCAACTGGCAGAAGGAAATGATGGCATATGCCAACGTATATGCCGGACTGATCATCATTGCAGTCACCTTCTTCATTCTCATCACGCTGCTGTTCAAGTTCCGCGACCGCGTGCTCGCATGGCAGAAAGGAGTTATCAAATGGTAGGAAGTATTTCGATTTCAGGTGTATCCAAGCATTTTGTCAATCCCACCGGAGAGCGCATTACCGCTCTCGACAATGTTTCGCTCGATATTCCCGCCGGTTCGTTCGTTTCGCTGATCGGACCGTCCGGCTGCGGCAAGTCCACGCTGCTGCGTTTGATCTCCGGTCTGATTCCGATGGACGACGGCAGCCTGACGCTGGACGGCACACCTATCAAGGCCCCCGGTGCAGACCGCGGCTTCATGTTTCAGGAGCACACGCTGTTCCCGTGGCTGTCGATTTACGATAACATCGCGTTCGGCCTGCGCGCCCGCGGCATCTACAAGCAGGAAAAGGACCGCATAGACGAATTTATCGAGATGGTCGGCCTCAAGGGCTTCGAGCATTCGTATCCGCACCAGCTTTCCGGCGGCATGTGCCAGCGCGCGTCTCTCGCAAGAGCACTCGTCGGCAAGCCCAAGGTGCTCCTGCTCGATGAGCCGCTCGGTGCACTCGATGCCTTCACCCGCATGAACATGCAGGACGAGATCCTGCGCATCTGGAAGGAAACCGGCATGACCGCCATCATGGTAACGCATGATGTGGATGAGGCCGTGTATCTTTCGGACAAGGTGGTCGTTATGACACCCCGACCGGGACGCATCACCGGCACGCTGGATATCAAGTTGGCCCGCCCAAGAGCACGCAGCTCGGAGGATTTTCTTCACTACCGTGCAGAGATCCTTCGTCAGCTCCATTACGGTGGCACAATCAAAGAGCCCAACTACTATATTTAAGATCACATTAAAGAACGCACGTTCATTATTATTGTTTTTATTATATATTTTCCCTGAAAGGACAGAAAATCATGAAAAAGAACGGCATTTTATTTCGAGTGGCAAGCGGACTTCTCGTAGCTGCACTGACACTCTCGCTTACCGCCTGCGGCGGCTCAAGCAGCAATTCGGACGCTTCCGTGGCAGCAGATTCCGCCGATTCCGGCGCAACCCACCTGCGTCTGATCTACTCTCCTTCTCTCTGTGCCGCACCGATGTACATCGCGATCGAGAACGGCTACTTTGAGGACGAGGGTCTGGACATTGAGCAGGTAACGGTTGACGCGGCACACGTTTCCGAGGCCATCGGCGCGGATCAGGTCGATGTCGGCATGGGTCTGATCGGCAAGCTGCTCCAGCCGCTCGAGAACGGCCTGCCCATCAAGTTCACCACCGGCATCCACACCGGCTGCACCAAGCTGCTCGTGCCCGGCGACAGCGATATCAAGAGCATTGCCGACCTCAAGGGCAAGAAGATCGGCATACCCGGTCTGGCTGACGCGGCAACCGTTGTCTCCAAGCGCTCGCTGAGCGCGGCAGGCATCGGCGTGACCGACCAGAACATGGAGGTTGAATTCTCGGTTTACTCCCGCAACGATCTTGCACAGGCACTGCAGAACGGTGCCGTTGACGCAATCGCACTCGGCGACCCGGCGGCTTCTATTGCAGAGGAGCAGTACGGTCTGACCGCTCTCATCGACACCGCAACCGATCCCGAGTACAAGGACGAGTACTGCTGCGCAGCATTCGTCACCAGCAAGCTGGCTGAGGAGAACCCGAAGGCTGCAGCAGCCTTCACCCGTGCCGTACAGAAGGCATCTCAGTGGGTACAGGAAAACCCGGACGAGACCGCAAAGATCATCACCGAAAAGGAGTATGTCTCCGGTGATGTGGACTTCTGCGCACAGATTCTCAAGACCTACAACTACAAGCCTTCGGTTCAGGGCGGCTATGACGCACTCAAGCAGAACGCCGAGGAGCTGACCCAGATTGGCGTGCTCAAGGAAGGCACCGACGCGACCAAGTTCGCAGACAATGCATATATCTTCTTCGATGATGTTCCGGATGCACCGGAGAGCGACGCTTCCACCGATACCGCCACTAAATCCACAAAGGCCTCCTCTGCCAGCTTCCAGCCGGCAGCAGCAGCCGAGGCTGAGGACGACTGCTGCAGCGGCAAAATCACCAAGCCTGCACAGGACACAAACGCAAAGGCATAACATTGTTTTTACAGGGAGGAAAGGATTATGTCGGAACTGAAATGCACACACAGCTGCTCGGACTGCAGCAGACTCGGCTGCCGTTCGGCCAGCGAGGAGCAGTACCCGCCGTTCTGCCTGACGACGAACGTAGATAAGGCACTGCTCGAGGAAACACTTGAAATCTACCGCAACGACCCGGAACAGGGTCTGATTGCCCGCACCTCCGCGTGCATTGAAGGCGAGTTTTACGGCCGCCTGACCCGTGTCGAGGAAACCATCGAGTTCATCAAGCGCATGGGTTATAAAAAGATCGGCATCGCGTCCTGCGTCGGTCTGATGCGAGAGGCTTCCATCTTCGCCCGTATTCTCAAGGCAAAAGGTATCGAATATTTCACGGTCGGCTGCAAGGTCGGTGCACAGGACAAGACCGAGATCGGCGTGCCGAACGAGAAAAAGCTCAACGGCGGCTGCGGACACGAGTCCATGTGCAACCCGATCATGCAGGCCAAGACGCTTGCCGCGCACGGCTGCGATTTCAACATCGTGATTGGTCTGTGCGTCGGACATGATACCCTGTTTCTGCGCCACAGCAAGGTTCCGACAACGGTTATGATCGTCAAGGACCGGGTACTGCAGCACAATCCGGTGGCGGCATTGTACGGCGCACAGTCCATGTATTCGCGGTTTAAGGATTTGGGATTGTAAATTCAGCAAACCGGCTGCAATCCGACACCGTCCGGACTGCATCCCCGTGTTTTTACTCTTTGGGCTTCATCGTCATCTCTCTTTCGCCGTTTTGAATAAAAAATCCTCCTGCCTTCTTCTGAAGACAGGAGGATTTTTCAGCTTAACCTATAACATCGGGCAAAGCCGAGGCGGCTCATCTGTTTTTCTCTTTGCCGAGCGTTGAATACAGCACACCGAACACGATAAGCACCGCACCGGCAATAAAGCCGACCGTCATATGCTCGTTCAGCAGCAGGACACCGAGCACCATCGAGGTGAGCGGCTGAATCGGGTAAAACAGAGAACAAGTGCTCGCCTCTGCACGGGAGAGACAGTAATTCCACAGCGAATGCGGAATGGTCGTGCAGAAAATCGCCACATAAAACAGCACAAGGATGTACTTCGCGTGCAGGAAGTCCATCTCCGGGTGGGTGATGATCTCGCGGAGCATCAGCGGCAGCGTGCCAATAGCGGCAACGTAAATACCGTAGGTCGTGACGGTCAGCGCATCATACTTCTGCGAGAATGAGCGCATGAACACGCTCAACGCACTCCACGTCAGCACCGAACCGAGTGAAAGCGCTATGCCGAGGATATGACCGCCGCCGGTGTCTCCGCCGACGATGCAGACCGCACCGGCAACCGCGCTGACAATGCAGACGACCTTCTTCATCGTCATGCGCTCATGCAGCAGCAGCACCGCAAAGAAGCAGATAGCGATCGGGTTCATGCAGTTAATGAGCGATGCCAGCGATGCGCCCGCCAGCTTGGTGCCGTACTGCTGCAGACCGATCGACAGCACATAGCCGCCCAGACCGAACATGATAACATATTTCCAGTCACCGCCCTTGATCCTGCGCGGCTTTCCGTTCGGGTCGGGTTTGCGAAGGCGCTGCAGGATGGTCATGGCAATGGCTGCGATGATGTAGCGCAGGCACAGAAGCGTGAACGGCTGAATCACATCGAGCAGTACCTTGCTTGCCGTGTACAGGCTGCCCCAGAAAATCGTGGTCAGCGCAAGCAACAGGCAGGTTGTTTTATCGTTCTTTTGTTGTTGCACAGTTTGTCAACTCCCCTTTTGTGCATTCTGAGTTAATTGTAGCACTATTTCAGCGAGTTGAACATAGGACGATATAATTTTTTGGTGATTCTGCATTATACTACTCCCACTACGTTCTCCACACTTCACTCTGTATATACGATAAAAAAAGAGGACCCCAAGGTCCTCTTTCTCACGCTTTAATAAACGTACTCGAACTCGAACTCTCCGATCACGACCGGAGCGCCCTCCTCGATGCCCATTTCCTCCAGCCGGTCGAACAGGCCACTCTTGCGGAGCTGGCGGTCAAAGTACATGCGCGACTCGTAATCCGCAAAGTTGATATCGGCGATGAGCTGCTGCATCCACTTGCCGGACACGACCCACAGGTCATCCATATGCTCGATGGACAGGGCGTCGGCCTCGCCCGCCTCGGCCAGCGGTTTAACATACTCCGGCTCATAGACCGTCACGGGCGGAAGCTCACGCAGACGGCCGGCAATGACGCGCATGAGCTGCTTCGTGCCCTGCGTCGTGGCGGCCGAGATCTCATAGAACGGGTAGCCGCGCTCCGTGACGTAGGCACGCAGACGCTCGAGATTGTCGCTGCCCTCCGGGATGAGGTCGCACTTGTTTGCCGCGACGATCATGGGCCGCTCGGCCAGCTCCGGCGAATAATCGCGCAGCTCGGCGTTGATCTTCTCGAAGTCCTCGATCGGGTCGCGGTCCTCACTGCCGGAGACGTCGACGATGTGCACGAGCAGGCGGCAGCGGTCGATGTGCCGCAGGAAATCGTGGCCAAGGCCCGCGCCCTCGGCCGCACCCTCGATAATACCGGGGATATCGGCCATGACGAACGACACGCCCTCATCCACATAGATGACACCGAGATTCGGGTACAGCGTGGTGAAGTGGTAGTTTGCGATCTTCGGGCGGGCATTGGACGTGACGGACAGCAGCGTGGACTTGCCGACATTCGGGAAGCCGACAAGGCCGACATCCGCCAGCAGCTTCAGTTCCAGCACGACCTCGTGCTCCTCGCCGGGAAGGCCGGCCTTGGCAAAGCGCGGCACCTGACGGGTCGGCGTGGCAAAATGCTTGTTGCCCCAGCCACCGCGGCCGCCCTTGCAGAGGATAAAGTCCGCATCGTCGGACATATCCTTGATGATCTCGTTCGTTGCGGCATCGCGCACGACCGTACCGCGCGGGACCTGAATGACGAGGTCCTCGCCGCGCTTGCCGGAGCAGCGCGCGCCCTGCCCGTCCTGACCGGGTGCCGCAGCATATTTGCGCTTGTAGCGGAAGTCCATCAGCGTGGAGAGGTTGTCGTTCACGCGCAGGACGATATTGCCGCCCTTGCCGCCGTCGCCGCCATCCGGGCCGCCCGCGGCGACATATTTTTCGCGGTGGAAGGCAACGGCACCATTGCCGCCGTTACCGGCCTTCACCGTAATCTTGACTTTATCAATAAACATCGCGATCCTCCTTCCGGGCTGTGCGGATTGCTGCCATAAAAAATCCCGAACATAGAGCGCCTATGTCCGGGATTCCGTATTGCGTCTTACTGTTCCGCGTAGACGGAGCACTGCTTGCGATCCTTGCCCTTGCGCTCGAACTTGACATGGCCGTCAACCAGAGCAAACAGGGTGTCGTCGCTGCCGATACCGACATTGACGCCCGGATGGATGTGCGTGCCTCTCTGGCGAACCAGAATGTTGCCCGCGAGGACGAACTGACCGTCCGCGCGCTTCACGCCCAGTCTCTTGGACTCGGAATCACGGCCGTTCTTGGTGGAACCGCCGCCCTTCTTATGAGCGAAGAACTGAAAACCGATTTTCAGCATTTGTTACACCTCCATAACTTCGATATACTCAGGATAATTGTCCCGCAGGGAGCAGACCGTCAGCAAAAAGCCGGTCAGCACGGCCTGCACGGCGTCTTCGTCGTCGCAGGCTGCGGGAAGGGTGAGGGTGATCCGGGGCTCTTCTTCCTTCACCTTCGTATTGGCATGATTGCCCAGCACGTCGTTGATTGTGCATTCGGCAAAGGTCACGGCTGCGGAAACGGCTGCGCACACGATGTCGCTGCCCTCTTCGGCATAGCCGCTGTGCCCGGACACGGAGAATCCATGGATCCTGCCGTCGTGATTGAAGATCTCTACCTTAGTCATTACACGGAGATCTTTTCGATCTGCACCTTGGTGTACGGCTGTCTGTGGCCGCGGATGGACTTGGAGTCCTTCTTCGGGCGATACTTGAAGACGACGACCTTCTTGGCCTTGCCGTTCTTCAGCACCTTGGCTTCGACAGAAGCGCCTGCCACCACGGGAGCGCCGAACTTGGAGTTCTCGCCGTCCACGACTGCCAGGACCTGATCGAAGGTTACGGTTGCGTCAGCCTCAGCATTGAGCTTCTCGACGTAGATCACGTCGCCCTCCTTGACGCTGTACTGCTTGCCACCGGTAACGATAACTGCCTGCATGTTTGTTTGCACCTACCTTTTTGTAGTCTCGCTCTGGAGGCGTGAGGGCATACCTCAAGCTTGTACCTCTTCGATGCGGCCTGTTTATCATACCATCCCGGCAGGAAAATGTCAAATACTATTTGAGAAAATTTCTCTTTTTTGATATAATGATCCCGGAAAATGAGGTGATCCCCATGAAAAAATGGTTCGCTGCCGTACTTCTGGCAGCATTGGTCCTGACGGGCTGCGGCCCAAAGCAGCCGGAGGCGCACGAGGCACAGCTTTTTGCCATGGACACGCTGATGAGTCTGCGCATCTGGGGCGATGAGGCCCTTGTCACGCAGACGGAGGACACGCTCCGTTCGCTCGAAGCCCTGCTTTCCGCCACGGCAGAGGACAGCGACATCGCCCGCCTGAACCGGGACGGCACGGCGGAGCTGCAGCCACAGACCGCAGACCTCCTGCAGCAGGCGCTGGATTGCGCCGCGCGCACGGGCGGAGCCTTTGACCCGACAGTCTATCCCCTTGTCTGCCTCTGGGGCTTCCCGTCCGGGGAATATCATATCCCGACGGAGGCCGAGCTGACCGGAGCGCTCGCGCACACCGGCCCGCAGCATCTGCAGCTGGACGGCGCGGCGGCCGCCCTCGATGCGGGCTGCAGCGTCGATCTCGGCGGCATTGCAAAGGGCTATGCCGCGGAGCTGTGCGCGCGTCAGCTGGAGGACGCCGGAGCGCAGGCCGCCATGCTCTCGCTCGGCGGCAATGTGCAGACCGTCGGCAGCAAGCCGGACGGCTCACCGTGGCAGGTCGGCATCGCCGACCCGGATGACCCCTCGTCCGCGATCGCCGTCGTGCGCTTTACCGGCTCGAAGGCCCTTGTGACCTCGGGCGACTATCAGCGCTATTTTGAGCAGGACGGCGTCCGCTACCATCACATTCTCGACCCGCAGACCGGCAGGCCGGTGCAGAACGGCCTGCGCTCCGTGACGATCCTCGCGGACAGCGGCACGCTGGCAGATGGGCTTTCCACGGCCCTGTTCGTCATGGGGCTGGAGCGGGCAACGGAATTCTGGCGTGCTTCGTCCGATTTTGAGGCCGTTTTCATCACGGAGGACGGCACGATCTGCGCCACGGAAGGCGCGGCCGCCCTGCTGACGGACTGCACGTTTACGGAGCTGAAGCGATGAAGACAAAATTCTGGATTTTGCTGTTTCTGGCCATCGCCGTGGTCTGCGCCGGGCTGTCCGTATGGCTGCTCGGCGGCAGGGCCGAAACAACGGTGGAGGTCTATTCCGACGGAAAGCTTGTACAGACGATCGACCTTGCCGTTGACGGCGAATACCGCATTGAATCCGGCGGCGGCTGGAATGTTCTGACCGTCTCCGGCGGGAAGATCGCCGTCACATCGGCCTCCTGTCCCACGCAGGACTGCGTGCATCACGCCGCGGCGGACCACGGCGCGCCCATCGTCTGCCTGCCGAACCGGCTCGTCGTGCAGTTCAGCACGCCGTCTGAGCTGGATGCCCTGCTCGGCTAGACCCGGCGGATATTCTGCGAAATTTCCTGCAGGACCTCCCCTGCCTCCATCGTGTAGTCCGGCCGCACAGCGACATCGCCCAGCGACACCATGCCGACAAGCCGCCCGTGCTCCTGCACCGGCAGACGCCGCACCTGCTCGCGCGCCATCAGGCGCGCGGCCTCATCGACGCTCCGGTCCGGCTCCGCCGCCAGAACGCGCCGCGTCATGATCTCCGCAACGCGTGTGCGCTCGGGGTCGTCCCCTGCCGCCACGCAGCGCACGACGATATCCCGGTCCGTCACCATGCCGCGCAGCCGCCCGTCCCGGCTGCACACCGGCAGCGCGCCGATGTTGTGCTGCGACAGGAGCCGCGCCGCCACGGCGACAGTCTCCTCCGGCGAAATGGCAATGATCCGGCGGCTCATGACCTCTTTGACCTGCATTGCAGTCCCCTCCCTGATAAAAACCGCCTGCCCCGACGATGCCGGGACAGGCGGTCGTTTCTTTTAGTATGGGAATGCGGCAGGCAAATTATACCGGTTTTGTCTTATTTATGAAAGCGCGCGTCGATAGCAGCAGCGGCCTTCTTGCCTGCGCCCATGGCGAGGATGACGGTCGCAGCGCCGGTCACGGCGTCGCCGCCGGCATACACACCGTCGCGGGTGGTCATGTTGTCCTCGTTGACAACGAGGCAGCCCTTCTTGTTCGTCTCGAGACCCGGCGTCGTGGAGCGGATGAGGGGGTTCGGGGACGTACCGAGGGCCATGATGACGGTGTCGACGGCAAGCTGGAACTCGCTGCCCTCGATGGCGACCGGACGGCGGCGGCCGGAGGCATCCGGCTCACCAAGCTCCATGCGAACGCATTCCATCGCGCCCACGCGGCCGTTGCCGTCGTCAAGGATCTTCGTCGGGTTGCACAGGACGTGCAGCTCGATGCCCTCTTCCTTGGCATGATGCAGCTCTTCCAGACGGGCGGGCATTTCCGCCTCGCCGCGGCGATAGACGATGTACACATGCTCCGCGCCGAGACGCTTCGCGCAGCGCGCGGCATCCATGGCAACG
>ERZ839767.3483-NODE-3483-length-17897-cov-4.410268_pt1 | contig 17897 bp, 10 predicted proteins | sample MGYA00519879_ERZ839767 | MGnify/ENA primary metagenome ERZ839767 (study PRJEB31850, sample SAMEA3708852) | human gut metagenome | biome: human gut; feature: human-associated habitat; material: faeces | place: China | collected 2014 ...
CAAAAACTGTTCCAGCACCGGCAGTGCCGCCCGCCGCACGACGGCCTGCGCCAGCGACGAACCCTCAGCCGTCGGGCGGAGCAGCTGCCGCCAGCCGAGTCCTGCGAGAAGCTCCCCGGCCGCAGTATCGGGCGGCGCGGAGACCTCGATCCGCTGCGGATGGATGCCGGCCTCCGACAACTCGGTCAGCACTCCTTGCAGCCGCTCGCGCCGCACGAAGGCGATCCGGCCGTCGTGTTCGCGCCACAGGAAGGTCGCCCTGTCGTCGCGCACCCGCGCGGCGAGCTGCGAGTCGGCGGGCTTTACGATCGTGCCGTGGCCCGAGACCGTGACCACGGCGACGCCTTTGGCCACCGCCGCCGCGTCGTACACCGTCTGCTGCGGCTCGCAGCCCATCTTGCAGCGCCATGCCGCGATCGTATGGCCGTCGGGTGTCAGCGTGACATCCAGCACCCAGACGGGGCCGAGGATATAAGGGAAAAGATTCATTTTTTATTTATTCTTTTATGTCCCTTTTGTTCCGGTAAAAAGGACGAAAAGATCGAGTACGGCGACATCCTTTCCACCTTTTCACACGAAAAGGTGGAGCCGAAAGTGTCCGCAAGGCACCTCCGCCGGAATCGAACGACGGTTCTTACTGAGCGGGCACGAAAGACTGCGCTGTTTCGCACACCCGCTCCGGGCGTTCGAACCGTCGTTCGATTCGCGTCCGTCTCCGGTGCAATGCGGATCATGGGATCGTATTGATTTTAATCTCATTCTACGACCGTGGGTTTGATGAAGATATTGAGCGTACGTTCGACCTTGTTGCGCTTCTCCTTGCCGAAGAACCACTTGATGACGGGCACGCGCGCCAGAAACGGCACACCGCGCGAGGAGTTCTCCATCGTGTTGCGGTCCAGGCCGCCCAGGAGTACCATCTCCTCGTTTTGTACCTTGACGATCGACTTGAAGCTCCGCGTGGCCGTCCCCGGCGGAGCGTCCTCGACGTTGCGGTCGGTGAACTCCGTCTGCTCGAACTCGATTTCGAGGGTGATCTGCCGATCTTCCGACACGTAGGGCGTGACCTTGATCGAGAGGTTCGCATCGACCGACTTCCACTGGTAGGACTCCGACGAGATGGGGTTCTGCGTGCCGTAGTAGTTGTTCTGCACCTCCTTGTAGTACTGCGTCTCGCCGCTGGTGAGCGTCGCCTCGTGGCCGTTCAGGGTCGAGAGCTTCGGCGTGGAGAGCAGACGCACCACCCCGTCCTCCTCCAAGGCTTGCAGGCTCAGGTAGAAGTTCGGCGTCACGCGCCCCAGATTCACCGTGCCCCGGATGCGTCCGAGCAGATCGTTCACCGCATTCGCTCCGAAAGTCATGTCCACGCCCGGTGAAAGCGTTCCGGAGGTCTTCACCGCTTTGTCGCCCACGCCGGCCCCCAGACCGATCTCGTGGATCCTGCTCTTCGTGACGTCGGCGATCAGGATCTCCATCGTCACCATCGGAACGGGTTTGTCCACCGAGCGCAGAAAGGTCTCCACACGCGCCACGTCGCGCCGGTCGCCCGACAGGATCAGGGCGTTCAGATCGGGGAAGGTCTTCACCGCGACGTTCTGTTTCAGCGCCTCGGGGATGATCTCCTCGACCTTCGACACGGCGCGGTAGACGAGCGGAAGTACCGTCGCCGACGAGAGACCGTCCGACGCGGCCGCTCCGAAGATCCAGATGTCCCGTTCGGTGTAATAGCTGTACGGCGAGCCTTTGAGCAGCACCGAGAGCAGCGTCTCGAAATCCGTCCCGTCCACCCAGACGCCCGCCGTGAGGTTCACCGGCGACTGGAAGTAGTAGTTCAGCTCCAACTCGTCGCACAGGTCGAGAATCACGTCCTGCACGTCGCCCCGCGCGATGCGGGCCGTGATGCGCCCCAGCGAGTCCACACGCAGTTCGTTGGGCGTGAACTGCCGCCGGCGCATATAGGCGGGGCCTGCGGACGCCTTGCCGCCCTGCGCGGCCGGCTCCTCGCGCCACAGCGTCCACACCTCCTGCGCATCCCGTTCGGCAAGCAGGCCGTTGACCGCGGCGAGCGTCCGCAGCGCGTCGTCGAAAGGCATACGACGCACGTAGCCCGAGACCTTGCAGTCGTACAAAGGTTCGGGGACGATGACGTTGCGCGCAGAGAGCCGTGCGATCTTCTTCGCCACGTCGATCAGACGTTCGCCGCGCAGGTCGTACGTGAGCGTCGTGTCGGCGGCCGCGTAGGCGACGTCGGGATCGGGCGCCGGAACCGTCGGCGCTGCCGCCGGAAAGATCGAGAGGATGTTGCCCGACGCGGCCACGTCCAACCGATACTCGCGGCAGAGGAAGCGTACCAGATCGTCCACACGGGCCCTGCGGAAGTTGCACGACACGGGGATGTTCTCCACGCTGCGCACCGACATGTTCACGCCACTTGCGCGCGCGATATTGCGCAGCAGCTCCGACAGCGACAACCGGCCCGACGTGACGTCCACCTCCCGCCGGAACGTCGAGTCGCGCCCGACGAGTGCCGCCAATTCCGAGTCGATACGGGACAGACGCAAAGAGTCGGGGTCGGACGGCGGATTCGGTGCAACCGTCCGATGGAGCGAATCCGAAGACGGGTTCACACCAGCGGGTATTTCGGCCCGCTGTGCCGGACAGAGCACAGGTAGGGTGCAAAGAAGTAAAAACGCAAGCGTGTATCGTCGTTTCATAGGCTTGGATCAGTAGTTCAACAGGGGTATCACTTCGTCGAGAGAGGTCTCGCCGCGTCGGAAGAGGTCGACGACGGCATCGCGCAGCGACGGTATGCCGCGTTCGAAGAGCAGCGGTGCGACGTCGGTGCGGCCGGAGCGTACGGCAGCCGCCAGCTCGTCGTCCATCGGGATCACCTCGTAGACGGCCCGCCGGCCTGCATAGCCCGTGTAGAAACAGCGTTCGCAACCCACGGGTTCGCAATAGCGGTCGATCGCTATGTCGGACAGCAGGCGCCGCACTTCATCGGTCGCCTCCGCGTGGCGTTTGCAGTGGGGACAGAGCAGGCGCGCGAGACGCTGCGCGACGGTCATTACCAACGTATCGGCCACCAGGTACGGGTGTACGCCCATATCCGACAGACGGGCTACGGCGCCCCAGGCCGTGTTGGTGTGGATCGTCGAGAAGAGCAGGTGTCCCGTCAGCGACGACCGCACGGCCATCTCGGCCGTCGCCCCGTCGCGGATCTCACCCAGCATGATGATGTCGGGGTCCTGCCGCAGGAAGGTACGCAGTGCGGCGGTGAACGTAAGGCCGATCTCCTCCTTGAGCTGCACCTGGTTGACCCCTTCGAGCGTGTACTCGATCGGATCCTCGATCGTGAGGATGTTGTCCGTCAGGGCGTTCAGCCGCCGCAGCGTGGCGTAGAGCGTCGTGCTCTTACCCGAGCCCGTCGGGCCGCAGATCAGCACCATGCCGAAGGGCCGCGCGATGGCGCGGCAGTAGTCCTCGTACTGCCTTGCGGAGAAGCCGAGGTTACGCAGTTCCAGCAGCTCGACGCGGCGGGTCAGCAGTCGCAGCACGACCTTCTCTCCGTAGATCGTCGGCAGCGTCGAGACGCGCACGTCGAACTTCTCGCCGTCGCGGTCGTAGCCGATGCGCCCGTCCTGCGGCAGCCGTTTCTCGGAGATGTCGAGCGAGGCGAGGATCTTGATCTGGTTTACAAGCGGCATGTACTGTGCCCGCTCGACGACGTAACGCTCGGCGAGCTTGCCGTCGATGCGCATGCGGATGCGGCAGCGCTGTTCGTAGGGTTCGAGATGGATGTCGCTGGCGTTGTCGCGCAGCGCCTCGCCCACCAGCGCGAAGAGGAACTGCCGCCCCTGTCCGATCTCGGCCGTGCGGCCCGCGGCGGCGCTTGCCGTCTGCGCTCCGGGGCGGTAATGTTGCAGCAAAAGCCGTTGCAGGTCATCGGCGGCGATCGGCACGACTTCGACCTGCCAGCCGTAGAGCACCTCCAACTCCTCGGCAGCGGCTGTGTAGTCATGTCCCGTCTCGCCGTAGCAGCGTATCCTGCCCGCCTCGCGTGCGAACGGCACGAGGCGGTACTCGGCGGCCTCCTGCGCCGTGAGCAGGCGGAGGATCTCCGTGGGGATATGTGTCGGGGTTACAGCCATAAGCGGAGGAATTGAAGGGCGGCCCAGCCGATGAGCACAATGCCGGCTGCGCCGACGAAGGGGATCGTGCGACGACGACGGCCGCAGCAGACCCACCAGAGGAGGGCGACGACGCAGGCGGCGATCAGAAACCGCAGAAACTCCGTCGGTGCGAACAGGGGTGCGACGGCAAGCAGGAAGAGGACGTCGCCGGCACCGAATGCATGCCGCACAGACAGCCGCCGCAGGCGGAGGTAGCCGAAGAGAGCCGTTCCCGATAAAAGGAGCAGCGCGGCATTGCCTGCCGTTTGCAGCAACATCGTCCGCCAACCGAGCGTGTGCCAGCTCACCCCGACAGAGACCGTCCCCAGCACCGCCAGCCACGACGCGTCCACCCGTCGCGTGCGGAAATCGTCGCGGGCCAGTACAGCGGCAGGCACGAGCAGCAAAAGGTAGGGATAGGGAGCAGGGAACATCGGAGGGTCGTTAGAGGGTATTCGGGATTCGGTTTTTCGAGATCGGCAATACGGGATAGCTGCGTATGAAGGCGGGTGCAGGCAGATACCTTGCCCCGCGGCGGCCGGTCAATCCTTGACCGTCTCGCGCAGGTTTTTATCCTGGTCGATCTCCCAGACATTATAAACTCCGTCGCCGTCGAAATCCACGACGGCAGTCGCCGTGGCGCGGAAGCCGTGCGCCGAAGCCTCGACGATCTCGACGAGGTAGTTGGCCTGACCGCCGTCGGTCACCAGCCGCGACTGCTCGAAGCCCAGCTCGTCCAACGATGACGAATAGCGCGAATACGTGTAGAAATTCGACCGCTGCAACGTATGCAGGTAGGTAAGCTGCTGCTGCGCTTCGGTGGCCTTGGCTCGCGAAATCAACGGCATCAGATTCGGCAGCGCGATCAGCACCAGAATACCGATGATGACCAGCACGACCAACAGCTCGGGCAGCGAAAAGCCGCGGAGACGACGACACGGATAAAAAGACAATGTTTGCATAGACGGTGTTCGTTTGCAAACAAAGATAAGGTGGCTTTTGATTGATTTTTCGAAAAACAAACCTTACATTTCAAGCTGCAAATACCTGCATATCAATATATTGATTAAAAATAATCTATACATACGCCTTTCACGTGTTTTTACCTTGTTCTGCCTTGTACATAATTCGGGAAAACCACCTCGGGAAATGATGACTGTTCGAGGAATAGCTACCATGAAAAAGGACCTCGACATAGAGGTCCAAGACATAATGAAGGTATGGAATTATTGATGCGTTACGGCAAAGAAATTCTTAAAACCGATTGCCAGCATACGGTGCCATACACGTTATAATTCCGAGGATCGATTCCTATAACAAACCGAAAAAACGCGACGAAGGATTAGTAAAGTAAAATAGAATATGATGCATGAAGATTTATCGGTTATTGACACCGGATAAACCCGATATGTCTTATTCGAAAATGATAAAATCTGACATATATCTCAGTCTCCGCCGACAGATTTATTCACATTTACGATCTTTGCTTTTATCCGGTGATGTTTCACGTAGATCGACCCGACCTTTCCGACCCGGAAAATAACACATAGTGCCCGATTCGAGAATCCCGCTTCCATCAGACATAGAAATTCCTTTTCTGCCGGTGTCAAGTTGCTCCGGCGATGTCCTCGACAGTCGGACAAACGTAACGAATCATTTACGATATGATAATTCGAAAGCCGCTTAACAGATGCAAGCTCCTTGCAACGTGTATGAAATGAAACAGGATCATTGTTATATAAGTACAACAAATCCAGCCACTCCTCGATATAACGCAATCTGTTTCGTGCCAAGAGTTCGGCTTGCCGTCGTTGCTGCCATAAACGGTAAAGAATACCTGCCTGCAACATAATTATGGCACACAATATGAAAATCATAGTGCATACAATTTGTCGTCACAAAAAATATGCACGGACTCTTTGTTTGCCCCAACTCCGGTGACCAAACCATATAGCAGCAAGCGAAGAGCCGTGCATAGCACGATTCTCTCGCTGTCTACCGCTATAATGAAATTGGTCTTTGAGTTGTGAGCAGACAGAGAAAACCCGATAATAATTATCGTCTATTTCAAAGATAGAAATTATTGTACAATCCGGCAAATTATTAGCTGGAATTTTTATTTTTTCCTGCCTTATACAATCATTTGCATAAGTCACTATTGTAACATCTCATTATTCTTATGAAAATCGATCGAAGAGCTATTTCGATCGATTTTTATTTATTGTATTATACATTAAGCACTTATACGCTTTACTTATTGTTTAGTTCCTATTGTACTTATTATCAATAGATTGCGATTTTACTTCCGGAATGAAATGCCGTTGATAAGATTATATTTTTGATTTCCATTGATAATCAGAAATTTAACAGGCAACGTGTAATATATACATTATGCCGTTTGGACAAACGGAGTCGAAATACGTGCTTTAACTTTGTTGCATCGGCATATGCTCGGCATTCCGAGCGGTTCAGACCGCCACGATCATATTTTCATAAACTATCAAACACTAACCTTATTATGAAAAGATCTTCTCTTTTATTTCGAACTTGTATTGGGTGGCTTTTGTTCGGAGTTTTATTTTTACAATCCAGCTATGCACAAGATTCTAACAGTACAAACTCGATTGCCATGCACGCCGTACTCAGTGACGGTTATTTCAAGCCGCAATCTCCTGATGTATGGAGTATGATTAAATACGGTGATGCTAATATTGATTATTATAGTGGTAGACTGGGGTTAAATATTCCTATTTATACTTATGATGATCCGGCTTTTAAAATTCCTATTTCCATTGATTACGCTTCGAATGGATTTCAACCAGGAGCAAGTATAGGAGTGGTCGGTATGGGTTGGTATCTCAATGTAGGAGGTGCAATTACACGTGAAGTGCGTGGTATTCGAGATGATGCGATAAAAGAAACATTCGATTGGCGTTGGGGAGCAAACGAAAATGAAACTCTCAAATGGGATCAAATAGTATATCCGGATGGAGTTCTCGGCTCTTGGGTTTATGCCAGATCTGTTCGTATCGATGGATATGCTCAGAACTATTTTAATTCGGTTCCCCAAGACTCTTTAAATTTTGTCTATACAGGTGCCGCAGGACAAGAGTATATGCCTTATTGGGTAAACTATAATAACGATCGTCAAGGCATTGAAACAGAGCCTGATATATTCCATTTTAAATTCATGGATTATTCTGGATCGTTTATTCTTCAACCTAATAGACAAATAAAAGTTTTCAATACGAACACACCAGCTGGAGAATTCGAAATAAAATTTGATATGGATAATTCACAGCCTTCTTTAAGTAAGTTTGTTATTATTACAGGAAATAAAACCAAATATTACTTCGAATACCCGATTACCTGTCAGACTCAAAGTGACATTTCCAGTTCTCTCGATACCGGATTCAATTTTACCTGGAAACTAACTCGCATCGAAGCTCCCAATGGAGAAACAGTACGCTTTGTATATAATAAACAACAAGCTGATTATACAACTATAACACCGGTAATAAATATAGACAAAATCGTATTATCCAATATTTCGGGAAACGAGTTGCCTCCCGAACATCAAATTCAGGATCCCCAAAATATGCCTTCTTCCAAATTTACGGTTTCCAATTCTGTTCATGAACATCTGTTGGATAGTATCATCATAGAGAATAGAGCCAATATTGTTTTTACATACAATTTTAATTCTCTTTTAGCTTCAGTACAGGTTTATAATAATACAGACGAAAGTCCCGTAAAGACTTGCACATGCGAATATGTTAAGACAACAGGAAATCGATTAGTTCACTTCTTGAAGAAAGTTAATCTATCGGATGTGGGGCAATATGCAATGGATTATTATGACGAGACGGCCCAATACGAACATGATCATACTTTTAAGGTCGATCAATATGGATATTTCAATAATAATGATACTTATGCAAAGAAGACTCCTTCTGCTGATTTGCAAGACATAGCGGAAGATCTCCGTACTTTGCGTCCTTCCAGTGAAACACATACTCGAATGGGAATGTTAAAGGCGCTTCATTATCCTACTGGGGGATATTCAAATTTCATTTATGAACAAAATACAGCATTTCATCAAGGAAAAAACACGAATGTTGGGGGATTGCGTATCAAGCAAATCGATACTTACTCTAAAGAAGGAAAACAAACACAGAATCGCAAATTCAGTTATTGCCAAAAAGATGATTCAAACAAAAGTTCTGGAAAAATATTGCAATATCCGGGGTATTATTTTAAATATACAGCAGCTTCACAAGGAGTATATTTAGTAGATAAAGAAGGTAAACAATATTCTTCGGGAGTTATTATTGATCGAGAAATTGTTTCGTCATTGAATAATATCGGATTCTCACAAAATTCATACATCGAATATTTACGGGTGGTAGAAGAGATAAGGAAACTAACGAATGATATTAAACCAATTTCTATTACCGAATATAACTTTCATTCTGCGGATGGAGTGCTTTCCGATGGAGGACTCCCCACAGAAGCCTATGAAGCCATCTCGAATAATCGATTGTATTCTTTTGATAACTGGAGGCTTGAAATGGAGTTAGCTCCTTCCTCAGAAATAAATGAATATATGAGGGTTACTTCGACATTTACAGGTGGTAAACTCCGGTCAAAAACAGAATATGCCGAAGATCTGGATCACCCGGTAAAACATGAAAGTTATTCATATGGTTACTATCAATCAGAAGACCCTATTAATGTATATACAGCGTATTTATGCCAGGCAGTAAATCATTTATATCGAACAAATGCCATATATCAAAATCAAAAGATCACAGAATTATACAATAAAGATTCCGTGTTAATCTACAACAATGAAACAAAGTATTTAGTCAATGATTTAGGAAGAACTAGTGCTGTTGTACAAACAGACAGCAAGGGAGATGAAATTCGTGAAATGTATTCTTATTTGGATCGTGTACCGGCTTATCCTACGGAGATTATTAAAACCAATAAAGGAAATGTGATTTCTGCAATGAAAATTGATTATGAACAGCAAAGTAATGCAGAGGATCATTACACTCCTTCGAAAGTTTGGAAAGGAGCAGTGGGAGTAACTCCTCCGAATATTGAATATCGCCCCGATTGTATATACAGTCATTACGATACACACGGAAACCCTCGTCAGGTAGTCGATAAAAACGGTAAGACGACTTGTTATTTTTGGGGATACAATGGACGACATATCGTCGCCAAGATCGAAAATTCGACTTACAATATTTTGCTCGGATATGGTATCGGAACTACCTATTCCGAAGCGTTGCCTGCGGATGTCGAGGCTCAGCTGCGAAATGACGAGGAGGAAAATTTTATCGTTACGACCTATACTTACAAACCATTGGTAGGTATAACGAGCATCACCGATCCTTCGGGACATTCGGTCTACTATGAATACAACGATAGCGGGAAATTGAAAGTTATCCGCGATGACAAAGGCAAGGTATTGAAATCCTATGATTATCATATTGTAACCGACAATCAATAAACAGACGTATAGTATGAAAAAGATATATCTGTTGCTGGTGCTGTTGTTCACCGGCCTGCAATCTGTATTTGCACAATTTATTTGGCATCCCGATCTGGGTACACCTTATGCAGGGGCAATCTCCCTACCGTGGGATACACGCAGCTATATGTTTCAAGTCGACAACGGCGAAGAGTTCGGCAGCCCAGGTGATATCTGGGACGCGCTCGATACGCAGCTCCGAGCAGCTGGTATTACATGGATCCGTGTAAATTCTGTCGAAAATCCGGCAGACGGAACTTTCGAAGTGTGGTTCGATTTGGATGAAAACAAAGATAACATGTCTCGTTCCATCCACATGGGTTACAGTTACAGTGCTTATTTTATCATTACGCAATTAAAGCAGGATCAAGAACACTTCGAAGGACTGTATGCCGATCTGCCTGCGAATAGAAAATTCGAAGTCCTGCCGGGTGAAGAAATTTCAATCCAACTGCATGGTCTATCAGCCGGAACGTCATACGACGTATACCAATATTATTCAGAGAACGATATAGACATATTCGATACGTTCTTCAGCAACACGGGCGGAGATTATCTTTACACGTCAGCATTTCCGGAGGGTGATTTCGGGTTCAGTTTCTCCAACAGTCAATTCAGTGTCAGTTACCCCGAAGCTTATAGAAATCATTACTCCTTCGATACCCGAGCGTTGGCATTTCCTGCGGAGGGCGATGTCATACGGGTCTATTTCGACTCCTATTCCAAATGGAACGGTATGAAAGTGGCAATCAACAGTCTTGCCGATCTGTCGTTTCTCGATCGAGTGGTGCAGGATCACAATACGGGCAAGATCGCATCTTGGAATCCCCGTATGCGATTGTCTTACGGGTACGATACGCAACTTCGACAAGCCTACTTCGAAATCGCTTGTCCTCCGAATCTGACAGACGAATTTATCCAAAGTACGTTGGGGATAATGAACGCTTCGGGATGGAACGCGACTGTTTCGCAAGATTTCGGAGGATCGGTTCGGACGGTTCCCGTATCATACAAATATGATAAAGCGACTTCTCAAATTATTGCGACAGTCGAATATACACAACCATTCGTAACGTATACACTTTATAGGGAAAACAGCTACCTGCAAAGTCTTACAGGAAACGGAGGTTCGTTACGTCTCTCGACTCCTGCTACATCGGGTTACTATCGCATTGTTGCTACCTACTCCGAGGGCGGTCTGAGCGACTCTGCCGAATTGGAAGGCATCCGCTACAACTCCGATATGCTCTCGCTCAATGACGATCGTAACTGGATTCTGACACGAACCTTCAACTGCGACAACCACGGGGACACCGAAGAGGAACAAATCTCTTATGATGTAAGCTATTACGACGGATTGGGATATGCATTGCAAAACGTACAAATTTGCGCTAACGGCGACGGACAGGGAGATATTATACAACCATTCGTCTACGACGGATTGTACCGCGAGGAGTTACAATACCTCCCTTATACGCTGGATGCCAACAATGGGCAAAGTGACGATACAGCATTGGCCAATCAAGAGGAGTTTTATAAAACCAGATACGGCTTGGCGACCGATCCTCACGCTTGTGTTCGTACCGAATACGAACCTTCTGCACTGAATCGGGTATTACGCACACATAAACCCGGTGCGGAATACCAATCTGATACCCGTTCCATGCAGACTTCTTATATGGGTAATGCCGCATCGACGATTCTCCGCCTGCGTGTCGATCCCGATGATCGTTCGCTGACAGCCGACAGTTATTATGCCGCTAATGAACTCTCCGGCACACACTCTACGAACGAAGACGGCGCCGTCGTCGTAACGTATACGGACAAAGACGACCGCATGGTCTATGAAAACCGGCAGCTGCGCAACGGAAGTGCCACCGAGAATATAATCACCTATTATGTCTATGACGACTGCGGACGTCTTACGTGGGTTGTGACACCCAAAGGCAGTGACCTACTTTCCGCCGGATCGAATTTTTCTCCGGAGAGCGATTTCGCCAAACAGAACTGTTACGTCTATTTCTACGACGAGTGGGGACGGGTCTATGAAAAACGTTTCCCGGGACGCGAGCCGATGTGTATCGTCTACAACCGGGGCGATCGGCCGATGATGATACAAGACGGATTGATGCGTGAGAAGAATCAATGGCTCACCTTCCATTACGATGGCATGGGGCGTGTGACAGCACAGAAACTCGTCACCGATTCCGCACAGACGCCGCAGACACGCGAAACATTGCAAATGTCATTCGATACGAATTCTTATCCGCAACTTTATTCTTCGTCCGCATCGCAGATCTTGACACAGCATGTCTATGACCGGTATCCGACGACGATGCCCGCGGCTTTGGCTTTTGAAGAGATTCCCGACATGACCTGCGATCTGACGGGTATCGAGCCCGAAACACTGCTCGATACTTCGACGACGGGGCTTCCGACCTATGAAAAGTTGACTGCGATTACGGATTCCTCAATCGGCGGAGAATATCACCGTGCTTACTACTACGACTATAAAGGGCGTGAGATCCAGCGTGTGGAATGCGACTTCGAGGGCAATATTCTCCGCACGACCAGCCGATACGATCTGATCGGAAATCTGCTGGCGCAACGCGAAAGCTATACCCACGGCGGAACGACCGACGTGCTCGACCGCACCTTCGAATACGATTCGCGCAACCGTATGACGAAAGAGACCGCGCAGTTCAATGACGGAGAGCAGGCCGTGGTCGCCTATACCTACGACGATCTCGGACAGCTTACCGGCAAGACTTATGGTACGGGAGCACACGCCATCCACGAGACGATGGATTACAATATGCAGGGGTGGCTCACTGAGAAGTCCAGCGAACTGTTTGAGATGCGGCTGCGTTATCACGATCCCGAATCACATCTGAGCGATCGCGCCTCCTACACTGGAAATATCTCTTCATGGTGGTGGAAACATCGGCTTATCAACAACGATAACGACAGTGAAAATCGCCTCTATGCCTTTACTTACGACGACTTGGCACGCCTTGTCGACACGGAGCTCTATCTCGATGATTCGTACAGTGCATCGAACGAATTTGTGGAAAATGGCATCACCTATGACAAAAACAGCAATATTATTACGCTGAACAGATCGGGTCTGTCGCAGGATGATATAAAGGGTTATCGGTTTTTATATTCTGGTAATCAGCGAATTAATGACGAAGCAAGCAACTCGGACTACGAATACGACGCCAACGGCAATATCCATAGGGATGCCTTGACGGGCTTTTATATTTACTATAATTTACTTAACTTGCCTACGGTGATTTATACCGAAGGGGATATGGGATTGTACTACACCTATCTTTCTGACGGTACGAAGATCGAAGTGTGCGGATACGACGACAACGAACCCACACGTTACGCAGGTTCTTTGGTATATAATGACGGGACATTCGAAAGCGCCTCGTTCGGCGGCGGCCGAATCGTCGGTACGAACAACGGCGCGAACTCGGAGGTACACTATTTCCTGACGGATCATCTGGGCAGTACACGTGTCGTGGCAAAGGTGACGCCTACAGGCCGCGAAGACCTCGACCGCAAGGATTACTATCCCTTCGGCAAAGAGTGGACGCAATCGGGTATGCCGACTTCGGATAATAGGTATACCTTTTCCGGAAAAGAGCAGCAGCATCTTCGAGGTCAAGTCGTAAACTATGCCGACTTCGAAGCACGGTTCTACGATTCTGAAACGGGCATTTTCTTACAGCAAGATCCTCTATCGGAATATTCATTTCAAGTGTCTCCCTATGCTTACTGCGGAAATAATCCTATTAATAGAATTGATCTTGATGGAAAAAGGTGGGATGACCCTATTCAAGATGCAGAAATAGCCCGACAAATTAAAGACGCGATTAACGCGGCTCTTAATGCATTAATAAGTCAGGAAAAAAGGATAAATAACCGAATTAATAAGATCAATGATAACACTAAACTAAGTCAGGAAAAGAAAGAAGAACGAGTTGCAAAAGAAAAACAAAAATTAGCAGAAATAGATATACAGCAAGATAATCTAACCTATCTTTCAGAAGGTATTGATAAAATGGGAAGTGAAGATAATCCTAATATCTTCACATTTGAAACAGTAGAGGATGAAGATGGACTCACTTCAACTAATACCGATGGAGTGACGACGATGCGAAATAATGGGACATTCTATAATCGTGTTCATGAAGCTACTCACGGAGCTCAGATTGCATTAGGAGATCTTAGAGTAAATCAAAATGGACAAGCATTAGGTGGCCTTAGTACCCCGGCTCGTGAAATTCAGGCTTATCAAAATCAAGCTGTATTGGCTGGATATGAAACTCTTCCTTTCTCAGATCACGGAGGTCGGCCTACAAAATTGAAGGGCATAACAGCACCTTGGATAAAAGGGATAAAAAACAGTAATGGTCAATACGTGTATTAAAAAATATGAGAGTATTTATGAGAGTATTAAAATATGGGATATTATTTGGAGGATTATTGATGTTTATTTCATGTGCGACTTCACAACATTCTATTATAGGAAACTACAAAAGTTATTCTGAATTGTTACAGTTGACTGTAAATAATACATTTAAGTACCGCAATTTTTCCGTCGTTAGCGGAAGCACATGGGCATATGGGCAATGGAAAAGAATAGGTGATAATAAGGTTCAGCTTATTTCAGTAAAACATGACAGTATTCCCATAAAAGTTTTCGAACAGAGATGTAATATTGAGGATCGCTTAATTATTTTACCAAATCGAGATCGTTATTTTTTAGAAACAAACCTGTTTATCCAAATCAATGGAAATAATTATAAGATCGCTAAAGATTGTAGTGTTTTAAAGTTATCAAAGCTTAAATTTCCTAAAATAGAAACGATTGCGCTCGTAGCATTCGAAGATGGCAAATTAAGAACTGAAAGAGCCTATACATATTTGCGTACATCAGTTTATCAAGTAAAAAATAATGAGAACAATGTCTTTTATGTAGATTTTTTACAAGATGACTTATTTGGCCTTTATCATTTGTGGGAGATTGATGATACCATAACGATCAAAAAGAATTCATTGATATGGAATGGTCAAAAATTTAAAGTTATGGGAAGGCTAATGTTTGATTGAGAAATCGGCGTCGTGAATTTTCACGACGCCGATTTCCAATAACAATATCCGGCGAAACGCCTTGATGGGCTTTTATATTTACTATAATTTACTTAACTTGCCTACGGTGATTTATACCGAAGGGGATATGGGATTGTACTACACCTATCTTTCTGACGGTACGAAGATCGAAGTGTGCGGATACGACGACAACGAACCCACACGTTACGCAGGTTCTTTGGTATATAATGACGGGACATTCGAAAGCGCCTCGTTCGGCGGCGGCCGAATCGTCGGTACGAACAACGGCGCGAACTCGGAGGTACACTATTTCCTGACGGATCATCTGGGCAGTACACGTGTCGTGGCAAAGGTGACGCCTACAGGCCGCGAAGACCTCGACCGCAAGGATTACTATCCCTTCGGCAAGGAGTGGGCGCAGCCCGACATGCCGACATCGGATAATCGCTACACCTTCTCCGGTAAGGAAAAACAACATCTGCGATTCCAAGAGATCGATTATGCCGATTTCGGTGCACGGTTCTACGATTCCGAAGGGGTAATGTTCTTGCAGCAGGATCCGATGTCCGAGAAATACTATCCGATTGGCCAATACAATTATTGCTTGGGTAATCCAATTCGCCTGATCGATCCCAACGGGATGGAGACAACCGACGCTCTCGAAGAATGGATCGAAGAGTTGGAAAAGGAAATAGACGACATGAGACGGAGAAACAATGCGGAAATTGCAAGGTATGAAGCCGGACGGACAGCCAAAAACAGTAAAAGAACAGACCGTAAAATTAAAAAAGCAGAAGCAAGAAATGCGAGATTAGATCAGGTAACGAAAGAAATTGCGGCTTTACGTGATTCAGACCAGCTATATGGGATTACCATATCAAACGGCAACGATGGAAATGGAGCTTTTGTGTATAACGAGGAAGCCGGAACAATGGATGTGTTGATCCCTGCTGATAGCCCCTTGGGATTGTTTGCTCACGAATTGAAACATGCATATCAATTTGAAAAAGGAGAACTAAGTGCAGGGCCGGTTCATGGCGGAATGGGAAATTTTTTATATGATCTTACGGATGAAAAAGCAGCTTATGAACGAGGCAAGATGTTTGGACATTATGTATCAGATTGGAAAGGTAGAGACTCCTATAAAGTTCTACCTCGCCAAAGTATAACGGCCTATTCGACAAAGGAATTCACACCATTTTCCAACGAATATACATATCAACAAGCTGCGAATGTGTTCAATCAAGCATTTAGAATAAATAACAAAACCTATTTACCAAAAAAGAAATGATGAAAAGGATTTTTGGATTGTTAGTGATTGGCTGCGTGCTATATGCCTGTTCTCCGATATTAAAATACGGGAAATATAGTTATAAATGTAGAGGTTTTAGAGGCCCTTATGAATGTTCTTACATTACTATTAATCCGGACTCAACATACCATCTTTTTAGATGGTATGATGTAGGAGGAGGGCTTAATTGGACAGGTAAATGGTCTCGAATAAGGAATACATTATATACGGAACAGACTATAGATAGTCAATATAGTGACATTGTAGAATTAATTCTACCACCACCCGCGAGGGATACCTTTATAATTAAGAAAAATAGATTAATGTTAGAAACACAAAAGGTTAAATGGAAAAAAGGAGAATATATATATAAAAATTCGAAAGCCAGAAGTAGATACAAGTTCGTTCCAGCAGAAAATTGACGTAAGACGCAGAGCCGTGAATATATTCACGGCTCTGCGTCTTTATTATGATGTAGAAAATTCACATAATAGAGAGAGTTCTTAGATATGTAATGACAATACAAATGAAGGTACGTTATTTTTTGACCGATCATTAGGGTTGTAAGCGCGTAGTGGCGAAGGAAATGCCGGATAGAATCGATCTTGACCATAAGATTACTATCCCTTCGGCAAAACTTGGAACCAACCGCTACACTTCTTCGGGGGGGGGAAGACCGTGGTACCCTTGACCCGTTATGCCGATCTCGGGGCACGGTTCTATTGCGTCTTTGCTGTGTCATTCCGCCCGACTCTCGTCGTTCTCCATCCAGATAGCCCGTTTTCGTTCGTAATCAATGGTTTTCCACCAGGCGTTGCAGGCATCGAGGAACGCTTGTCCCCCGTCATTCGCCAGATAATTCGCCGCAGACAATCCCGTAATCCGTTCCATTTTCGGGAAGTCCACTGCTAACCACCAGGCATCGAGGTTATCTCCGAACTCTTCGAGCAAGCAAAACCATACGTGCTCCTGACACGCGTCGCACCATTGATCGTCAGCATCCGCGTCTATCGAGGATACATACTCCAACGTATTAGGATCAACCCACGCCATCATCTGTATCTCACGCGAGCCGCATTCCTGACAAACAAGGACACTCGACTCCTTAGCAGGGCATTCCTCGTCTTGTCCTCGAACAGCACACGCAATGTGTTCGATCAACAACCGCCGATTGCCCCTATCGAGAGCGACATAGAATCGTCGGGCTCCATCGCACAGGTCAGGTGCAATACTTCGGCACCGCACTTTCCACACGCTCGCAGCCCGTGTGCCGAAGATCGTCATACACGACTGAGGGGATACGGAGCGTTGTAGATTCGGCAGTAGGCGATCGAGACGTCAAGCGCATTCCATTGCTCCTGCGGCAGAGATTTCTCCGTATGGCGGTAGCACCCCGGTTGCAGGGTGACGTATTATACCCGATCGCCGCACTGCTGACTGTCGATTCGATGTATCATTTCATGGTATCGACCGTTTCGGCGTTCTTCTGCGTCAGGCTGTGTTCGTGGTCGTAGAGCGGATTCAATGTCCGTAACGTGTCGAGGGTATGACTTTATGCAGTCATTTATTATTCATTGAATAAATTGCAGGTATTTCCTTGCAATGGAAGATTTCTGTAATGGTTTCGTTATGCTGCGAATTTACCGCCCAGCCGGGATTCGACACGATCGATCGCATCCTCGATCATTATCGGCGTGGTTTGCGCATAGAACAGTGTCGTGGTGATCTGTTTATGTCCCAGCATCTTGGAAACTGTTGACAAAGGAAT